>Ga0206131_10000720_pt1 | contig 44367 bp, 47 predicted proteins | sample Helgoland_Spring_FD_148636 | JGI IMG/M metagenome (GOLD analysis project Ga0206131, IMG submission 148636) | Pelagic subsurface seawater microbial communities from Kabeltonne, Helgoland, North Sea - Helgoland_Spring_Bloom_20160517_1 | ecosystem: Environmental > Aquatic > Marine > Epipelagic ... | reverse complement strand
GCTTGGACCTTGCTTTGCGGCCTTGATTGCTGCGTCGGCCTTTTCGGTTTCCATCGCGGCAATGGTTGCATCTTGCTTGCGCTTGGCGTCGGTCAACTCATTGCCTAGGCGCGAATTGAAGGTCTCAACTAAGGCCTCAATCTGAGCAGTCAACTCATTTTGCAGGACGCGCGACCCCTCTTTATTGATCAAGCTTTGGGTTGTCTGAAGCTTTTTCAAGGCCTCAGATATGTTCAAGCCTTTCAATTCTGTGCTTTCCTCTTTTGATGCATCGGCCTTATCTGTTTTGTCGGCCTCTTTTGCGGCCTTTGCAGCGTCGGTGATCTTGCCGTATGCTTGACGAATTTTGTACATACAATCTGCATTTAAGATGTACTGGACGCCATAGCCTTCATCATTAAATACGCGACGTATTGTAGTGGTCATCTGCTTAATGCTTGACGGTATCTTATCTTCAGCGCCAGCGGCCTTGCTTGCCTCTTTACCGGCGGCACCTATGGCATCTATCAAGGTTTTAAACTGATCTTCCCCTTGATTGCTTTCAATCTTCAAATGGGCTTGAACGGCCACTAGGATAGCGTCGGCCTTTGTTGTGTTGTTTTTGATAAAGGCCTTGACCGCGCGTTGAACTGTCAATGTGGTGCCGGTTGCTTTTGTTTCGGTTGTCATGATCTTGATCCAATCTTTGTTTGAAAGTTTACACTGTAAACTCTGTTAAGCGGTGATCGTGGTTAATCACCTTAAGGTTGATAACGACGTATTGCTCCCGCCGTTAAAAACAGACTACTCTATATATTACACATGTGCAACCTTTATGTTCTAACCATAGGCCTCATGTTCTAACGGTTCCCAAAGAAAAAACGCATAGATGCAATTTCAAATAAAGACACGGTTCAAAAGTTTACACTGTAAACCCATGAGGCCCTACACGTAGGCGCGCCTATTTATAATGAATAGCAACCGCCCAAAGTTTACAGTGTAAACCCAAAGCTTCCCCCTGCAGATGTAGTATCTACCGGCACCCCTTGTTCTTATAGGCTTGCGGTTTCATGGTGGCGCAATTGGTGGCGCGACTATGCTGCATTGCCGCATATCTCATTAAATCCATGCTGCACCGCAGAATCGCTCACGCCCACCCGTTACATTATAACATAACACGCCCATCCGACACCCCTATGGGGGAATTTTCCAACAGCCATTACATAAATACCCTTTCGGATTTTTGTGACCAAATAATCCCCTATAGTAACACCTGTGGAACCAATAGCCCCCAAAGCCCATAGGCCTTGAGGGTAGCTTAGTATAATATTTATTGATGTTAAATGATCTCATCATTACCACCTACAGGGACCTAGTACTGGTTTCTTAGCCAACTATAGGTAGGTAACTTTGGGGTCCTTCCTACAATGTCCATTATTACATCCACGTTAGGCTCTTAGGCTCCTGAGGCCCTTTGAGGAACAATGATGTATCTTTGAACTTCTCTAGTTCCTGCATGAATATGTCGTTCTTTCTAACATCCATCTCTTTGTCAGCATCAGCAGCCATCTGTTCGACCCAGTAGGCCACAGCTATAGCTAGGGCATCTAGTCTATCGTCGTGTCCTAAGGCCCCACGGTCCTTGCTGATCCTAGTCATCTGGTGGATCAGGGTGTATCGACTAGCCTTCTCAGGTGGGTAGTGTTGTACACTCTTCCAATCCTTCTCTAGGACCTTTGGATCGATGACCAATCTGTGTTGGTTCATCACAGGCTCTAGGGTATCGATGATCCTAAGTTCCTTCTGTTTACTATGACGCACCTCTTCAATGGTGCAGGGGTACACACGGTTAAACACAGGCTTGAGTAGTTCAGTGAACATACCGTCACCAAAGTTACTTTCGATGATTGTGTAGTTAACTTTGTACTGTTTAGCGAGAAAGGCCAAAGCCTGTAAGGTTTCGGGTCCATAGCCACCTTTTAATCCCCCTGCATCCTTAACATATAGGATACCGTTTTGCATCTTAACGATAGCGTAGGCTGTCTCATCCTGTCCTCGTCCTGAGGGGTCAATGGCTAAGACTGATCCTGTGTACTCTAACCACTCTCCTAGGGTCTCTACAGGCCCGTAGAAGCGGTCTCCTGACAAGGCTAGGTTGGGTAGGTCTTGGATGGGGATTGATTTACCCCACACCACCTTCTCTGGGGCTTTGTCGTTATCTACACCCATGACAATTAGGTCTGAGACCTTCAATGGATACTTGTCACCATCGGACAATGAGGTGTCCAACATGAACTGTAGGGCAAAGCCTGATCGACCATAGCTCAACTCCCGTTCAGTTAGGTCTTCATCATCGAACCTGAGAGAGTCTGTAGGGGTCCCTAGGAGGCTTTGGTCATTATCTAGGGCGTCCCCTACCAAGGGAGCCAACCTGTCGCTGTACTTGCCTCTCAGGGCCTCTGAGGGGTAACGGGCAGGCCATATCCTTAGTTCATATCCACGGTTTCTTAGCTCTTCATATAAGCTCATCTCGCATTGTGGGGTGCCAAGGTAGATCACCCGACCATCTGGCTTGAGGACCGCATCGAACTCCTTGACGCTCTCCCCAAGTTTCTCCCTCATCATCTGTGTTGCGGAGTTGTTGGGTACTTCCACATCGTCTGCAATAATCACGTCTGCTCGACTTCCTGTTAATTGCCCCGATATACCTACGGATTTCACTGAAGGTGACCCAGATGCTCTCGCTGGGCCAACGTCGAAGGCAATCTTTGACCATCGTTGGGTGTCCTTTGCTATTAGGTGCTGACATATTGGAAGTTGAGTTATGATTTGTTGTGAGAATGTACTGAAGTCATCGGCTCTACTCTTAGAGGCCGACACAACCATGAATTTCTTGTCGGGGTCTAGGAGAAGCTGGTGAACGACATAGGCACAGGTGATATAGGACTTCCCTACCCCCCGAAAAGCTTGGATGACCATACGCCTAGGACCACCTTGTAGGTAGTCAGCCATGTCATACTGTATCGGGGTGGGGTCTGGTAGGTTGAGATGCTTCCAGACTAGGTACAGGAAGTTCCTAAAGTCTCGCAGTTGTGCGGGGACCTCTGTTGTCATTGTTTGAATTGGGAACCTTGTATTTCTGCGTCACTAAAGGGCAAAGCCTCTAGCAGATTGCTAATGGGACTATCGGGGACCGCTAGGGCCTCAATGTGGTTATCTTTTAAGAACTTTACAGCTACGCTGATTTCAGCGGCTGTTGCCTCACCAGTTTGAATTTTATCCAAAAGCTGATGGGCAACGGCACTGTGTAAAGCATCCAAAAGATCGAAGGATGCTTTTGTACTCATTGTATCTCTTTCTTTAATTATTACTGCATGGCCCAGACCGTAAAGCCTACTAGGAGAACTAAGGCTATGCCCACAGCCAAGCTGCCACCTACGACAGCGGCCTCTTGCATATCCTCTCGTTTCTGTTGTTTGGTTTTTCGTTCTAAAGCTTGCCTCTGTTTTTCTTCAAAGGCAGCTTCTTTCTGGAGCTTTATAATATCGGTCCACGCATAGAACCCAAATCTGGCTATGATTAATGCTTTTATCTCTGCAATATGCTCATCGGCCAATTTCTGATCGATTATGGTTTGAGTAGGAGACTTGCCTACGGCTCTCTCCTGTCTCTCTTGATGTTTGAGTTGTTTTTTACCCTCAAAAAGATCGTCCACCTGAGATGCCAAACTAGACATATCCTGCGCTGCATTGAGACCCTTAGATATGATCTCTGCTGATTTTTTGACGAGCGCGATCCCTGCTAAAATCTCCGCTACAGCCATGTGTTAACCGCTCTTGCTCCCGCTGCATTGCCAGCGTTTACGAGAGAGCCTTAGGGGACTGTTGGGGTCCTTTGCGGCCTTTGGAAAGTCTTTCATTTGACCCATAGACCGCGCACAGTACGCATCACCCTTTGAGGTGTTTGGTCTAACACGGGGTCCACCATCCTTGGCGTTCCCTGCCTGACCATAGCCTACCCTTCTGTTTCCAACCTTTTTGTATCGGGCTTTTTTTGTACTCATTAACCCTATTTCCTTTTCGGTTGTCTTTTTAGGTTATCTTTTGCTGAGACCACCCTCAGGTTTGCAGGGCTGTTGTCATCAGCATTGTAGTTTTTGTGATCTACATGCTTTCCATCGCCCACCTTGGCGCGTCCTTGATTGATCATGTACCGTCTAGCTTTGTTACGGTTTGATCTGCGTCTTCGCTGCTCTGGGGTGCCGTGGTAATCTCTGTATTCTTTCTTATAGTCACGGCTCATTTAGCTGTGCCTTTCATCTTATCGAAGGTCCTGAGACCCGCGAGACCCAACATTGCCATGACAAGCTCAAACAGAGCGTCCATAGGAACCTCAGGTAATAAAAATAAAGGTACTCCAAACATTACTGCGATCCATGAGGCAAAGGGGTGACCCACAAATGCCCAGAAGACGCCTATACTGCATGTCCAACCAATAGCTGGACGCCAACCAGCAACCCATATGCTTCTATGGGCTGCTTCTACTTTGTTGGTCTCTGCTTGCATCTTGTTGACTTCGTTAGCAGCGGTCACTAGCTCAAGCTCAATCTTTTGCTTGGCTAATGCCGCCCCTGCTTTATCAGGTATGCTTTTATCAACGATCTTCAGAATGTTTGGAAGCACCGTAGCTAGTGCTTGCAACATTGTTTATTAAACTCCAAATATTTTAAATATGTATCCTAGACCTATTTGGTCTGCAAAGAATAAAGCTGCACCACCAAGTACAAACCACTTAATTTGTATTAAGACCTCATGGATACCCCTAAGGCATTTCTTCATGTCCTCTGTGGTGTCGTATAGCTCTCTAATGTTTTGATCTTGTCGTTCTATTAGCCACTCTGTTTTGGCTAGTCGGGTTTCTACGTCATCCACAATTTAAACCTAGTCCTTCTACGTTTTGTGCAAAAGAACCCTCCCACCAAGAATAGTACAAACCATCTAGTTCAATAGACATTTCATCTGGATGATTGAAGGTATCTTTGTAAGAACCTAGTCCTGAGGGTTTCTTTGAATTTTTAATCATATATGAAAGGCTTGGGTCTGCGTTTTCTACGCACCGCCTTCCTCTTTCCTCTGCGTATTCCCAAAAGTCTGAAACAAACTCAGAGCCAGCGTAGTAATGAAGCATAATGATGTTTTCAGTTGCATCTATTACTGCATTGTATCTCCGCTCTGTTAAGTCTTTCGGATGTCCTGAGAACCAGTGGTAACCCGCCTGTACGTTTATAGCGTCTACGTTACCAAAAGATGTAGCTTCTAACGGTTCTAAAAAGAATGAAGCGTTCCCATTGTAAGCTATGTTGCCTTTTAAATTTTCACGCCTTTTGTAGTTCTTAAATGAGAACGCATTTGTATCTTTACTAGGCACTAGATTGTACTGTTCAAATATATGTTTTACGTCCTCTTGTACCTCTTCCAAAGTGTTGATGTCTTTGTTGTACATATACCCGATAGAGCATCTGTTCTTTAGAGGGATACCGAATACCCAGCCATATGGTCTAGCAATGGTCAGTGTATAGTTAAACCTTGGAAAGTCCCAATAGCACTGCGTCACATATACAGAGTTTACTGGTATGTAAGGCGATAACTTACAGTCTTCATAATCTTTTGGTTTTCCAGAACAGTCTAAGATGAAATCTGCATCAAGGTTTGATACATCCACATTCATTCTTTTAATGTTTACGTTCTTTGAAATCTTATCTTCCACATAGTCTTGGAGCTTCAAAGCGTTGAAGTGTATAGAGGTTGCTGGGCTTGGGAAGTCATGCAAAAAGGGGGTATTGGTTTTACCCCATCCCTGCTTGTAAATACCTGTCTTAATAGTCCCATCTACTTTATCAAAGTCTCTGGGTGAGAAGTTAACACACTGTTGTAAGCGTGAGGGTAGGGTTAGGTTGGACCCCTCCCCTACCGCCTGTGGTTTTATGTTCGGATCAAAGTACCAATCCACTTCAACACCAGACCATTGCGTGAAGTAAGCTGCCGACATACAACCAGCCGTTCCTCTACCTACTACTGCTACTTTAGTCATTTAATACATTACCCCTAAACACTATGTCAGGTGTTTCTAGAGGCCAATTTGGGTGACTAGTCGCATCCCTGAGAGATTGTCTGTAGTCAATCAAATCTTGATCTGGGTTCATGTCTGGAAGCATCATAAAGTCTGTGCGTTTTAATTCGTTATCCCGCTGCTTTCGATAGTTTTTTGACATCTCATCCAATTCATATTGTGTAATTGGTGGTTCTGTTTCTTGATACTCACTCCAATTACTTATTGGTTCATCATCCTCAACAATAATACCTTGTCGGGTGAGTTTGTGATAAAATATTTTAGTCAATTTATTGCCTTTTTAAGTTATAACCACCAAATTCTGAGACTTCCAGCGGCACCGCTTCCTCCTATACCAGAGCCGCCACCACCTGGAACTGCACCATTACCACCAGCACCAGAAGCACCGTTTCCAGAGTATGTAGAAACTACACCAGCACCAATTCCACCATATGATGTCCACCCCTTTCCCCCACCAAAATCTAAGAAATAATTGTTATCGGAGTTTGATGATACAGCACCAATTGATGTACCCCAGACGTTTCGCTGTTCATTAGGAGTTGTACTTCCAAAGGAATTTGCAGGAACTGTTACACCTGTAAGAACAGGTACTGAGTTATTTGCTGAGAATTGAAAATGATTACCTTGTAGTCCAGAAGTCGATGTAATGGCAGTAGATTGTACAACATGGCAAGTCCTGTCTGATTGGGTGTTTGTACTTTTCACACTCCCGCCCAAAGTTATTGTGCTTGGTTGCATCGCTCCCGATTGCCACGCACCTGTAGCGCCTTGCCCTGCCGATATTGTAAAGGTTGTTCCATCAATACTACCCGCCGATCCTACAATCATCATAGAGCCAGCACCATCACCACCAAACTTCCATGAAGTATTGCCCGAATAATAACTAGAATTTCCACCAGCACCACCACCAACTAATAACATCCAAATAATATCGTCAGCATCTAGGCCACTATAATTAGTACGTGTGAAAGTGCCTGATGTACTTATTGTGGCATTTGGTGTCGAAGCAAAATTAGGTTCAAAAGTCAGTCCAACAGGAGGTGCTTCACCAATATCATTTGCATAAAACATATCCTTAGTGGTTTGATCTATGCCTGTGAGGTTCTGTAAAGCCCTAGCTGCCGTTATGACAGAGGTTCCCCCCACTTCAAGAGATGCAGCGTTTGTAACACCGCTTCTAACCTCTAATCCCTCAGTGCTACCAGCAACTACACGCCATTCATCATTGTTGTGGAATTGCATGTAGGTATCTGCATCTCCATTATGAGTGATTGAGTCACGAAGACTAATATCCTCAACGCTGGTGATACTTTGTCCACCAAAAGATACATCACCTGTGAACGTACCACCACCAAATGGATCACCTGAGGGACCAGCGGGACCTTGAGGTCCAGTGGGACCAGCTACTGTACTATCTGCACCATCTGCGCCAGCGGCACCAGTAGCACCTGAGGGTCCCTGTGGTCCTGTGGCCCCATCTGCACCAGCGGGTCCTGTAGACCCTGCCGTTCCTTGAGGCCCTTGTGCGCCTGTAGTTCCTTGAGGGCCTGTAGCACCAGTAGCCCCATCGTCACCCTGAGGGCCTTGTGCGCCTGTAGTTCCTTGAGGTCCCGTGGCTCCTGTAGCTCCATCGGCTCCTGTAGCACCTTGAGGACCTGTGGCTCCTGTAGGCCCCGCTGGGCCTTGTGGTCCTGTCGCACCTGTAGCACCATCGTCACCAGCAGCACCTTGAGGTCCTGTGGCTCCTGTAGGCCCAGCGGCACCCTGAGGACCTGTCGCACCATCAGCACCAGTATTGCCCGTAGACCCTTGAGGTCCATCGGCTCCTGTAGGCCCAGTGGAACCCTGTGGGCCTGTAGGTCCATCAGCACCAGTATTACCTATAGGCCCTTGAGGTCCATCGGCTCCTGTAGGCCCAGCAACACCTTGAGGTCCTGTGGCTCCTGTAGCACCTTGAGGACCTGTGGCCCCGTCAGAGCCATCGGTTCCATCTACACCATCGGCTCCCTTTTGTGCTACTTTCTGCCAATATGTTGTGTTTGTTGTAGCAGTACCTGTTGGTACATCTTGTTTAGCAACGAATGTCTCACCGCTATGATAAACGGCATCCTGAGACACATAAGTTGTTGTGGAACTCCAAGTTCCTTGCCAACCTATGCGTACCCTGCCTATATTTATTGTTCCCATTTTAAACTGTACTCACTGAAAGGTAGCCATTTGAACTGATTGTAAAATCATTGTCACTTGCACTACCGTAATATTCCATTTGAAGGATACCATCGGCTGTGATGCCCATGCGTCCAAAAGCTAAACCAAGAGGTGTTGATCCCATGTTACCCGTAGGTCCTTGGGAACCTTGTACACCTGTTTCTCCTTGTATACCCTGAGGCCCCTGTGACCCTGTTAAGCCTTGGTTTCCTTGTGGCCCTTGGGAGCCTGTAGGTCCTGTGGCTCCTGTGGGTCCTTGAGGGCCTGTGGAACCTTGGGGGCCTTCATCACCCGTAGGACCAGTAGAACCTGTGGCTCCTGCGGCACCTATAGTCCCCTGAGGGCCTGTGGAACCTTGGGGGCCTTCATCACCCGTGGGACCAATAGAACCTGTGGCTCCTGTAGCACCTATAGGCCCCTGAGGGCCTGTAGCTCCTGTGCTACCTTGTAATCCTGTAGTTCCTTGCGGTCCAATAGGGCCTGTGGCTCCTGTGGGTCCTTGATCACCAGTAGCACCTGTAGGTCCTTGGTCACCTGTGACGCCAATAGGACCTTGTAAACCTGTAACACCTTGTAGGCCAGTTAAGCCCTGTGCGCCTGTAGCACCTGTAACACCCGTAGGTCCTGTAGAACCCGCAGGGCCTTGAACACCTTGAGGGCCTTGAGGACCTTCTAATCCTACGGGACCTTGGGAGCCTGTAGCACCTGTAGGGCCTGTAGAACCTTGAACACCTTGAGGACCACTTGAAAGAAAGAAATCTAAGATACCTGTTGATGCATCATAGGTAGAATAACCAGTTGATCCATAGGATAAGTTATTCATCCTAGTCTGTAGCGTATACAGTTCATTTCTGACTGATTTGGCTTCCGCTAGGTTGGATGCTGATGCTGTATTAGACCATCCTTTTGTAGCTACATCATTATTATCTACAGGGTCTGCAACATTAGAAATCCTATTGTTTTCTGCATCCCATAACCCTGTCGATCCAGATACGTTTATGGATAATAAAGTACGGTCTCTAGCTTCTTCAGCTAGATAAAGAGCCTGTGTGGATGCCGTATTTAAAAGGCTTGCTTTTAATAAACCAGCCTCTTGGAACGTAACAGCGGGGGTAGTAGCTGTCAGCCTCTCTATAGTAACTTTAGCTCCTAGAGGTGGTGGTGTAGTAATGTTAATTGTGTTTGCAGAAGTGAAGGTAAAATCTGTTGTAACTACACCAGCTACAAAAACAAAGACCTCACTCTGGTTCATATAATTAAAGGGGATGGTGAAAACAGTATTAGCACCATCTCCTATAACAGTAGATATTGTTGTCATAATTTACCTGTTAAACTCAAATAATTGAACGCCCGTAGTTCCTTGTATTTTTCTGGCAATAACTTCCTGTTTTAGCCTTGGGAAATTATCAACAGTTAGCTGTCTTCCTAATGCAACGTGCATTGCAATAACTTTTCGGGTCAGTTTCACTTGCATATTTTGACCGTCTTCAGTCATCTCAAATGACCTACCAGCCTGTGCGTATTCTGGGGAGTTGAACAACAAGCTAAGGTTTTGCATCAAGGTTCTACCACCTACTTTTGCCTGACCTGTTTGTTTTTGGAAGAAAGATAACTCTTCTGCTTCCATCTCAAAGCCTAGGTTAGTGAAGCGTTTACTTGGACCTCTAAAGCCAACTTTAAGATTTACTAGCTCTTTAAGAACGGGGTCTTTTTCATCCTGTACAATAGGAATACCTGACCATGACCCGTAGTTAATTACAGGCTTTCCCGTCATCCAGTTATACTTGGTTGGTAGTTTTTCGTTCTCTGTGATCCAACGCCTTTGCATCTTATCAATTAAAGACACAGCCTCTTTAACCTCAACGGGTTGCCCTTCGACCATTTCAGCCCAAAAGTCTTTGACCTGTAAGGGTGCTGGTGGAACAAAGGAGCCACCAAAGTTAGTAAAAAACTTCTTCATTGAGTAGGCTTGGGCTGGGTTCTCACTTGTAAATCCCGCCGCCAAGTTTGTTATACCTTGGAAGTAAGCTTTATCTTCAACTGTACGACTAAATGCTAAAACAAGCCCCATAAGTACCTCTTGAATGTCTGAGGCATCATAGTTTTCACTGTCTAATCGGGATACGTTTCTATGTACCACTGCATCATTAAAGTTTGCGACAAGAGCAAAAGGAATGAAGTTAGGATCAAGACGTAAATAGCTAACCCACTCATCACCAAATTTAACACTGTAGGGCTGATTACCCGCTGATCTCCATGTTTGGTTTTGTGAGGGGTCTATAGGACCAGAACCAGTTATGCGTCCCTGTGCAACCAAAGAAATAGCTGTACCATAAATCATAGTACCTGTAGCCAGCTTACCTTTGGCCTCTGCAACAATAACAGGATCACTACTTGCTAGTGCTTCTCTGTACGTTGTAGACAATCTGTTAAGAACAGGTGTTCTTTGAACGGCAGTTGCTAATAGGTTTGTAGGGGTGCGAATAAAGGGCATCAATAACTGACCAGCAGTGCTGTTCTGTATTGTTTCATGCAGCTTCTTAGCAGTAGAGCCTTTTCGTAACTCTTGAGTAAACGTAACCTCACGGGCGTGTTGGAGAGCCTTAGAATACTTGAATACCCCTTTGTCATCCTTGACCGCTGCGCCTGTGGCGTCAAAAGCACCCTCAATTTCTTTAGCTACAAAGTCATCCATAGCCTTGCCTTCAAGACCTTTGCTACGGGCGGTAGCACGGGCTTCTGCAAAGACTTTAGAACGGTAGTTTATTTGCTTAAAGAACTCGTCCTCTGCACCTAATAAACGCAGGGAACCACGAGTTACCTTTCCTACACTGTCCAATAATCCACCGACAGTAGTACCTTTAGCCTCAGGCCAGTACTCACTACTGATCTTGTTCATAGCTAAGTCATCAACTTTACCCAAGGTGTCCAAGAGGTTTCTCTCAAGAACAAAGGCCCTCTGAGCCTGTACCCATGATGCAGAAATACCATCGAATAACCCTGCTATTTGATCACCAAAGAACTGACGCGCTGCGATAGTCTCTGGGTCTGCAAACATTGAAGGAACAAGCGGGTTTGTACCTAAGTAGCCCTCAATAGGTTTAAGGAAGGTTTCAATAGTACCACCACCTACGTTGGTGATGTGTGTCTTGGTGTTAAACAGGATCATAGAGCGGAATAGCTCTACAAAAGACCTACCAGCTTTTTTTGAATTGCTTTCAGCCATTTGTTTAGCAGCACGGTTAATGGCTTTATAGTTACCTCGACCCGCTGCAATAATTGTTGTTTTAATCTTTTGAAGTTCTGCAACATCACCATAGCTCTTTATTAGGGATTGGATTTCTACAACATCAACACCTGTATCACCGTTAATTGTGTTGGCATCTGCCTTCAAACGGTCAAGATCAACCACACCCTTTCTACGAAGGTTCAACGCTCGACCAAAGGCAGTCTCCTGACCTTGGGCAGCTTGGAGTAGCATATTAGATTTCTCTAGTTGCTCTAAGGTCTCCATAGTGAACTGGTTGTCGTTGATGAATTTAGGGTTCGCTACCATATCGTAGATATCGGAGTATTGCTGTTTCATAATACTCTCAACACCAGAAAGCACTATAGCAGCATCTTCAGTAGCTTTGGAGAAGGTGGTAACAACATTAGCCAAGGCCTTATTATCTAGGCCTAATAGGTCACCTACCCTAACGGCTGTCTGGTTGGTATGATCATCCCACGACTGAGTACCCTTAACGTCCTTTAAGGCTGATTTCATAGACTTGGATAACTGACCAACAGCATTGGCTAAGTCATCACCCAGACCATCAGGTGACCATGTTTTAGGGTTGTATAGCTGTGCATCGTCTAAAGCTTCACTGAGCTTTTCTGGATCAGCCTTAACCTTAGTAACTTGAGCCACTGTAGGTTTGCGGTGCTTTGGTAAATTAACACCCACTGGATCGATCTTAGCCTCTACAGTAACACTGTCTTTAGGCTTGGGTGTTGTAAAGGCATCTTCTGCGCCATCCATGAGATCATTTACAATAGCATCGTAAATCTTACGTTTGTTACCCTCAGGATACTTGATACCCGCTGCATCTGCTCTCTCCTTCAACTGCTTAACAGTCATGGATTTGTAGAGCTTTTCCTTGTCACCTTTGATCTTATCAGAGTTCAACCTGTTGATCATATCCCTTCTGAAAAGGGCGCGGTTGTTTGCCATTGTGGGTGGCCCCTGCACAGGCGGTATATCGTTAGGCTTTGTGGGATCAGGTACGCTTTCCTTGGCCCCCGCTTGTAGTTCAATCTTAGCGTTTTCTTTTACAGCCTCAAAAGTTTGTTCAGCATCTTTGATCTCAACATCTTCAGCTTTTACCGCTTCATCAAGGTCTGCCTCACCAGCAGCCTTTTCTGCCTCAAGATCATCTGGTTTTTCACCCTTATTATTTTTCCAGTTCTTAACATTTTTAATAAGTCGAAAGGCCACATCTATTGAGGCACCTAAGAAGGCATCTTCTAATGCAGCTTTCATCTTACCTTCCGCAAAACTATCGTCGCGGTCAGCTTCTAGGAAGGCTGTAACAGGGTTTGCTAGGTGTTCATTACTTTCTATGAAATCAGCTAGGCGTTCCTCATAAGGGTTTGCCACAATAAAAGTACCAACGGCACTTTGTCGGGCAGCATTGAAAACACCCTGCTTACCCTTTGCTTTGCCACTACCCATAAGGATTTTACCAATGAAGTTACCACCCCATCGGAGTTTACCAGCACCTACAAAACCAACACCAAACTGTGTGATGTCCTCAATAACCTGACCACCCAAAGTCTGAGGTCTCTCAACATTAGGTATGATGGGTGTTCTTGGTTTTGTGTGATCATAGAGGTCCCAATCAGTGAATGGTATATATTCTACTGCTAGATCAGCACCCCTCTTGCCCAACTGGGCAGTCTCTTCCGCTGCATCTCTAAAGCCTGATGTAATACCTTTAACTGCATCTGTTGCGTAGTAGGAAGCTGATCCTTTATAAGTGACTTGATTATCAATTATTGACTGAGCGTCCTCGTCAAGGGACCAGCCATTATTTTCTGAACCCATTAATTAGGTATCCTTTTCATATTCTCTTTTAAAACCTCATAGAAGACGGCAGGGATTTCTTGACCATCAGGAAGAAGACCATCCCAAAATGCGAACCATAGAGGTTTTGTTTTAGCGAGGTAGCTGTCTAAATCATCCGACATAGTTACACCAAATTTCTCTGGGAACTTTGCGGCTCTTGTAGCAATGAAATTGACTACTGTCTTAGACCTAACAAGCTGTTGTTTCTCTAAAAATTCTTGCTGTCTTTGTTCCCGCTGCCTTGCAACTTCAGCCAAAGCCTCTTTCTTCTTTTTAGCTGTAAGACGTTTAAGATCAGCCGCTGCCGCTGCTTTATCTGCGTCTGCTTCTAGTGCTGATAATTGTTGTGCCTCTGCCATTCTCAGGTCACGTAGGACCTTCCGCATTTGACGCTCATCTTGCCTTGAAACTGGGGCAACAGCTTCATCTTGCTTACCAGCTTTAGGTAGTTGTGCCTTAGAGGATGCTGGCATCATGGAAGTCGCACTCTTAGGTGCCACACCAGTATTCACAGCACCATCTGGTGATGAACTACCCATGCTAGGAGATTGCATGGATGATGTAGGGGAGACCATAGACGGTGAAGCCATATCAACACCCTCTGGTGCCGTGTTAGGTCCTACACGCTGTATGATGTCTCTGAGTTGCTGCTCGTTAATATCAGGGAACACCTTTTGTACCTGTGCTGCAATAGCGTTGGTATCAGAGAGGTCATAGCCCGATAGAACACCAGATATTAGTTCTATTTGTTCATCAGAGGCATCGTAGATTAGCTCACTAGCTACGTTTGCTACTGCTTCTGCTTCAGCCGCTGTTTCCGCTTCTTGATCCTCTATTGCTTGCTGATCAGCCTTTTGTTGTGCATCTACCGACATGGCATCGTACTGCTCTTGGCTTACCATCCTCATAAGGATGCTAGGGGGTACTTCAGCACCGCTCTCTTGCCTAGTATCTGTCTCCGCTGGCTCAAATGGTTCAGCCTCAAACGCAACAAAGTCTGGTTGCATTGTTTCTAGCATCAACTTTGCTAAGTAGGTGTCTGGGTAGTCTAACTTGTACTGTGCCACCTTCTCTGGGCCGTGCATTTCAATGGCGTCTAGCTCATTCTCATCTACTACGTCCTGATCTTGATCAGAAAGTGCGGTTCCAGAAAGTTCCTTTTGCTGACGCTGTGCTTCAGCTTCTAGTTTTTCAATGCGTTCAGCTTCCTCAATAGGACCTTGAACTCTAATATGCTCACTGAAAAGTGCAGCAAGCTCAGTCTCATTAAGACCCATCTCTTGCATCATCACCCAAGCCTTAGAGGTTTCCCAAGACTGTAGGGTGCCACCCTCACCAGTTTTGACTGAAGTGTATTCATTCATAATTTTATGAATTTCCTCAATCGACATATCACTAAAGGGTGTAATATCCCCTTCTTTCCAAGTTACATCATAACTAAGCTTGTTAGGTGGTCTTGAGACCTCAAGAGCAGCCTGTTCTGGGGGTAAAACTGGAATGTGGGATGTATCTTGAATTTGAACGTCAGACATTCCTTGATCTGTTAGTGTTGTTGTTCTCTCTGCTTCTATTTGAATGTTATCAGCAATAGCTTGAACTTCAGATGCTTTGTTTGAAATCGCATCCCTGCGATCATTAAACCCACCCTTCTTTGTTTGCTCCGCTTCAAGTCTTTTCAATAACTCATTTTTAAACGATAAATTACCCTCACGGCTTCCTAGGCCATCAGAGTAAGTTTTATCACCTAAAAGCTCCATTAAAACAGAATTAGCTGAGAACTGAGCATCGGCAGCTAGTTGGTCATATGCACTTCTACCTGTTGCAGTCATCATCAACTGTTGAAGTTTAGTAGGTTCTTCGACCCGTGTTACATCAGAAACAAACTGTGCGACAAAATCAGCACCCAAGACACTCGCTAAAGAACCAGCACGGCTTACTGTGTCTGTAGCTGCATTTAATGCGTTAAAGTGTTGGGACGATAAAAGGTGACTGCTATCTAAAACATCTTGTGATGTAAGCGTACCCTTCTCCGCTTTTTGACTTAGTTTGTTAAAGGTATCTGTATCAGTTGTGACTAAACGACGATCTTGGTCTATAATTTTTAATTGGTTGTAGTACGGTGCAAAGTATGGGTTTTGATGTGCATTTTCTAGTTCAGCCGATACCGCTGCATCATTGAAAAAATCCTTACCTTTGTAAGAATTATGCATCTTCACAAATTCTTGGTAGAAAGTCTTGGCTTGGTTTCTTTGTTCGTCCTCGACCTCAGTATCTTTCTCTCTCTCCAAACGCTCAATCTTATTATCTACCTTATCGTCTAGCTGTTGTAGATATAAGGAACCCTTACCTGTTTGACCGTATGTACCACCTTTGACCTTTAGGTCTCTTAAAGCGTCTTGGTAAAGCTGGGTGTCTGCAATAGTCTCATCGCTCATTGCTAGGGCCGTGAGGTGGTCAATGGCCCCCGCGATTGCAGCGGCTGGATTAAGACCATCTTTGATAACACCCTCAATTACTTTGTTTACACTTTTGATATAGCCTTTGGGTTGTAGCTCACCTTGCTCTGACAAGTTACTCTCGTAAGCAGCAATCATATCGCTAGGAATGAGATCAAGACGGGCTTGCTTTGCTCTCTTAATCTTATGCTCATAGTGCCTCTGGCCTACGATGTTTGCATAGTTCTCAGCCCGTGGAGCGAACTCCGCTGCAAACAATTCTGGATCATAATCAGCTAGGCCATTCTCAGTAATAAAAAGGTCCTGTGATTGAGCAATGAAATCTGAGACATCAAAGCCAGCATTATCTTTTCGCTGGCTCCACTCTTCCACCATCTTGGAACCAAACTCACGGGACTTCTCTTTGAGAATACCTGACGTAAGACCCTTAATGAAGAAGGGGCTTTGTACCAGATCAATTTCACCAGACTTGATTGCCTTGCGGAAGTTCTCACGGGCATCTGGGTCTGCATCTAGGTACTGCCTCATACCTTCTGCTAAATCTGTTTTGTTTTTCTTTTGTATTTGCCCATCAAAGAACTCTGATAATTTAGGTTCAAAGCTTGCTAACGCATTAGCAACCTGTAGGCCCTTACTATTTCTATCGACTTGATTACCTACCGAACTATAGGTGTCTACAGGTCTGGCAACGACCCTTAAACCTTTGTTCATGCCCCGCAGGGAAGAGGTATCAACTCCTACACGTTGTGCCATTATATTTCCTTGTTATTTAATTATGCGCCTGTTCCAACACTGCCTAAGTCAGACCAAGTGTTTCCCAGATCAGCAAATAAATTACCGCCATCTGTCTGGTCTGAATATCCACTTGCTGCACTCATTGCCGCACCCGCTATTGCCAAGTTTCTGGCTGCTGGGCTTGGGAATTGAGGTTTAGGTAGATTGTTAATTCTACTTTCAGTCTGAGCCTTAACTTGTAGTTTATCGGATTGGCCCTGCATATATAAGTTAGCTAGGTTTGTGTTTGTTGTTCCGAGGTTTTGGGTTTCTGTTCTACCAATATCTCTGACTAGGTGATCAATACCCAATCCAGAAACACCTGCTTCACCCGCAGATGCTAAGGTCCTTGCCTTTAACTTTTGAGCCTCAATTACTGTTGCCATCCTCTCGTCTACGGCAGCATCAGCCTCTTGTTCTAATCTTAAATTAATACCACGGTTCTGCATTTCAGCGGCTCTGATTGCCTGAGTAGTATTTATTCTATTTTGTTCTTGTTGTTGTAGTGCTTGGTTTTTCTGAGCGTAATAGCTCTGGTTGGCTGCTTCTGCTTGCAGCGCAAAGGAAGCAACCGCCATCATCGTTGGGTCACACATTTTGTTTTATCCTAACAAATTCGTAAAAAGGGGAACGGCCTACCCCGTGGTGGGGTATGTACCTAATTAATGAGAAACCTAAGTATTTTAGCCACCTAATAGAACTAAGGTTATCTGAGGAAACGTAGTTAAATAATAAATTATATTTATCACCGTGTTCCTTTAACCATTTCTTAGATAAAGGAAGCAAACTCTTAGCGTTTCTCCTTAAATTATAGGTCCCTAGCATCCAAGGAACACCTATATTCCCGCCATCCACCACACCGCACATCGCAACTATTTCATCATTTACTCTTATTGTATCTGATACACCGTCTAGGTTTATTGAGGTTATCAGGGCTTGGTAGGGGTCTAAACCGCTAGATGCCTTAACTTCTTTTAAGTCTATGTGCCTCATACTGGGTGCCATTTTCTGGCAATCTCTAAATGTGGATGGTGTAAATGTAATCACTATATTCTCTTACTTCTTAGGTGATATGTTCCTTCCCATTCTGCACTCTGGAAAGAGGCAGGGTGAAAAGTTGAGCTATAAAGTTTGACGGATACGTTTGAGCTTTCAGCCATTATGGGAATGGGGAAAGAACCAGTTTTAATACCTATAGTTCCTATAGTATTACTACTGTCTAAAGCTGTACCAGTGAACTGCTTTACAGAAGCTGTTTGCCCCTGTCTGGACACGCTAGTGTCAAAGGAAGCTGTAGAGCTAAATAATACATTAATGTATTTTAACTGTAGCCTTCCAATACTAACTGGCTTCTCATCTTGCTTTAGTACAACTGGTGAGAACTCATATAGAAACGTATAAGGTATACCTGTATATACTACCTCAGGTGATTGGGTATATGTTCCATCACCCGCTGTTATCCCGTCAAGCACGGTAGCTACTTCACTATTTTCATTTAGGATATTACCTGAGGCAGAAACGGGTGTACCACCACTATAAGGTAATACATCTGTAGATGATGTTCTTTTAAAGCGTCTGTCTAAGTTTATACCAAAGGTGCCTGTATCAGCCAAAGCATTGTCGGTACTAAGGTTAATAGTCTCAATAGCTATTCCTTCAGCCCTCTGTACCAACAGGTAAATAAGAGAATTATCTATTTCTATGTTAAGAATATTAGAGCCAAAGGTCCAAGTAGACCATGAGGCTTGAAGCTTCTCATTACCCTGCCAGTAGTAGGAATAAACGTAAAACTGCTGTCTATTGCCTGATGTACGAACCAGTAAGATATCCTCATTAGATGATGCTATTAACTGTGTCACCTGACCTGTAAGGTACTCAGGTACATGGGCTGTAATATCGGAAGCATCGTTGGTGTCATTTTCTGCTTGTACAAAATATTCACGCACCCCTGACCACACACCCTTTAGTGTTGGAAAGAATACATACTTACCAGCGGCGGCGGGACGTGAGTTTAAAGAGGCCTCAAACTGGGTTGTAACATCTACTGAAATTGTTGAACTTGAGAAAATATCTGTGTTTGTAACCTTGAACTGTGTGAGGTCAGAAAACAGTATGAGACTTTCATTAAATGGTACTGCATACTTCAAGATACTGACTGTGCTGTTACTAACCGCGACATCAATAGGAGCATTGTCTAGTACGGTTAGAACCGTTGATTGAAAGAAGTTAAAGAAACTTCCGCTCTCACTACAAATCAGGTTTTCGTCAGATAAAAAGCATAGTCTATTTTTGTAAAAGAATATGTCATTAATAGTAAACTGACCATTTGCGTAGTCTGATGCCTCGTAGTTTGAAAAGGAAGGGAAAGGATTTGTGTCATCATCCCCCGCTGCTCTCTCATCCCAAGTAACAGTACTGAATGTAAACGTACCATCAGCATTTCTGATTAACCTGTGAGGCATTGTGGTGTTGTCAAAATCTTTCAGTACAGAAGGGCCTACAGTTTCTTTCCATATAGTATCCCCACCAGTATTAACGCTCTGAAGTTTGACGTAGTAATCATCTTGGTTCTTTGCTGTGTCACCATTTACTTTAACAATAAAACCAGCCTTACCATTACTAGGTAAATCTTTTAGATTGCTAACAGCACCTTTGATCGACTGTGTGTGTGTATCCCCGTGGCTATCTGTAGCCGACAAGGAGAACTCAGCATTGTCTGATCTCGTAACGTAAATAATATTACCAATTTGCTCAAAGGTGAAACCTGTAGTCGAGCCTGATAATGCGCTCATTAATTGGGATGCAATATTATCTGTTTTAGCGTCAACCTCATGGGCTACGTCACTACTGTCTCTAGTAGAATATGAACCAGTATATGTGGTTCCACCATAAGTTATGGATGCGCTATAATTTGTACTATAATCACCTTGCTTAACAACAATCATACCCTCATGCTTTAAGACGGGTGTTGATGTTGTACCTTTTTTGATCTTCTTTGTTCTATTTAGAATGAAAGTATAATCAGCCACTGAGGTAGCTGAAAGGTCTTTATTGAAATTTGTAATACCAGAGAAATAACCATAACCGCCTGTACTGTCGGTAACAGTCTGTTGAACACCTGTTGAGTTGTATACACTAATACCTACTGGACCTATTATTACAAAGTAAGGACGTAGAACACCGTCACTATCCTGTAATCGCATTGTATGAAAAAATGCTGTCGAATAATCAGCCGTTGGAACATTGTTTACAAAAGCGATATGCTCAGTAGGTGGTCTTTTTTGTAAGCCTTTAACAACGTCTGATAAACCGTTCTGTTGTGTCTGAGCTTGTGTAGGTAAGCGTAAGCTGGCGGGTTGTTGGGATACCCCATTAATTAAATTTGGTATTGAACCGCTAAGTAGTGCCATTTATTAACCCCGCCTGTTTATTGTGGCGTACACATCTGAGTTGTTAAAAATGTTTAAGTCTGCGTGATCCGACTCTAACTCTCTTAGTTCCATTAGAGCCTCTTGCTCATCACGTTGCCCAAAGGAGTGAAGGTCTGAGGCACCTATTGTTCTGTCTTGAAAGACACGGGCAGCGCGTAGAGTTATATAGCGTCTTGCTACCTCTGGGATTTCTTCAAAACCCAAAAGGAAAGTGATGTTAACTTTTACTGCCTCTGAAAAGGTGTAGTTATGAGCTACCTTGTTATATAGCTTTGTACCACGCTGTGTTATGATTTCTGTTGTTGTATCTTCAGAACCATCAACGCGCATTGCATTTGCAGGGACTGTGATCTCTTTTGTTGTGGAGTTGGGTACTAGAGGATATTTGTATTCTCTATTGAAATCCCACCCTTGGGACTGAACCTCCCTGTTAATGTTACCCAATATGGTTTCAGCAAGCTCTGCGTCAATCAACCCAGAACTTAGGGAGCTTACAGGTGCCTCACCAATAGAGGACATCATCACGTTGACAGCCTCTAACTGAGTTGTTGGTGTAGTCATGCTGTATCCTTAAATGAAAAAAAAGGGGAACCCCTGTTAAGAGGCTCCCCTTGAGAAATTAAACGAGTGCGATTGCACAAGCTGGGCGTAGGATATTATGTCCCATAGCGTACTTGGCAACCATCAAAGTACCTTGGCGGTCAATTTGATATTCGCTCTCTACACCGAGGTCCATAAGCTTTACGGTAGCCGCTGCTTCAGCACTGAAGATCAAGCCCTTGAGGGACGAGAAGTCAGCTTTATATGCGCTTGCGCGGGTAGAAGTAAGCGGATCAGGTGTAAGGCTAGTGGAGCTTTCATCGGTTGTTGGCATGTGGTTAGACATAACAATCTGAACACCACCAATTACAGGTGCAGTTGCAGTTGCTTGTGAACCAGTACCACCAATGTCGCGGTTCATGTAGCCAAGGCTACCAACCGTTTGACCAGCACCGAACAGTTTGTAGTAATGCGCGGGTGGCAGTACACAAATCTTGTCACCAGTGATGTCTTTGGTGTCGAACTCTTCCAATGCTGCGTAGATAGCGGCAACGAAATCATTACCTGATGCGGCAGAGTTGCCCACAGTTACATTGTTAGTGAACACTTCACCATCAAACGTGGTCAAGCCAGCGGCTGCTGCTTCTGTACCATCGTTGATAAGGGCTGCACGGGCAATGATCTTGGCGATATTTTTATCTGCCGTGTTTGCCAGAGCCATACCAGCTTCTTTGGAGTAAATGCTACGAACATCAAAATGTGTCATAGCTTCATCGATGTTTGCAATGAACTGGGTTGAGATCAAGAGATCGTCAACGGTTACAGTGCGCTCACCTTTCTTGATGATATCACCTTGGATCAATTCCCCAGGATTATGGTATTTTGCACTTGCAGTTCCCGTCATGGGGAATTGTGCCGATTTTCCATTGGAGATCGTGCGTGTGCGGTGAAGAGGCATAAAGATATTGCGCTCTTCAAATGCTGTGAGAACTTCACCAGCATACAGTTTGAGGAATAAAGAACGTACATCACCTGTAGCGTTCTGTTGTCCTATACGTGAGACCGTTTGGTCTGTAGGAAATGCCATTTTATTTTAACTTTCGTGTGTGTTTTGTTGATTTAAAATCTAATCAGCAAGTCACACCACATCTTTCACCAAGGTTGTCCTCCGCAGAGGGCCAAGATTATTCGGTGGGATGTATATAGCTTTTTAGTGTGGGCAAAAGTTTACACTGTAAACTCTCACCGCTCTTTAGAATACCGAGCTTCGTGCTAATCGATCTTGCACTTGCTGACGGTATGCGGGGTCTCGCCCATACCTTGGGTCACCCATAGCTGCTGTCAGTTCAGCTACAGAGTTGTAGGCCCCTGAGGATGTACTAGCTGCTTGCCCTGTAATCAGGGAAGGCTCAGTGCCAGTTTCCATACGGTACTGGGCATGAAGCCCTTGGATTGCTAACTTGGCAGCATTGGGGTCACTACCATCAATAGCGTTATTATAAGCTCCAACGGCTTGCTCCGATAAGTTTTGCTGCGCCCACTCAATCATGCCAGTGTAACTATCTTCACCGCCAACAAGAGCGTAAGCATCATTTCTAATATTATCAGCGACAGCCATTTGACCGTCGATGAAAGCGTCTACTACATTTGAAGGGATACCCGCTTCCTGTAGTTTTTGGTATGTCTCTTCTGTTAAGCCACCCTGTTCTGTGAACTCATTAGTCATAGCATCGAAGTCAAGGCCTAAGCCTTCAACGGCATCCCGTGCCTCTGCAAGCTCCTCAGGAGCCTCATCAGATTGTTCGCCATCGGGCGTAGCCATTTTGTTTTCTAGTTGTGAATAGGCTTTCGCCATATCCTCTGCCGAATTGAATTTCTCAGGGAGCCAATCTGGACGGCCCTCCTGAGTTTCAGTATTCGACAGGCTGTCAGCTTTACGAACCATCTCATTTACATGATCTTGGTTCTCTGCTGGTTGGGGTTGGAATGTGTTTAAAGTTTCAGCCATTTACCACTGTCTATTGTTGTTGTTGTGGGCTGGCGTCTGCCATGCCTTTTGCTACTTGAGGTGCAACCTTCTCAGCCATACCCATTACTTGTTGTTGCATCATCTGCTGTTCTTGGGCTTCCTGTTCTTGCTGCATCTGTTCTTCATTCTTAATTAACCCACCAGTATCTATGCCCAATGAGGCAGCTAGTCGGTCAATGTAATCACCCACGTTCATGTACTTTTGTAGTACCTCTGGGCCAAGGGGCTGAAGGTACTGCAACATCTGGGCTAGTTTGTTAAGGTCCTGTCCACGCCCAAGGGCTTCAATGCCTGTGACAATCTGTGGCTTCACAGTATCTTTAGGCATCTTTGGCATCTTACCAGCGGTCTCAAGTCTACTTAAAAGTAGCTTTACTAAGGGGAGTTGGAACTCTTGGCTCATGATTGAATAAACACCACCTAGCGCACTTTCTAATTCCTGTGCTGCATAGCGTACCTCTTCCGCTGTAACCCTCTCCGCATTTCTTTGGACTGAGCTATTCAACAGGAAGCTGAACGATAGACGTTCTGTAATGGTGTTGATGGTTTCTAAGGCAACTCTGAAATCGTTGAACTTATTAACCTGTAGTGTTGATACATCTTGAGCGTTGCCTTGAACAATAGCACCGTTTGGACTTTCAGCTAAGACACGGGCCTTAGTTGTACCGTTAGGTGCTACCATGAACAGGACTTTTGCAGAGGCGGCAGAGCCTTCAACGATGGCCTGTGTAAGAGCCTCTAAGCTCTTTAGGTCACCAAGATATTCCTCTACATAACCACGCCCATAATCTTCACCGTCAATACGGTTAAGGCGTAGTGGGATAAATGGATTTTTGTCTTTAGGGTATGTACCTGTCGTACCCTCAATAACTTCACCCATTACCTCTTGGTGAATATACCAACCTTTATCGGTCCTCTTCACACAGGTATATAGGTCAATGTTTTTGGCTGCATCGCCATCATTGTTTATAATTTCTTGGGCTTGCTTGGGGAGCATCATAGGACTGACACTCTCTTTTGTAATAATCTCAAGCACATTACCCATGTAGTCACGCTTAACAACGTAACGATCTAAGCGGAAGAACTTAACATCCCCTTTTTTGGGCATATACAGTAAGCCATTACCACCAATAATGAGATGTTTTAAAAGTTCAAATGTAGGGACCCGTAAAGCCAAAGCTTCAATCTCTGACATCCCTGTTCTTTCAATACGGGCAAGGGCCTCTTCTACTTGTCCACGCGCTTCTGGCCCAGCAACCTCTAAGATGTCAAAGTCATCTATTGTTAATCTAAAGAAGGGGCTGTTAGGCGGCAGTAAAGCCATGAGAAGTTTTGAGGCTAAATTATTTACACCCCTTGCTCCTATTGCTTGGTAGGGCGTGTCATACACCGTACTCTCGCTGTGACCCTCTGGGGGTATCAGGGATGGTATTGTTAATTTTGAGGCGTCACGCGCCCGTCTTAGATAACTTTCTCTTGTTGTCATAAGATGGGCATAGCGACTAGCTACTGTCTGGTTCTGATCACTATACACCAATCAAATTCCCTTTATGTTGGAATTGTAATAGCTTTTGGACCTAAACCAGAGGTGCCAACATTATTCTGTTTTAGTCCTACTCGTAAACCTCTCTTACCGCCTGATTTCCTTTTCTTCATATCTGAGTTGGTTTCAACAGACGCTAGTTCTAGTTCTGGGTTATTATTTTTTGGTGCCGCTGCTGGTGCCGCAGTAACCTTTGGGGTTACAGGCTGGTATGCGGGTTTTCTTCCTATGCACATGAATAGGTTACTCTTTCTCTATTTCTAATAATTCGTCGATCTTATCTAAGACCAGTTGACTTCCAACGAGTTGCCCAAGCTGGAAAGCGGAAAGCTCTGCCCTAGGGATATGATCTATAAATATCTTTTTTAACTCATCCCTCAGTACCAAAGCATTATTAATCTTTTGGCTTTCAATCATCGTTCATCCGATACTGTCCTTTATTAACAGGTTTAAGTTGTTGATGCGCCCAGACCCCAATTAAGAAGCCTAGGCACACCCCCAGTAAGGCCCCTGAGAGCCACCAAGAAAAGATTGTCATTTGATTGGACAAGCACCTGTTGCACAGCCTTCATCCTCAAACTCTTCAAGGGTGTTGGCTGCATCGATGTTGATTGGTTTTAGTGTTGCTGAATACTCATCAAACTGTTCCTTGGTCACAACTTCCTGTGGGAGATAAGGATACCCTAGGTCTTCCGCTGTCTTGGTAGGATCGTTGCGGTAGATGAAGCTCACCCCCACATAGCTGTCCCAGTTCTTACGCAGCCAGTGAATGATGCTTGGCACCTCATCAGGTGAGTAGCTGATTGTTACTGAACAGTTATGGTCAACGTAGTAGGTAACCATTTTCTTGTACCGTTCTAGCTGGTCAATCGCAGTCTCCATGTTGACCTCTTTACCATCTACATTAGTGAACTCGACATTATCATAAGAGACAGGGAAGGTAGCAAGCACAGCATCATCGCTATAAGGATCAGTCCAAACCCTGTAATTACCCGCTTTGAGTAGTTCCACAAGTGGATCATGTTTGCTAAATCTCACATTGTTAAAGATGTATTTACCCAAGGGTTTATGTACCCCCTCAGTGGTTGACATGATCTTTGAAAGGGTCCCACTTGGTTTGATTGTCGTGACTGCTTTGGACCTTGGAAGATTTAGTTCATCAGCCATAGAGTGTGCGCCCATCTGTGCAGCCTGACGCAGCATCTGTAGATGATGACCGCTCTCATGGTGTTCCCATGTCACAATGCCTGTTAAGCCCACACCTGTTAAGCGTAGGAACTCATTTAGTTCATGCCATGATCTTTGCAGGATACCATCGTCTAGGTTTACACAGGTCTGTCGGTAGTTTGCACGGGCCAATAGACGCAAAGCATCTTCAACTTCATGCAAGGACCAACCGTTAACTTTGTTTAGGTCAAACTCTACTAAGTTGCAAAAATTTGCATTACCTAAAAGTATCTCTGCACAAGGATTTACGCCAGCAAACCAAGGCGCACGGCGTTGTGCGGCCTCTGCATTAATGAAGGCTGGCTCTGACCCCCCTGCATCTTCCATGATCTGAAAGATATCCTCTAGTTCCTCTATGCTTGGCCTGTCCCAGAACAACAGCGAGTTGTTTGACTGCGCTCTCTGTGGGTTATCGATCCAGTGGTCTTTCTTGGCCCTAGCAAACAAATGCCATTCCGCTGAACCATAGGGCATCAAGGCAATCTCAGCACTACGGCGGCTGGACAGGCAAGTACCCAACCAGTTCATCACATCCAAGATATCCATGCGGGTTAAGAGTTGCCCAACCCGTTTATTCAGTAGCTCTGCAATGGCTTTGAAGGCCACAGAGATTGTATCATCCCCAGAGCTAATCCAACCATAACCCGATAAGCGTTCACCCGCTGGTCTGATTTGGGTGAAGTCTAGGATGACCTTCTTAACAGGCTTTTTCATTGCCAATAGTTTACCTACTGACTTGGCCCAAGCCTCTGCGCTGTCCCCAACTTCTAAACGCCAGCTATCTCCTACATAATATTCTTTGTTGTGGTCATAACCACGGGTGTCTCTGGTTGATCGTATGACTTCGATCTGTACAGGCTTAGTAAAGCCATTGAGATTACCAGTGATTGGCTCAAAGCCCACCCCACACCCTTGTAGGAGAAGCCAGAAGGCATCAACTACATTGTGGATGGTCTCTACTCTAGCAAAGCTACAGTTGAACTGTGAGGCCTCTCTGTGCTTCGCTACGTCAGTACCCCCAAGCCATAGAGTGCGACCTGATACCAAGCCGATACGCTTAATGAATAAGTCCCGTAGTTGCTCTAGTTCTGTGTGTTCAAAAACATTAAGTTCACCACCTTTTGCACGTTCCCAGAGCCATTGCTGGTGGTGGATAACACGGTCAATAGTGTCTTCCCATGTCTCAAACTTAACACCCTCTTTATCTAAAGGGCGGTTATATGTTCTGCGCGTTATTACCTGTGCGCGTGTGTCTGTAGTCATCTATTATCTCCGCTACCTTTAAGGACGCCCCGCTCCTTGCGGGACGCTAGTTTATCAATATTTTTCATAGCTACTTTGCTTAGTGGTGACCCCAAGAGGGTTGACAGTTCTGCTACAAACCAGAGGACATCCCCCAGTTCATCCAACACTGCTTCTTTTGGAAACTCACCGTCCTTGCGGTAGTACTTGGCTACCTTACCTGAGACCTCACCAACCTCTGCTGAGAGACCAGTGATCAGGTATTCTAATGATTTGTTGACGGGGTATACTGCTGTCTTGTGCGCCCTGTTCTGGTAGTCATTAAGCGTTAGGGCGGGGGCTATGTGATCTTGGTGAATTGTAGTACCTTTATTGAACGCTTTTTCTATTTTCTTAACATCCCATTTAGCCAAAAGTTTAGTTCTCCATTAGGGCTTCCCAGCTACAAGGGAATAAGTCCCCCATAACTTCGCTGATTTGATCTGCTATTTTTCTAGTCTCTGCTTGAGCATCAGGCTTACAACGCAGTCGGGCCATGTCAGCCCAAGCATCTAAGGAACCAGACCACCACCATTCAGTGTAGGTGGATTGGGGTAAGATGCCTCTCGCCTGTTCTGGGCAAACACCTTTTTCTAATAGGTGATTGTAGACCCCAAGGATGACGTTGTGGGTTGTACTGATATGCACATCCTTAATCTCTTCATCACTACTACCCTGCTTGACGTTAGCAGCCCTGCCTCTCCAAACCTCAGGCTCATAGAATGTTGGTTCACTATCCACGTACCTACGGCTGATGGTATTGGCTCTCAAAAACTTATGCTTCAGACACTGTGCATGAACGTAGATGGGTGCTTTGACGTAAAAGCTGGCAAAGGAATGTCCGAAAGGACTGTAGTGACCATGCCTTGCTAGGTATTTGATGAGCCTATTGTCGGCTGGAAGTAGTGGTTCGTATGGGTAATCACGCCAATCAGGGTTCCATTCAGACTGCTTACCAAAACTTACCCTAGCTGCATTGCAAACAGTGAGATCATCACCCATTGAATTAAGCAATTTTACTTCGATGATACTGCTCCTATGTGACTGCTAACTTTTCTCTCCACCAACTCATCAAACCCACCAATGTACTCACCAGTGGGGCTGAAGATTTGAGGGACTGTCTTGTGACCCGCTTGACCTATTAGGGTCTTGAGCCAAGGAAGCTCATCGATGTCATAAACCTTCACGGTGCGCTCAGTGTGCTGAAGGTGAATGATTGCCTTGCGGCAGTACCGACAACCAGCTTGGCTGATAAGGGTGAAGCTCATTCCTCGCCCCCACGCATCTCCTTGACTAAGGCGTTCAAGTACCACTGAGCTTTCTCAAGGTCCTCGACAGGCCTACCCTTGTAACGAAATCTGTGTAGGTACTTTTTAGTGGCACCTTCCAAATAACCACAGAACATAATCGGAGACATATTGTCCTTCATGTAGTCGATGCACTCTATGCCACCGCTGGTGTAGTGATCTGGTTTGTTGATGTTGTCTTTGGTGTCCACAGTTGAGCCTCGTTTGTGTCAAAGTTATATTCATGGGGGCGCAGGATACGCGCACATCTGGCCTGTACGATGGCCTCAGTCTCCCCCAAACCAGCCTTCTCATAAGCACCAACAATGGCATCCCAAGGGTCCATATCCTGTGCTAAGATTTTAGCTGCCTTCACTGGTCCTACGCCTGTGCAACCTTTGTAGTTGTCAGTCGCATCACCCGTTAAGATTTGCATATTTAGATTGTAATCTGCTTCCTCTTGGGTAACCTCAAAAAAGCCTTTGTCTTGATCCCAGTGCATCCCTGAGATTGTAAGTAGGTCCTTATCTTTACTTACAATCACACAGTTTGGGATATCAGAATAAAGGCCTATGGCATCATCAGCCTCAATGTTCTCAAGCATTATGGCGTCATAGTTCTCTAGGAGATGTTCGCGCAGCCACTTCAATAGCAGGGGCTTACGCTTGTCAGTCCTGTTGCCTTTGTAGTCTGGAAGAACATCTTTCCTGTAGTTGGTTGGACCTGTGATGAATAGCTTAATTTCATCAGCATTAGCACCTTCCCACACGTTGAGGTACTGGCTGATGAAGGATGCTAGGGCGTCCTGTTCATGGGCGTGTAGGGTCCAGAGACCTTCACCCCAATCTACAGGCTCCTCACATACTGTAGCTGCTTGGTACACAAGGATGTCACCATCCAGTAGAACCGTCCTCTTTGTCTTCTGCTTCACGCATATCCCTTTCAGTGATTACCTGTATTCCTTTGGTCACCTGTTTGTATTCAAGCACAGCCTCGACAATGAACTTGAAGCTCAAGGCCAGAGACACGACTAGGAACGCACAGGTCATAATTAGGTGGAGTGCAAATGTTATGGTCATAGCACCTCATCAATCTTCATCCGAACAACCATGTTGAATTGATCGTTACCAAAGTTTGCTAGACGCCTAAGGTCCTTTAGTGCTTGGGTAAGTTCCTCACACTTTGGACATGGTTTTTCTTTCAATGGTGGTGGTTGTTTACGTGCTGCCATGTTTAGGAGCCTTTCCATTTATTGCACATATGCAAGTATTTAGTCACGATGTTTCTTCCAACTGAAGTCCCTCGTCGCAACATCGAAATCAAGTATTTGAACACCCAACTTTTTCTGAAGAGGTGAGCGAATAGAAGCGACATTATAATCTCTCTCTCGTCGTATAGCTTTGACATCAATGAGGGTGACTGCACCAGTGGCATCCATAGCAATAAGATCAACGGGGCCTGTGCAACAAGCGTTTCTATAGACATGAAGTCCTTTATCCAAAAGGTAGGTTATTGAGTAGTATTCCGCTATGTCCCCAAGGACATTTGGATCAGTGTGTTTCTGCCCAGTTTGCTCCGACTTTGTACTCACCGTCGAGTGGAAGTCTGATGGAGTAATACTGTCCAGAAAGTTTAATTGCTTCGATGCAGAGTAGTCCAATGTCATTAGCTACTTGTTCCCTTACTAACACTTGCACCTCATCGTGAACGTAGGCCACCTGTTGGTAGTCCACGCCTTCAACAAAGCCGTTCTTATTTAGTAGGTCATGGAACAACACCACCCACCGTTTACATAGGATTGCACCACAGGATTGTAGGAGAGAATTGAGTGCAGCATGGGAGTGACGAATAGGAACGTGCCTACCATCGATACCCTTGATGTACCCTTGCTTTGCCTTGTCCTGTACCGCTGACCTTAGCTTCTTGATTGCTGGTGTAGCTTTGAAATACTTACGCTTGAGCGCAGCCCCTTCCTTCTTACCACCACCAATAATAGAACCTATTTTCTCATCACCCCCACCATAAAGTAGGGCGTACTGGAATGTTTTTGCGTTATTTCTCGACAGGCCTGTAGCGTCTGCCGTGGCTTGGTGGATGTCACCTTCCAATAGGATGTCAGCATACTTGCCATCGTCCCACGCAGAAACGTAATGGGCTAATGTTCTCAACTCCAAAGAAGAAACATCACACCCCATGAGCTTCCAGCCCTTAGGCGCATGAAACAACTCACGACACTCCCAACCATACTTGGCATTGACACTAGGAACTTGCCCAGTGTTTGGGTTGCTATGGGTGCATCTGGAAGTCACACATCCCATAGTGTTTACCCTACCGTGAAGCTTGCCATCCTTCGACAGCTTGAGCCAAGCTTGGTTACCCTCTGCTATCTGCCCAATCCTTTTTTGTAGTAACAAGTATTCAGCTAACAACTGGGCCTCTGGATATTCCAAGGACCCCAAGACCTTATCGTCCACCCTAGGCTCATCGGTCTCAGTGAATAACTCAGGCTCCCACCCGTACTTATGGGTGAGCCTCTGGGCTATGTGAAACCGACTAGCTGGGTTAAACGTGACACGCTTGATCTTGGTGTAGGGTGCATCCTTCCAAACTGACTGCCTTGTTACATCTTTGTATCTAAGGTCTCGCTTGGGTGTGATTACCCCTACACCTTCCCACCACTGACCAAAGCTATCGACTAACTCATTGTATATTTCCTGTCTGCGTGTGCTTAGACGGGAGTAAAGCTGGACAGCTTTCTCTTCATCCAAAGGAAATCCATTGTCAGTCTGCTTTAGGCAGATGGAATGTATGTCATGCTCAAGGTCTATAGCATCCTGACTACACTTCTGCTTCAAGCATAGTTGATACAGACGGTAGTTTAGTTCCACATCCTGTTCGCAGTAGTCTAGCATCTCTTCACTAAACTCTGACCAATCGGTGCTTTCACCAAAGCTATCTTTAAGGTCACCTAACCTCTGGCCCCAAGCCTTGAGGCTATGGGAGCCAATGAGCTTTGGGATCAAGCGGCCTTCTCTGTGAAGCTTAAAGTCTTTCTCTCGTCTGTCAGGCCAAAGAAGCCTAGACAAGACCAATGTGTCAGTGAGTTTACACTGTAAACTTTCCCCGAATAAGTCAGGGAAAAACTTACGCATCACCACCATATCATATGCCACAATGTTATGGCCTATTAGTTCTTCAGCCATCGACAGTAGCTTGGCACCATCAGGGATCATACCCCAATAGAACCTGTAGACAGCCTTAGTGTCTACGTCCTTGGCTACGATGCAATGGATTACAGAAGGATCAAGACCATCGGTCTCTATATCGAACACAAGTCTCATAGTTTAGTCCTCTCTCAGGAGTAACTTGTTGCACAAGTGGATGCTTTAGTTGTCAAGAATATACTGACGTAATCGATCTGCCATTTCCTCTAGCTTGTCAGCGGTGTCAGCGATACTGCCACAGTCAAATGCTGACTTAACAGTTTCTGAATATAGGGTCTCCCAAGTAAAGTTAATTGCATCCTCGCTATCGTTACTACCATCGATGTAAGGGTAGATTTCTACGCCCTCGTCACCAAACAGAACTTCTAGTTCTATATCTAATCTAACCTTATTGCTCATGTACTAAGCCTTCTCTGGTAATTTTATACACATGGATACGATCTCGGCGTAGGGATCAGGTGCGGTGTTATACAGCCTCTGGTAATCCATTTCCCTGTACACTTCACAGTGCTTCTCAGTAGTGAAGACCACGTTGGGAGCATGTACTTTGTAGCCCCCCATGTGGATCAAGATCACTATGTAAACAAACATTAAAAGTCCTCTCTGGTGTCGAAGGTTTCATCACTGGGCATAGTTACCTCGTTCATACGTCCTGTATGTTTGTCGTACTCAAGGTGTGTTGCTATGCCTGTCTCTCCCGTCCATCTATTCTTTAATATTCTGACGGTAGTGATGTTGCTGTTCTCAGCATCTTGTTGGTTTCGTTCACAGCCAATAACCATATCTGACAACTGGCCTATTGCTGCGCTGCCTCTGAGTTGGCTCAAGCTTGTGACATTACCTTCCTCATGTCCCTTGCCATCTGGACGCTTGAGGTGACTGACAAGAATGAGGCCAATCTTTAGCTCCTCGCACAGGCCACGTAGCAGGGTCATCAACTTGTCAATCAGCTTACGCTCATCGCCACCTTCCATACCTGAGGACACAACGATTGAGATGTGATCAAGTATGATGAAGCCACAGCCACAGCCGTTGGCTAGGTAGCGTATCTTGTCCAAAAGATTGTCAGCCTCTGTGGACCCCCAATGATCGTACAGGAACACTCGGCCTGTACCTAGGGTACTTTCAAATGCCTCTAGCTTCTCCTCTGGTGTGACCTCGACGTTGAGGTGAAGGGGTTTGTTAGCTGCTATAGCCATCAGGCCTAAGGCGCTTCTCTTGATGCTCTCCTCTAAGGCTACGATGCCTATGGTCTCACCCTGAGTTAACAGGTGGTGTGAGAACTCACGGCACAGTTGGCTCTTGCCGATCCCAGACCCAGCAGTAACGGTAACGATCTCACCCTTGCGTAAGCCTTGGGTCTTATCGTTGAGGCCGTGGTATGGGTAGCTCCAACTCTCAGCATCATTCGCTAGGTTGATCTCATCCCATAGGTCAGAGCCATTGAGGATACCGTCAGGTCTATTCTCCTTGGCATCCCAGACAGCCCTGATCAGTTCATCTGTCCTGTTCTCTACCAACATTTCGTTGGCATCCTTCAAGGGGAGATTAACTATACGGCTCTTGGATGGTGGCAGTAGGGAAGCACATTCTTTGGCTGCTTTTCTACCAGCATCATCACTGTCAAAACAGAAATTAACTTTTTGGAATTTGTTAAGCCACTCCAAATTTTTCTGCACTGATTTCTTTGCACCCGCTGCCCCATTGGGGATTGAGACAACGGGCCAACTCTTCATAGTTTGTTGAAGAGATAAAGCATCTAGCTCACCCTCTACCACAGTAACCATCTTGCCCCCATCGGGCCACAGGTGCTGTCCATAGAGGGTGGCTGACTTAGTATCTCCTATGAAAAGAAAGTCTTTGTTAGCGAACCGCAGCTTCTGCGCCACGGTCTGTCCTTGTGCGTCCTTGTAATTAGCGACATGGCACTTCTTGCCGTTGAACTCAGAGAGGTGGTAGTCCCACTTCTTACAAGTCTCTTCGCTAAGTCTACGTCTGTTCAAAGGGACATAGCTGTCCCGCTCAACTAGCTGTGTAGTTGCCATTTTAACCTCACGTTTTTGGATAATTTCAGTACCGTCACCGTGTTGATAATGGTGACACACAAAGCAGTAACCATGCCCGTCATCGTAGAGGGCGAACCCATCTCTTGATGTACATTTGGGACAAGGTTGATGCGCTACGAAAGAGCTTTCTTCTCGTTCTTCAACCATTCTTTTACGTTGAAACAGGGACATGCTTTTGCGGCAAAACTATTATGCCCATCCACATCAGCCTCTGGGTAATCAGCCTGTAGCTGACTGACCAAAGTATCCAACTGCTTCCATTGCTCCTTTGTATAGTTACACTCAGGATCACCATTGGCATCAAGACCACCAATCATAGAAATTCCTATGCTGTGCTTGTTCTTGCCTTTAACGTGTGCGCCAACCTCTTCAAGGCCACGCCCTGTCTCTAGCAATCCGCTACGGTTGATGACGTAATGATATCCAATCTTTCGCCAGCCCCGTTTGCGGTGCCACTTGTCAATGATGTCTGCGTTACATTCTTGATCAGCTTTGGTGGCTGAACAGTGTATGACAATCAGGTTAATCTTTCTCATTCGTTTACCCACTCCTTTGGGACAAAAGTTTCTGCATACAGGAACCCGTATCTCTCGCACCATTGGGCGCAAGTCATTGTGCTTCCTTGAACTTTGGAATTTAGCCTCTGAAATACGAACCGAAATTCACGGTCTGGATGTTGATCCTTGAGGTTTCTCATCTTCCGCTGGTCAGCAGATTTGAACCAGCCCTTGGCTTCTATGATGATGCCGTTGGGTAGAATGAAGTCAGCAATATACTTGCGCTCGACAAAGTAAGGTATCCGCTCTTGTTCATAGGTGTAGTCGCTACACATTTTGTCTAAGTCACGGGCGATATTGCGTTCTAATCCTGATCGAAATTTAGTATCTTCAGAAGTCCCCAAGATCGTCGGCTTGACGGGGGGCTTCCTCTTCGTTGTTGAAGTCTTCATCTGGTTGTTTCACATCACTTTCGGAAAACTCATAGCCATCCTCAACGTCGAACTTAAAACTACCTTTGACATCGATGAGTTGCGCTGCCGTTAGTTTCAACGATACCCCTGCACCAGCCATCGCGGTGTAGTAAGGGTACATATCAAACGCTACCTTCATCACTGAGCCATTACCTACTTCAATGGGTTCGCGGATGGGTTTACCTTTGGCATCTACTACGGCTGGTTTCTTTTTAAGTGGACCGTTCTTGGTCTGGACTACTGCCTTCTGTTTAAATTTAAATTCAAACTCACCAGTGGCATTACCCTGCTCATCAAATACTTCTTTGTAAGGTGGGGATGCTGGTTTGATCGAACCCTTCTTTGTGGGGTTTTCTTTCTGTGCTTTTTGCAAAGAGTAATCCAACTGAGCGTCAATCTTAGACACAATATCAGCGGCATTATCAGCACCAATAGTAAGTGCTACACTGTACTCTCCAACATCACTGAATTTGAAATCAGGTGTGAAAAGCTTTGCCCACATTGCTGTGCCTTTAGGTGTAGTTATAGCCATTAATTATCCTTCGTAGTTTCATCGTTTAGGTTGTTGGTATAGCGGTCATGCTTGATGTGTTTGTTTTCAAACGCTTCAAAATTGTGACCCATTTCCTGTAGCTTAATGATCATATCAACAGGCACTTGTTGCCCCCGCCTGATCATCAATGCAGCTACTGCTTCGATATTCATTTTAAACCTTTCCAAGTTTTGTAGGGACAATAGTGTCCATTATTACTTCCACAAGTGGAAGGAGTTGAAAACTAAGAAAAGAAGAACTCACTCTCAGTAACCTTAGTGATATCCAAGGTCCCCATCGATGGTGGCTCTGGTACTTTGTCTACGATCTCTAAGATACTTTCTCGCAAGTCACTTAGAGGATTATTGTTTACATACATATCAACAAAGGCTTCGCGTAATGATGCAAACAATACATCAGTACAATTCTTCCCGTTTGATAACTCACCTGCATGAACCGCATAACTATCGTGGATCATACAGAAGTCGGTTAGGCCTCTCTGTCTGCACAGGTTGATGGTTTTTGTCATCGCAGATGCATCCAGACTGTGAATAAAATTAGGACTAGAGCCGTTAACTGATCTTCTCCGATCTAACTTTCCTTCTATTGTTTCTCTGACTGAGGGCTTGATAAGCACACCATCGATGTGCGTGGTTACCCTCTTGGTATTAAAGGCCTCGTAGTTCTGACTGACGTAGGCCCCTGTTGGTGTCTGCCATGCCAAGGGAAATCCCTGCTTCGTTACAGTGCTAGATACTTTCTGTACCCAATCCATAACCTTACGGGCCGACACAACCACCTCGCTGATCGCATCCCAGAGGATACGGGCTAGGTAATTACTTGCTTCAAAGTACTTGCCATCGAAAAGATCAGGTGAACCATCCTCTAAGACATCGTGGATGTACTCTTCGATGTACCCACGGCAGCTAAAGAGCCGACCACCATAAGGCACCACCATTACTGGACGCTTACAGCACTTTCTGGTGACCCCAAACTCTAGCCACTTGGTAGCCATAGGGTCATCGCGTTTCTCTAGCTCCTCGACACAGGCATCAGCTACCTCTTGGTAGATATCGTTGGGTAATGCGCTGGGCAGAAGATTAGTAGCCTCACCGCCGCGATAATCCCTAGCCAATGCGCTTAAGTGCTGGATACCGTTGTTACACCCGTCTAAAGCGATTGGTAGTTTGCTCTCAAAATTTTCGCCCAAAATACTTTGCCCCTGCCATTCAAAACAGAAGGCAAGGAACTGCCAAGGCTTGTCAGCATCACACCACTCCTTGTAGACCATAGGGTCTTCAGCACACTTGATGATCCAAGGACTATTCTCCTTTACCCAATCGTATCGCTGTTGCAGGGTAATCTTATCCTCACCATAAGTGTTGGCCCCCTGTACTGCTAACCAGAAAGCACCCCTCTCGCCCAACCTACGGCCCTTAGAGAACTGTAGGAGAGCTTTGGAAGGGTCAGCCCCCTGAGGATTGAGAAACGCGCTGGTGACGTATTTTCTGAACCTAAAGTCATTCTGGTAGACAAAGAAGAACTCATCGAAATCCTTGTACTTCTCAGCCACCTGTATGGTCCGAATGGTTGCAAGACGTTTAGACGTTGAACGGGCATTGAACTGATACACCCGTGTTGCTGCCTTTTTCCAATCCTTAAACTTCAAGGCATCAGCCTCGTTAAGGTTCTTGGTGTCCTTGTCAGGGCTAAAAGGGAATGGTGGAAGTGTAGCGTCCTCACGACTGACCAAGCCACCCCAAGGTAATCCACTCTCCCAACACTCTTGCATAAACTCAAGGATGGGCTGGTTGATCTGGAACTTGGAACCTTGGAGAGTGTTAACGGCTGCATATTCCTCAGGCATGGGGTAATGCTGCATATCCTCAAAGTAGTTAATGTTACTGGTCTTGATCAAAGGGACATTGAATAGCTCTGGGGTGTAGAAGCCACCATCGATGGGGGTAGTCCAATCCTTAGGCTTGATGACACAAGGCCCAAAGGAAGAGCATAGAGCCTCACCTCTTTCATTGACCTTGGCAATCCATGCTAGTGTCTTATCAGTAGACCTAACCATTAGGATTTTCTTGTTACGGCCTACGGTCTGCGTTTCGATCCTGATTAAGCCTGTCTCCTGTACAACCAAGTCGATCAGCTTACATCCTAGGCTCATCTTCTCATGCTTGTTCCAAGCCTCTGCACAGGTTAACTCCAAGCGTGTAAGTTCACGCAAGAGATTGTAGCGGCGGTAATACCTGTTCGTGGTTTGATTAGTGACCCGCTTATAAATCTTATTGAAGATGAATTGATCCTGTTGTTTGTAGAAATCTAGCTTGAACTGATCCTCAAGCATCCCACCAATCTTCATAGCTAGTTTGGTCAGTGATGTTGTTCCTGATACACCGTCAATGGCTGCTTTGAGGGATACATATGCACACACCTCACTATCCAAGCTATTCATCAATGTTGCTGAGAATGGGCTTTTGGTAGCTGCCCCGCTGAGTGCATCTATCACAAATCTATCACAAGATGCTGCCAATACATCTACACTGCGCTTCAGCATCATCAGGCCGTAAGGGGTGCGGCTCTCAATGCCCTGCTCAATGCTTGTTCTAACCTTCTTCCTGTAACCTTCGATGCCCGTCATGTGCATCTCAAGCTCAAGCTGCTTCTGTGTCTCAAGGAGATCAGTCATGTATTATTATCCTGTAAGGTATATTGGGGGTCTGGGGGGACAAGAGTGTCCATTATTAAATACGCCACCGCCGCGCCACGGGGTTAGCTACGCCACAATATCTATTGCACATATGAAAGCTATGTTAAGGATGCCAGAAAGTAGCTCCATTAGCCTTATTTTTATAGTAATTTTAGGTGATTGCAGGTGTGTAATTAGTTCGCGGTACATTTTAAGTCTCCCGACAAGTTATTTAGTAGTGGTAGCCTCTGCGGGACTCGAACCCGCAAGCCATTGAAGGCGAAGGATTTTAAGTCCTTTGTGTATACCAAATTCCACCAAGAGGCCTTAGAGGGTAGCGCCACTGGATAAGCTCTACGCCACCAGCCGCGCCACCATTTCTTACTCTATATCCCTAGAAGATAAAGTCTACAAGAGTTGTATAGAGACAATACTGTCCATTATTAAAGTTTACAGTGTAAACTCTCGCTGGACTATTCCAAGTGAGCAATAGCATCCTTGGAATTAGTAGGGGCAAGCTTTGCGTATCTAAGGGTGGTCTGGATACTCTTATGCCCCATTAGGTCCTTGATGACTTGAAGGGTCACACCCTTCTGAGCCAATCGTGATCCAAAGGTGTGACGCATGGTGTGCCATACTATATCGTCACCCTTCTCTTGGTTAAGCTCACCCTCTGAGAAGGCAAGTCCCCTGACACGCTCCCACTGTGGGCGTAACCACCCGCCCTCAGGGAATAGACGCACCCTCACATGATGCCGTGTAGGGTCAACAGGAGGATCAAGATTCCTGATCACCTCGGCCCTGCGAGAAAGTATCTCATACGCCCTCTGTGTCAGGGGGATGGACCGCCAATCGTGGTTTTTGCCATCGACTATTAGTCCACCATCTCTAATGCTTTTTTCCTTGATCTCCTGTAATTCGTTCAGACGAACCCCAGTGTCTACTGAAACAGCCACTGCGTCATAGAGGTCTTTATACCCTGCGGTCTTAGATACTTGCAAGATACGATCTACCTCTTCAACGGTAAACCAGCGCATACGCCAGTTGGTCTCTTTTAGCCTATTGATCTTAGGCTTCTTGATGATCTTACTGTAGTCCATCGATACCGTTAGCATCTTTGACAAGGCTGCTAGGTTACGGTTGATGGTGGCATTGGATAATCTTTCTCCTTTCAAGAATAAGATGTAATCATCAACAGCTTCTGTCGATATGTCTGCCACAGGCTTATGTTTGCCAAAGTACTTTAAAGCACGGTTCATATTAAAGGCTACCTTCTCCTCTGAGCGAGAGCCTTCCCAATACATAGCCCATGTCCTCGACGCAGCGTTGTCGAGAGACCAAGATTTAGATGATTGTGATGATTGGGGGGTTGAACTGGGAAGAGGCTTACCAAGGGTAATAGCGTCCCTGACTTGATCTTCCCAGATCAGTGCTTCTACTTTGGTATCAAAGCTGCGGCGGTGGCGCTCCTTGCCTACAGTGATGTAGGCTTGGAAGCGTTTGCCTCGCTTTGTTACAGTCATGTAAGTTTATGTTAGGACCGCACGTATACTGTCGTACAGTCGTTTTCCTTTCGTTGTTAAAGTTAAAAGCTTCTGATTTCGGGATAAGGGGTTAATGGTAATCTGAATTAGGTTCATACCTTTATCCCCCTGTCTTCTTGTCTCACTTAGCAGCATACAATGTCGTGATGCAGAGGCTAATGTGAGGTGGTGTAGTTTGGTGAAGTCTGTGACCGACAAGGGATCATTACCCAAGTACTCGTTGTCAGCGATACTTAGGAATATTTGAAGTGTGGTGATCCTAAAACTTTCGTCTACGGCCTTACATAAATCTAGTACTACATTTAGTTTATTTGTTTCCATTCTTCAACCATAAGATAAGATAAGCCATAGCCTCGGTAGGGTTATCTCTATTGAATTGTGATGTACACACACAATCTGGTTCATTGGGACCTTATGTCCTCTTGTTGTTGTAAAAATCGAGAACTTTTTAAATGAGGTGTACAATCTATTATCTCTCTTCCTTTGGGGTCAGAGGTTGGAGGACCAATCGGTCCATTAGTCCAGACTGTCGTAGCACCTGTAGCTGCAACGGCTGGTGTGCTTATTTGTGGTTTAGTCATTGGATTTCCTTTCCATAAATCCATTAGTGGAACAATATTAAATTATAACATAACCCTAAACACGCAAGAGGTATTTAGGGTCCAAATGGTATTTAAGTTTAGGCAGCTAAGTTACCTAAGACATAGCGGGTGTACCTTTGCCCAGAAACTGGATGCTTTTTCCAGTGGGACGTGATGGGAACACCGTCTTCGCGTAGCTCTTGGATACGCTTGGCTAGGCAGACAATGTGATGGTCAAGGATAGCCTCACGATTGCTGATGTGACCCACAGCCTTGAGGTGACGCATCAGGCGTATTTTCTGAGGGAGTTTAGAGGCGTCAACGATACGGGTGTTAGTAGTTCTTCTAGGCATAATAGGATTTCCTTTCGCATATGCACTTTGTTGGGGTTTACAGTGTAAACTCGGATTAGGAGACCTTGGTAATCAGGTCATCCTTCATGGTAACTTGGGCGAAAAACTCACGACCAAGGCCAGTGATGTGAGGGCGATTGGCTACCGTGATGGTGCCATTGCTCTTGTACTCTGGGCCAAAGATACTGGTCTCAATGTAATTGAGCCGTGATCCTACATTGCTTTTGAGTTCTTTCTTAGATGGGTAAGCTACAACCATAGTCATATTCATATATCCTTTACTGTGATGTTTTTGACGCCCTTGCGCTGAAGGGTCTTGATCATATCCTCAACGGTTCTGTCGCTCATGTGGGCGGTGCAGATTAAGAGGTCATTCACGTAGATTGATTTGTTACTGGTCATACTAAAACGGTGGCTCCTCTTTGGGATGGGTGGGTTTCCAGCCCCGCGAGACACGCTGGGGATTGGGGTGTGGTTTGTGGGTGGGTGGGTCTTCCCTGCTAAACATCTCAGCAAGGAAGGCCTCTAACTCAGCGGATACCGTGGATGTCACGCCACACGGTCCATGTGATTGCTTGGATTTGGGATGCCGTGACGGTCTCATGGCGCAACTCTGAGAAGGCATCAGCGGCCTCGCGGTAAGCCTTGGAGATGGTCTTGTACTCAAGCTTGCCTATGTTGCTTTTGTCGGAGGTTAGGCCGTGCCGCTGTCCATAGTAGATATTCTTTGCGTGACCATCGATACAGACGGCCTCAGGGTGATCATTCATACTCATGCAGCAAAGGAAGTAGGAGCGGGTCTTCTGACCATTGAGGATTGATAGGAGATCATCTACCCCTGAGAGGTGACGTTCCTCTATGATCTTTACAGCCTTGTCGCGGTTGGGATTGTAGGTGCAAACGGTGGTCTCGCGCCAATCCTCATCGCCAGTAGCATAGGCCATGCACATACGCTCGGCATCGGCATGGTTGCGCTCAATCTTGTTGTTGGGGGATAATGCAGAGAACACAGCACCGACATGAATGTCATCGATGTTGGATCGAAGGGCTAATTCACTCAGCGTCTTGTGACACTGGGAATACCAATTCATCCCTTTGGTGAATTGCTCTGGCGTAGCGATACACGCCACACCTAGGATGTTGAAATAGTTGTAATGAGGGTTAGCACCCATGTTCTTGATCCTTTTATTTTGAAGGGGGGAGAAAGTTTACAGTGTAAACTCTGCGGCAACGAAGGGGGTGTGGTTGTCCCCCTGCGTAGCCTAAGTTATATCACTTGTGGAAGGATTTGTCAATGCTTATGTTCTAACGCCCAAGGCTTCCCCAAGGTGAGCGGCAAATGATTTACGGTGATTATAGAGGGCGTTCATAGCCTCAGGTACTGGCTCTGGCTCTGGATACATATGATCCCATTCCCGCTGGGTAATACCCATAAGTAAGAAATCACGGTCACTAGGATTTAGGTGTGGAAATTCATCCTGTACAAGCTTGCAGGGCTTACCGCTGGCTCGGTTAAGCTTCCACAATTCGTACTGATCCTCATCGATGTCTAAGAGGCGAGTGCTGATAGTACCTGATAGGATGGATGTCATTGTTACATGGGCCATTATTATGATGCTCCTACTATGTGTGCTTTTGATTTGATTGCATTGATTTGCTTGGTTTCCATGATGACCCAAGGGGTTTCATATACTGGCTCTTGATCCTCTTCGCCTACCGTGTGCCGATAGACAAAAGAGCTATACCAATAAGGGTCATAGGTAATCTCACGAAACTCTAAGTTAGGGGTGTCCAAGACCAACTGAAGAGGTGTCGAGGTGTAATACTCCCCCCTAACGTGGGCGTGGACGTTTTTCTTTCCCATCGAAAGTACACGCTGCCGACCCCCTTCCCTTACCTTGTACTGAGCGTTCTTTAGGACTAGGGAATTACAGTGATCAAACACCTTGCCAGTGTAAACATCACGTACACTATACTTACACTTGTGCAAGTTCCAGTACACATCGACAAGCTTACTTCCCATGATTAATAAGCCTTGTATTTGCGTGATGGGAATAGCCCTGTAAGGAACTTCCACGGTGTACAACGTCAGCTTCATCAAAGGTAATTGTGCCTTTGGATGTCTGGAAGCTAACAACCTCTTGATCCATTACAGTACGGCAAATCCAACCAATGCTTTCATCGATAACACCGAGCTTTTTAAACTTGCGGTAATCCTTCATAGCTTCCTTGTTGAGGGTCATATTCATCTGTCTAATAGTCATGGTTTAATCCTCCCCCTTTCCCCCATGCCACGCATAGCGGCACGAAGGGCAGACACATTGAAGGTAGCACCGTCATTGGTCTTGAAGCCCCGAAAGGCGTTGGCAGCAATTTGAGCGCCATCCCGTACACCTTGACGCAGAGCAACACCCTCTAGGCCTTTTCTAACAGCATCATTTTGTTGGATGTACCAATGCACCCTTAGGGCATTTGAGGTGTCAAAGCCTCCATACTTTTCTTTACGCTTACGTCGCGCCTCTTTACGGTCATACATAGTCAATATTCCTCTAATTTGGGGTTTACAGTGTAAACTTTGGGGTGATTAGAATAGTGCGATGATCGTGGATGAGATCAGCACTAGGGCGATAAGTTCTAAGCCAGTCATATTAGTACTGCCCTATAGCTTCGTGCATCTGTTCAATGGTGACTTGCTCAAAGCTATTAGGTGATCCCATGCCTTTGGCGATTGTATTGGGTAAAGGGTAAGCTTCACGTATTTTGGTAATTAGGTTATTGGCGTCATTGAGATATCCAATAGCGTCTTTTAGGTCATCGCTTTGGTTCATGTAGAAACCCTGATCTTCAAGCATATCAGCCTGTAATTCTTCCAAGGTTTGCCGTGCCGCCTCTTGAGCCTGATTAGCATTTGAGAGCATGACGGATATTGCGGTATTCAAGGCTGTACGTGCCTGTGTGATATTCATAACTGCATCCATTTGAAGGGGTATCCTCTGTGTTTCGGGGTTTACACTGTAAACTCTGGGTCACCCCCCTAGGGCCTATGACCTCAGAGGATCATTAGGGTTCGGAGGGTAATTCGGGTGTGAAGGGTAATTCGTGATAGGCTTTTTGCCTGTGATAGATTTTTTTAGAGAGACAAAAAAAAACAGTAGCTAATTAAAGCTACCGTTGATTTTCTTGACCAATCGCTTGATTGTTTTTGTCTCGGCAATCAATGCCATGAAAGGGAAAGCGCAAAGCGCAAGCCCTAGAGTTATGAAAGCGGCCATTGATTAGTTGACCGTCGCGGTTGCGGTTGTCGCTGGCTTGGCGTTGAACATACCAGAAAGCAACCCAGTACTAGGCGCGGCACCATTCTTGCGGCGCTTGCGTGTCGCTGGCTTGCTAGGGCCTTGCTTTGCGGCCTCAATCTTAGCGTCGGCCTTTTCGGTTTCCATCGCGGCGATTGTGGCATCTTGCTTGCGCTTGGCGTCGGTCAACTCATTACCTAGGCGTGAATTGAAGGTAGTCACTAAGGCCTCAATCTGAGCGGTTAACTCATTTTGTAGGACGCGCGACCCCTCTTTATTGATCAAGCTTTGGGTTGTCTGAAGCTTTTTCAAGGCCTCAGATATGTTCAAGCCTTTCAATTCTGTGCTTTCCTCTTTTGATGCATCGGCCTTATCTGTTTTGTCGGCCTCTTTTGCGGCCTTTGCAGCGTCGGTGATCTTGCCGTATGCTTGCCGGATTTTGTACATACAATCTGCATTGAGGATGTACTGCACACCGTAACCATCATCATTAAATACGCGACGTATGGTTGTGGTCATCTGCTTAATGCTTGATGGTATCTTGTCTTCAGCGCCAGCGGCCTTTGAAGCCTCTTTACCGGCGGCACCAATAGCATCAATCAAGGTTTTAAACTGATCTTCGCCTTGATTGCTTTCAATCTTCAAATGATCCTGAACGGCCACTAGGATAGCGTCGGCCTTTGTTGTGTTGTTTTTGATAAAGGCCTTAACAGCGCGTTGTACGGTCAATGTGGTGCCGGTTGCTTTTGTTTCGGTAGTCATAATTTTGATCCAATCTTTGTTTGAAAGTTTACACTGTAAACTCTGGTTTCCGGTGATCGTGGCTGATACACCTATAGGTTGATAACGACGTATTGCTCCCGCCGTTAAAAACAGACTACTCTATATATTACACATATGCAACCTTTATGTTCTAACCATAGGCCTCATGTTCTAACGGTTCCCAAAGAAAAAACGCATAGATGAATATTCAAATAAAGACACGGTTCCAGAGTTTACACTGTAAACCCATGAGGCCCTACACGTAGGCGCGCCTATTTATAATGAATAGCAACCGCCCAAAGTTTACAGTGTAAACCCAAAGCTTCCCCCTGCAGATGTAGTATCTACCGGCACCCC
>Ga0206131_10000718_pt1 | contig 44388 bp, 61 predicted proteins | sample Helgoland_Spring_FD_148636 | JGI IMG/M metagenome (GOLD analysis project Ga0206131, IMG submission 148636) | Pelagic subsurface seawater microbial communities from Kabeltonne, Helgoland, North Sea - Helgoland_Spring_Bloom_20160517_1 | ecosystem: Environmental > Aquatic > Marine > Epipelagic ... | reverse complement strand
CATATCCTACGTTCCAATCCATAGAGTTAGAATCACCAGTAAATGTTAAATCTACTGTGGCATTATCTGCAATGAATGGGCCGTATAATTTGTTTGAGTCTCCGTCCTGTAATAGTGTTAAACTATTAGTTGCACCAGTCAAAATCATATCAATTGATGAACTCGAAAAATCGTCTCCACCAACTTTGTTTGCATAACCTTTTTGAGTTATGTTCAAAGTTAAATTGTCACCTGACTGTTGTATCCAAATCTCGTTATCATCTGCAGCTGCAGATACGAAACCAGTTAACCCTAATGATAAACATAATAAAAGAAGTTTATTCTTCATTTGTTTTTTCCTCTATTTCCCAAAAACCTCTATCGTGTCCTTGGTATATTAATTCTAAGACAGCAAGTTCGATTGCAGAACGAGTCGCTTTCGTGACTCCTTCATTCTCTGCTACACCATCTTCTATTTCAACAAGTTGTGTATCCATATCCACAAACTTGAATACATCATAACCACCACCAACTGACAATATTGTCTTGGTAGTCTGCACATTAAGTAAAATTTCACCTGTAAGTGTTGAGATTCCTCTTAAACTTACAGTCACTACGTCTCTTCTATATGAACGTGATGTTCCTACACCAAGTGTTCTTGCACCTCGTCCACCACTTTCAATGTTAGTGTCATAACCAATTATCCCACCATCAAGTAGGATACCAGCAAATAAGAGAGGTTGAATTCCTGTTGGGGAGTCTTCATTACCTTCTTGGTTTGCAAAGTCTTCTCTTGCACTTCGTATGATTTGTCTCTCTCTTACAAGTGCATCTAAATTTGTTCTCTCTACTACTCTAAACCATTTACCATTTCCAGCAGTCTTCAATGCATCAATCAAAAATGATTCTGCACCTTGGGTCACTGCAGTTGAGAATGATGCAACTCCGTCCATTCTCTTCCTTTGTCCTGTCTTATCTATATAAGAGTATACTGCAACAATAGGCATTGTCTCAGCAGGTGGTAAGTCTGCAAGTTCTTGATAGGTTGGTATCTTCACAACCTCTGCATTTTCAACACAAGTAAATGGTATTGCTTTTTCAACAAGAGTCTTAACATCTACAATGTTTGGGTCACAATTACTTGAATCTCTATTCATAGTAGGAACACTTGCACAACTACTGGCAAGTAAGACTGCAAGTCCCACTGATAAAAAATTCTTCATTTAGAAACTTCCTGTTCCAACTGGTATATCTAAAGTTGTTGTCGTTCCGTCTTGTGATACAATTGTTAGTCTAATAAATTCTGCACCATCTTCTCCAACCAACTTTTCGTATGTGACTGTATTCCCTTCTATTGAGAAAACACCATATGATGCAGCTTCACCATTAGAGAACATATTTTCTACTAACTGTTTTGCTATCTGAGCATAAATTCTACTCTCCACATTTCTTAAAAATTTTGCAAGGGTGGTGTTGTCTGCTTCCCTTTCTGCCTTTGCAATTCTATCTTCTATGTCTTGTGCTATCTTGTCACGTCTTGATTTCTCTTGGTTCTCAATTGTAAGATAATGTGATGATTGTCCTATTCCACTGAATGAAGGACTTTTGAATTTGTGTACTATTTCGTCTGCACTAAGAGTGGTTGAGAATAGTAGTGTTAATAATATCTTTTTCATATACATTTACCGTTTCAATTATTTTAAGACCTTTTTCAAAATTTCTAGTATCGGTCTTCCATTTATTACTTGACCATTTTTCTGTTTTACCTGGCCAATAACATGTCTTACACCTATCTAAAGGTTCGTCACGATGTACATGATTATCAATATCTTCTGCATTAGACCAGTCAACACCTTCAATTCTTTCGTTCATGGTAATTGTGCATCTATACACACCTTCTTTTGAAAGTGATTTACAACTATCTTTTTGGTAGCAATTATTCCAATTACTCCAAATATCATATTCTATAGTATCCCACTTTTCACCAAAACGAACAAATGAATCTTGTTCCCAATAATCTACTTTTGTATTTGTAGATATTCGGTCTTCCAGTCCACTTAGTCTCATTGTTTCTCTTATATCGCCTAATTGTTTATAAACTGATATAATAATTCTATCATAACTTTTGAGAATATCTATAATCTCATTAGTTATGTTTAATCCATTGGTCACAATGGTTAGTGTTTCATAACACTCTTTATTCTCTCTAAGGTACTCTGTAATTTCTTTGAGTTCCTTGTGTGTTGTAGGTTCTCCACCTAGAACTTTAAGTTCTTCAACACATAAATCTAATCGGTTAAAGTTTTCAATAATGTCTTTAACATCATTTAACTTTAAGTAGGGTATTGTTATCTTACCCTTATTATCATAATCTCCACCGTAATCTAAGACACTACAACCAGTGCAGTGTAAATTACAAGCGTTAGTTATGTATAAATCATAACTACCTTTTAGTAGTTTTCTTTTTTTCATTTTCACGGTATTCTAGAACAACATCAACTTTTTCTTTTAATCTAATTAAATCTTGGTCTAACATTCTAGTTTGGTCTATAACTCTAATCAATGCAAAATGCATTTTTTCTATTTCAGGGTCTATGTGTTCACTAATAAAGTTCCACACAAAGTACACAAAATAACCTAGTCCGACCATCATAACAACTGGAAACCCATAATCAGTAATTAATTCTACAATCATTGGGACTTCTTGTTCCATTAGTCCCTCCTCACATCAAGTTTACCATCTTCTATAAAGTTCTCTGCACGTGCAACTCTCTCTATATCAGGCCTTAGTTCTAAAGCACTTGACACTAACATGTCAATCTTAATCATCTCATTTGACATTGTTCTTGCACGATTCTCTAAACTCTCACAAAACAATGTTAGTGTTTTAATACTATCAACTATGCCTTCCATGATTTGTCTAATAATTAAAAATATGAATACTCCCATGACTAATGCCATTGCAATTGGAACACCCACATCACCTATCAAATCAAATATTGCTTCCATACCCTTATTTATATAAAAAAAGGGTGCATTTCTACACCCTTCTATGAACTATTGTTTAAAGTTATTTAACAGACGATATCTGTTTTATCACTTCAGCTTTAGTGCCAGATTTCTTAACCTTAATCTGTTTCTTCTCTGCAAGGTCAAAAAGTTGAGTTTTTGTCAACTTCTTAAGTTGTGCAGTAGTAGGAACATCTGATTTAGGTTTGGAAACTGTAGTTTTACTTGCAACTTTACTCTCTCCCTTTCCGTTAAGAAAGTAGATTGCGACTGCAAGTGCAACTATTACTAGTATTGCGTATTCCATAATATTCTCCTATTTATTTATCCAATAATGGATTTTTATCTTTTGCTTTGCCTATTGCAAGCGCCAAGATTTCTAAGTATTTATACACCTTAGCCCATACCTTATCATCGGCAGGTGTTGGTGTCATTGCTACTATGACTGAACAAATTGATATTACAACTGGTACAATCATTAGTAAATTCCAAATTCCCATAACAAAGTCTATAATGCCTGAAAACATATAAATCTCCTTTGATGTTATTTAACCTTATATTTAGGTATTTGTACTACCAATTGAGTATTTAGTGGTTAGTTTCCAGTCCTTTTTTTCTTTATATGGTATAATTTTAACTTGTGATAAGGGTACTGTAGGGGTTTCTATTGTAGTTGGCACTACAACAGTTAATAGTTTCCATTGTTGTAAAAGATTGCATATAGTGTTTCTTCTACCCAAGTCACTCTCTTCTATAGTTGTCGGTTTACCGTCTAACTGGAATAACTCTTTAAAATGGACTATGTAGTATTTACCTCTTTTGTGTAATATATGACATGATTGAAATAATTCTTGCTCACGTCTTGAAGCAATACCGATTCTTGATAGGGTTTCTCTTATTTTTAGGAAGTCGTCTCGTTCTGCGAAGGTCACTTCAACTAACTTTTCGACTAATTGGTCTTGGTCATTCATTATCTTTTCCACCAGTTTTCATTCTTTTTTTCATGTTTCGGACATCACTATCTGATAAAATACTCATGTAGTCTTTGGCTTCTTTTGTACTTATATCGTAGTATTGTTTTATGACATCAAGTTTTTTACTCGTATATGGTTTTTGCCACTTCGAGAACCTTTGTCTTTTCCTTAAAGTATTTAGGAAAAAAAGGTATTGAAGACGGTTTTCCGTACCGTGCCTGATGTTCATTTCATTAGAAAAAAAGACTGAATCTTGGTGATAAGATAAAGCCTTATTGGTTAGAAATGGTGCATATGATTTCTCTTCGATTTCGTCAACCATAATATTCTTCTTATCAGAAGAAACAGATTTTACAAAATCAAAAGGATTTGTTTTAGACATTATGTAGATTTTACAAATGCATCTATAAGGGTTTGACCACTGAGAGCATGACCAAACATCACAACCTCATCAGTGTCTAGAGTCCGTCTTACCGAACAATCGTTGTATTCAATGTCTAAGACGCTCCTAGACCCCTTTGCAGTGTCTTCGGGTCTTGTATCGTAATGCATTGAATCTAGTGAATGTGCATGTATGGCTTTAACACCTTTTGCCCATTTTTCTGCTTCTAGTTTTAGTCGTTGTTTTTCAACTCTGTCATTGTATTGACTCATGTGTTATCTCCGTCTCTATATTCTACACTATGTTTTGCAAACATTTTGTTTGCCTTTCTTTGCCATGATTTTTCTATTTGAATATCAAACCATTTAAAAAACCATTGTCTTAACTTACCCATTATTTGAATTTACACTCCGACATAATCTCTGTTAGACATGCAGTAAAGTTAATCTCTGAATCCATTGCAAATGCAGATTTGTATTGATAATCTGCAATTAGTAATACACATGCTGGAATAGAACTTGGTTCTAATCTTTGTTCAAGTGTATCAAATAATTTTCTGAATAGTCCATTAAAATCATTATCTGAATTTTGACCAACCCATTTTCTCATTCCACCCCAATTCTTATCTGCAAGCATATCAATGAGAGGTGTTAGTTTCTCTTCATTAAGAGAAGAAAGAAGACCTGTATCAATTTCTCCACCAACACCGTATCTCTGAACTTCATTCAGACACCTTCTGAAGTCGGGAAAGAACTTTAAGATAAGTTCCACTAAAACTTTTGGGTCATACTTGATATTCTCTTTATCACAAATCTCCATGAGTCTCTTATGGAAAATACCTGCAAGACTTTGTTTGTCACTAGGTGACATTGTAAAGTCAATAACAGTTGTCCTAGAATGTAGTGGTGGGATAATTCGGTTTTTGTAATTACAGGTAAATATAAATCTACAGTTAGATGAGAACTCTTCTATGAATCCTCTTAATGCAGGTTGGACTGATTCTGCAGAAATATAATCTGCCTCGTCTAGTATAACAACCTTCGGGCCACCACTTAGGGAAACAGTAGATGCAAAGTTTTTAATCTTTGTTCTAAGGGTGTCTATCAAACGACCCTCATCACTACCATTGATTACAATAAAGTCTGCACCTAACTCATTACAGAGTGCCTTTGCAACTGTTGTCTTACCTATTCCTGCAGAACCACATAACATTAAATTGGGAATCTCACCCGACTCTAAAAAGTCATTAAATGTTTGTTTAATTCTTGTAGGTAATATTGTATCGTTTATTGTTTGTGGTCGATACTTTTCCACATATAAAAATTCTTGTTTCATAATAAGAGCAAACCCCCCACCGAGTTTACAGTGCAATCCACCCTTTGATGAGTATGGATTACTCCCGTGTATATTGCAGAGACTGGCACAATATTCACACTAAATGTATTTAGTCTAAATACCATACTTTGAATCGGGTTCCAATGCAATAAAGTACTCTAAATCAATATCTATGTTTTTGAAATTAGATATTCCTTTTGAAGATACTGAAACTTCATAGTTTCCTTCTAAAACTTTTAGGTTCTCAATCTTAAAGTTCATTACATATTTTGTACCATCACCTTCTGCAACAATTCTTGAGAATGTGTTAGAGGTAGTGTTCTTCTTATCAGTCACTTCTAATGATACTGTAGTACCATCTGATTTTAAAATTAAATCATTTACACCTAGAACACTTGCAGCCTTGTTGAGGTCTGTTAGAAGTGTAGAGGATAGATTGAATGTTATTTCAGATTCTGGCATTGTAATCATTTTATCGGGTGCAGTCACCATACCTTCACTTGCAAAGAAATAGTTCATTGCAGAATTATCATCTGTTATAGATAATGATGAATCATTAAATTCAAACTCGGGGTCTTCTAATAAAGAAGTTGCACCTAAGAACTCTGGCAGATTGTAGATACTGAAGTCTTGTGGAAAGTCTTCGGTTATCGTTGCAACTGCAAGAATGTTTTTCATGTTAGAGATTGTCTCCAACTTGTTTCCTGTTTTAACCCTAATTCCTTGGTTAATTGTTGAGAAATTTTTTAAGACATTTCTCGTGTCATTACTTATTTTCATCACTATTAGTCTCCTGTTTATCGTGAACATGAAGCATAAACAAAGCATAATGTAAAACCTTTAATAGGTCTGCCCTGTTCTTGCCTCCCTTTTTACCGTATCGTTGAGCATACTTCATTATGTTCCCGATACAAAAACCTTCACCATGTCCACTGTCAATTATAAATTCAGTGGATTGGTATTTGTTTAAACTGTAATGTTGGTCATAGGTATTGTCGATATAAGAGGACAATTCTTTTAGGGATTTGTCCTCGTTATATTTGTAATCTATTGTTTTAACCTTTTTACCAAACATACTAGTCATTATACTCTGAAGAGTCTGATTCGTCAATAGAGTTTTCTGCATTCAAGTCTACTCCAGCATCAATCTTGGAGTAGAGGTCGAGGATACTATTTCTAGTCTCTTCGTCAAACCTTGAAATACACATTGTGATTGACTTCAATTTGTCATTGAACATTCTATATGCATTGACAATGTGAACAAGTCTTCTAGTAGTGACAACATCATCTATCGCACCTTCATAGTAGGTTTTTCTGATAATGTCAGCCCAGTCTACTAGTTTAGTGACGAACTCTGAATCAACTTCACCAGTCAATTCCATTTCCTTTGCAAGGATTTTTCTTTCAGTAGTCACTGGTGGATATTCTTGTTGCATTGTTATTGCAAATCTTTCCAACATTGCCTCATTCATGATTTGAGTTCCTATGAACTTTCCATCATCAGACCCTTGTCCTTTAGTGTTTGCAGTAGCAAGAATAGTGAACCCGTCTTTAGGTGTCACCCACTCACCAGTTTTCTTGATTAGATAACCTTTACCTTCAAGAACTGATTGTAGACACATAAGTTTGTTAGAACCTAAATCAACTTCGTCAAGAAGTAAAACAGAACCTTTTCTCATTGCCTTGATAACAGGGCCTTCTCTGTAGACTATGTTTCCATTGACTAGAGTGTGTCCACCCATTAAGTCATCTTCATCAGTCTCGATTGTGATATTGACTCTGAAGAGTTCTCTCTTCAATTGAGCACATGTTTGTTCAATCATTAATGTTTTACCATTACCACTTAGTCCAGTAATGAATACTGGGAAAAAGATTTTAGATTTGATTATGTTCTTTACATCTTTGAAATGTCCAAATGGGACATAGTTTGACATTTTCTCGGGAATGATTTTAACATTATCGTTAAGAACATTCACGGACTCGGTTGCAGCCGCAACTGGCATATTACTTACAACTGGTGTTGCAGAAATTGGTTTTGCGATTGACACCACATTCTCGGGTTCATAACCACCGTTATATCCACCGACAACTGCCTCAAGATTGAATATCTCACCATTCTTGAAATTGTATCTAGTAGATTTACACCAGTAAGGCATTCCACCTACTGCATCAAAATCTTCTTTAGTGAAAGATGTCTTATCTTTGAACATCGTGGTTAAGGTTGATAGAAACTCCTTCCTATCGGGTGTAAAGTGAAACGGTTTCCCGTCTATGTTTATTGACTCACTTCTGTCATAACTTCTTTTACTCATTTAGTCTCCTTGGTTAAGTTAGTTAATTTTTTCATCTTGTATAGTATACTAAAAAGTGGCGGGGATTGTCAAGCACTTATTTAATAGGTTGTAAAAGTTTTTCCATTTCATGTCTAATAGAAATATCTTTTTTTAGTTTCTTCCTATAAGTTGTAAACTCACCATTGTTTACCCAGTATCTGAATGCCTTACATTCAACCTTTTCTTCAGCACATGCAGATTGTCTTGGACAATCAAACTTTTGACATGGACTTGGGCCCACGTCCATAACAGCATCTGCAAAAGCACTGTAATCAGTATTGTGTGAAATGTAATATGCTGGGTCTACTTTTAATGTATCTCTCATGATGTTTTCTCCATAATTGTTTTTAGTGTATACCTGTTATCCAGTAGTGTCACTTCAAAAGTGTCTTGGATATAATCGTGTTCCACGATATAAGGTGCTTCTTCTTTTCTTGATTGCAGAACCATTACCCTATTGGTAAAGTCCCTGTAATCGTCTCTCTCTAAAATGAATGTTTCATTCATCATATATTTTGCTTCCATTATGCAATCTCCTTTATAAATTCGTTAGTTAAAAATCTTGATGTAGTTTTTGATTTCTGATTTCTTTTGAATGCAGCCAACACTCTAGTTTTCTTTGCATCAACTAAGTCATCAGAAAGTTCGTCATCACCACTGACACCTATAGCGTTAGTAGAAGTAATGAATAGTTTATTATATCCATGACACTCAACAACATATCCAGTTTTTCTGACTTGTCTCCAAATCTCATCACTGATTGATGTCAATTTATCATCTGCAAGATAAAGTAAATCTATCATGTCTCTTTTTTTACCTAGAACAAAGTATCCAGTGACCGTGACATTACATTCTTTTGATAACCAGTCTAAAAGATTTTGAGTGTTCTTAAAACCGTTTCTTCCACCGTATCCTGTATCAGTTGAATAGTCATAAACCTTTTTTGAATACGGGTCAATGATTTCTCTAGAGTGTGGTATTCTCCATGAATACTCACCATCAGACTCTTGAGATTTAATAACGTCATATTCTTCTTTAGACTTATCAAGAAAATCTCCTTGATGTGAATACCCATCAGTAATGATTGTAAGAATTGATTTCTCAATTGAATATTGAGTGTTGAACTTAGGAAGCATTTTTCTTAGAGCAACTAGTGATTGGTCTAGAGGTGTTCCACCCAGTCTATAGTTTCTAGGGCCGACATTAGTATCTAAGTAAGTGTAATATCCATCATTGGTAATGTAATCAACTTTACCATACAAGTCATTCCATTTAGTTAGTGCCTTATCTTGATTTCTATAAGAGTATTTTCCAAAGTGGTAGTTAGACCATTTGGTTCCCAGTGCCTCTAACATTTTTGTCCATTCTCTGTTATTCATTTCATCAGAAGCAATAGTTAGTAATGAAGTGTAATCACTTCTAAAAGTCCACTCATCTTCTACTGTATATGAATCAGAGAAAAGATATATTCTATGTGGGATATTAACTTTTCTACAGAACATTGCAAGTATGATTGATTGTTCTATTAAATCATCACATTGGTCTTGAATAGAACCACTCCAATCAAGTAAAATTGTCAACCCATGATTTTGTCCCTCTGGCACATATAATGCCTTTTTGAAAACATCATCAACGATTTGATATTTAGCAAGTCTATTCATATCCAACTTACCAGTTTTACCAGTGTAAGCATGTTTACTTCTTTGTGCAGTTTGTTTCATATCAAACTCTTTTGCCATATGAGCAACAAGTTTTTTGTTTTTATCCACTAGATACTTACCTGCAATTTTAGACCTTGCAATTTGTTTTTCTTTATTAGAATTTTCAGTAGTATTCCAGTGGTTATCCCAATCTGCAAGAACAGTTTTATATGACACTTCAACATTGTCTATATCTTCTTTTCTATCTTTAAATACTTTAGGAAGGTCAATTTGAGATTTGATATGTGCAACATCTGAAATATATTCACCTTCGTTATTGTGTGCATAGTGTTCAGTAATTGATTCTCTTGCACCGTTTTGGTCGTCATGAGAACCAAATCCTAGACCACCTTTTTGACCAGTCTCTTTAGTCTCTTCTTTTTCTTCTAGGTCTTTTTCAGATTCATCAGAGTTCTCTTGTCCAGTAGAATCTCCTTCGTCTATGTCTTCTAAATCAGGCATAGAATCACCACCACCTTTAGAGCCTTCTTGTTCTTCTGAATCCTCTTCTGAACCCTCATCTCCCCAAGGCTCCTCTTCACCATCTTCGTCTTCTTCGTCTTCTCCAATGTCTAAAGTTTGTGGAACTAGACTTTCATCAGTTTCGTCTCTAGTCTCATTCTCTTTAGACCATTCGTAAATTTCTGTTGCAACTGCCTCAACGTCTTCCCAAGTCTTACAAGCATAACACTTGTCTAACAATACTTGTTCTTCAGAAGTTAGATTAATTGATACTCTAGAACCAACCTTAGTGATAAGATTGATTTTGTCTATAAGTGAAAGTGTTTGGAGGTCTCTGCCTTTAATACCAAAGAAGTCTCTTTGCATTAATTCGTCATAAGCCTTGTAGAATGATTTTCTTAGACCTTGATATCTATCCTTGATTGCAGATTCGATTCTTACGTCTTCTACAACATTAAGATATCCTTTAAGTGTTCTATTCTTTTCTAATGCACTATGAACACCTTCATATGGTGTGTGTAGTGCATGTCCAACTTCATGTCCCATGAATAGGTCATAAAGTTCATTACTGATATCGTCCTTGAAAGTAGGACATGCAAGGATTCTATTCTTGATATCAAAATATGCAGTAGGTATATTCCTATGCACAACAGTTAGGTCTTCAGTCGCCATTAGTTTAGCGAGTTGGTCTTTTTGGTTTGTTATTGAATTTGTCATGTTTATAGTATACTAAAAAGTGGCGAGGATTGTCAAGCCGTGTCGAATTTTCTCCAAGATTTTGAAAAGTTTTTCATTGGGGTTTTAAAGATTATCTCTTTTTTTGTCCCCTCTATAATATAGCCAACCAATTCCATTTTCTTATTGACTATGTAAGTATGACTAGGAAATTCCCAATCTGTTTTTTCTTTAAGATACATCATGCTACAAGTTTCTCCCATGCACCACTACAACCTATTGCAGAGTTGTCTCCACCTTGTCCTTCATACCACCATTCCATTTGTAAACCTTTGAATGATTGTGCATAGATAGTTGCATTGAATCTTATGTTATCAACTCTTTGACCAATGTCATCTATTTCGTAAAATTTACCTTCGATAAAAGGGAATTCATTGTTAACAACTTTATCAATTACACCTTCATAGGTAATACCACTTTGGACAATTCTTACAGAGTCCATTTCTCTTAAATAGTTTATATTATTCATACACATTTCTCCTCGAACCTTAGTTCAACTAATTGATTTATAAACCCCTCTATACTGATATCTTCAGGCATCATATGAGTTCCAAACTCATCTTGGATTGCAAAAATAACACTCCAAATGTCATCTTCAGCCATGACCTTTACATCTTCAAGAAGTTCTTCCTTGATTGTTTCATTAACTACATTACTCATCTTTTCTCCGTTTTTCATTATATACATAGTATACAAAAAAGTGGCGGGGATTGTCAAGCTTTGCGTAATCTATAGTGGTCTAATTCTAAGTCTTTTGTTCTATTATCGGTGATAATATTATCGGGGTTCGTGGAGAACCACATTGAGATAGTGTGTCGTGAGTTCCTTCGGACAGGATACACACCATGTTTATGATATAAACCTTGAAACAAAAGACCTTCTCTTGCAACTGGTTTATGTACATAGTTTTCTTGGTCGGGAAAATATGTTTCCCCACCTCTGAAATTTTCGTTTAAATATAGTATAAGAGTCCATTCTCTACTTGGTTGTTCTTCTACCACATCATTATCTAATTCTACTGTAGAGTAAGTGTCTAAGTGTGGTTCTTGTACACCACCTATTGCCCACTCATTAAGTGCTGTCATTTCGGGATATACTACTTGGTCTGAGTGCTTACGGATTTCACCAACTGATTGATACGCAATTCTATTGAATACATCACGAATCCACTGGGTGTGAATGTGAATAAGGTCTATTGCACGGTAATCAGAACCGTCTCCAACACTTCTAAGATGCTTGTGCGTTTGGTGAAAGTGAATCAGATTCCTCGACTGATTCTCCGTCAACATGTTCGGAATCTTTATTAGATTGAAGTTGTTGGATATATTGGGCAATTGCTTGTCGTTTTTCATACTCTATTCTTCTTTTTTTCTCTTTAGGACGAGACTTCAATGCACGTTCTAATTTCAATTTAGATGCTCGTTGTAAGAACACTATTCCATTTAAATGGTCAATCTCATGTTGGGCACATCTAGCACCAACACCGTCCAACATAGTTGAATGTTCATTACCCTCTGCGTCTTGATATTTCATTTCACAAACTCTAGGTCTCTTTATCATAAGGTATATATCGGGAAATGATAAACAACCCTCTTTTAATAAATCTGTTTCTTGTGATGCTTTAGTAATTTCGGGATTGAAGAAGGCTTTATTTCCGTCTTGTGTTCTCATTACAAAAACTCTTGCATCTAATCCAACTTGATTTGCAGATAAACCTATACCTCCAAATTTATCCATTGCTTCAGATAGTTTTGTTTCTATCTCTTTTGCGTCTTCCCTAGACTCAAAATCAAAAGGTGCTGGTGGTGTTCTTAATACTTTACTCGCTTCTTCTATTAATGTATACATTATCTATCTACTACTCCACTATATTGTAATTTTAACATACTAAATTTTGCCAATCTTCCTAGTTTTGCAAGTGACTTTCCTTCTCTAACACTTGCATCACTTCTAATTGTCATTTTTAATTTTTTCATTTCATCAGGTGTATCTATATCTATAAACCATTCTTGGACTGACGATTTATTTAGATATGCATTAAAACTTGTGACCAATGGTAATAATGATGCAAGGTCGTCACCTTTTTGTTCTGCTGTTTTACCTACGGCCTTTACTAATATTAATGGAACTTTTGCAGGTTTTTGTAGATTAAAATTGTCATAAACCCATTTTTTAAAATCCTCTAGTTTTAATTCATTGAGTGCTTTACATACATGTGTTCTTTGTATTCTTACCATTGCGGCATACAAATTGTTAGACTCTTCTTCATTTTCAATATGATAATCTAAGTATAGTTGTCTAATACTTGCAGTCACTTTTCTATCTCCACTTGCATAAGTACTTTTTGATGCAACTGATTCTATGTTTGGAAGTTTAGAATACACTGCATCCCATAGTTCATCTTCCATAGGTTTGAGTGCAGACTCTTTATCCATTCTTACAAGTTGAGTCTTAACATAAGAGTTTAACAATGGTTCTTTCGATTTCGTTGTTCCTGCTTTTAATGAAATACCTAATATTTCTTTATTTTGAAAGAAGACAAAAATATCACCTGCATGATTTTTAGGAACCCCACTTGGTTTTGCACGGTATCCCCATACAACTTTCTTTATGGGTTTAGATGTGTTTAAATCATATAAAAAATTTGTAATACCAATTGCATTTTCCATTTTCATTTTAACAAATCTTTCTTCCATAGTACTAAGTTTTTCTATGACCTCTGCAGCCGCATCTGCATCTGAAGGTGCATAAGAGGTTTTTGCACTTTTTATATTTAACTTGTAAAGAAACTTTTTAAAATCTTCTACATTACTAGGTCGAAACTTTTTGTTAAATGCTAAACATGGAAATAATTCTGTCACAGATGCATTTTGAGTAGTTTCACCCATACTCTCAAGTAAATCAAGAGGTATGTCACTAGAATAGGAAGGTAAGTCTAACTTAATAAGTTTGGGCGATAGATACTCGTTAAAAGATTTCATACTACTATTTATCTATTCTGCAACCCTTGAGAAGTTCTTATGCTTCTCAAATCGTATAACATCATTAAACTTATCATATAATGCATCACCTTTGTGAGATATAATAAATGCGTTGGTTTTTTCTGTAAGTGTATTCAAAAGTTTTAGAAAGTCGTCTGTACCATTAGTATCCAAAGAAGAGTCAAATACTTCGTCTAATATCAATAGATTGGTGTTAACACTATTCTTCATTCTTGCAACAGCCCTCCATGTGAACAATAATGATAAATCAATTCTCATCTTTTCTCCTTGTGAGAAGTTATCATATTTAAATACATCTCTAAATCTTGACTTGATTGTTTCTTCAAAAGATTCATTTAATTCAAACCCAACATAGAACTCCAGTTGTGCAAGGTATTTATTAATAAGTTTGTTCATAATAGGAACATACTGTCTTATTATTCTTTCCTTAACACCTTGGTCTCTAAGAAGTGTTGTAGCAATGTCATAGTAATGACCCCTATCAATTAAAGACTCCTTTTTCTTATGAAGTATGTTAAGTTTTTCTTCTGTTTCATCTATTCTTTCATGAACATCTGAACCACCACTTTGTTCTTTTTTCAATTCATTTATTTCATTCTGAATTTTTTTCATAAACTTTTGATTAGATAAAATTTCTGTTTGAATGATACCTATCTCTCTTTGTACCTTTTCAATTTCGTCCTGTACCTTGTTTATTTCTTCGATTCTGTCTCTGACTTCTTCGATAAGTTCATCAATCTTTGTGATTGCTGTCTTGACCTCTTCAACTTTTGCAGTTTTTTCTTCAATGTGTTTCGTCTTGTGTTCATGGTCTAACCCCTGTTTGCAAGTCGGGCAGTCATCATTGTTTTCGTAGAATTGAATGTCTGCAATTGCTTTTTTTCTAGTCTCTTGTAAGCGTTTCTCCATGTCAACAGCTTGTTTGAGTCTATCCGTTGTAGGTTCTTTATCCTTGATTGTGGATTTTTTCTCCACCACATTTTCCGTCTTTTCATCTACCTTCTCCAATAAGTTATTAATATTATTTTCTGTTTCGTCAACAGTAGATTCATATTGTGATATTTTTTTATCACGATTTTCACGAAGTGCATTAAGTTGTTCAGTTAAACCATTGACCCGTTCTTCCATGAGTTCTACTTCATGGTTTGTTTCCTTTATTTCAATGTTATGTTCAGACACCTTCTTACGAAGTATATCTCTCATAGTTGAAAATATAGAAATGTCTAGTAAGTCTTCTACAAGTTTTCTTCTTTCTACAGCCCTTAACTGCATGAAAGGTGTAAAGTTTGCAGAACCTAAAATTGCGACTTGAGTAAAAGAACGAAAACTCATTTTGAGTACATTCTTTTCTAAGTGTTCTTGATAATCTCTTACAGTTGCATCTTGATTGACCATAATGTCATTCACATACAATTCAAATTTATTTGGTTTTGCACCACGGATAACCTTGTATTCTTTTTTACCAATAGAAAATTCTACTTCTACGAGTAGTTCTTTTTCATTAATACTATTAATAAGTAAGTCTTTCTTTAGATTACGGAATCCTTTACCGTACAAACCAAAACAAAGTGCATCTAGAAGTGTTGATTTACCAGCACCATTCTCACCCAATATAAGTGTAGTTTGGTGTGCATCTAATTGTATTTCAGTAAATTTATTACCCGATGAAAGTAAATTCTTCCACCTTACCTTTTTAAAGTTTATCATAAATAATTGTGTTCGTCTAATGCCTCATTATACAGTGTAGTCATTAATTCGTTAAGTGGTTTTTTCTTACCTTGTATTTCAAGACCTTCAATGTAATTAGATAAAACAGTAAGTGTGTCTTCCACATCTTCTATTTCATCGTCATTAAAGAAGTCCATGTGTTTGTTGTCATCTACAACAGATACATGTAATGGATTCTGACTATGAACTTTATCTAAGAATGTGTCAAACCAATATGGATTGTCTTTGTTTACTACTACAACCTTTACAAACTTTCCTGCAAGGTTTGAGTAATCTGCATTAGATATAGTCTCAAAAGATTCTTTGGTATCGTCATAAAATGCCTTTTCAAACATTGTGATTGGATTTAAAACAGGTGTCATTGATTGGTCTTCAGTATCAAATATATGAAAATATTTTGGGTCATTATAGTCTGACCATGTAAATTGCATTTGAGAACCAACATACTTTATGTTTTTAACTTCTGATTTTTGGTGAAAATGACCACTGTATACTTGGTCAAATCTTTTTAGATATGAGTGGTCAAGTCCATGTTGACATGTCATGCCTGGGTGTACTAATGCACCTTCAATTTCAAAGTGACCCATACATATTGAAGCTGGTGCAGACAATAAGAACTCTATTGAGTCTGCATAATTTTCGGGATTAATCCAAGGTACTAATGCAATAGAAAAATCATCATATTCTTTTACAACTGGGTCTGCAAGGACTGTAATGTTTGGTTGATTGTATAACAATAGTTCGGGACTATTGACATCATTTGTGTTCTTATAATAAGTGTCATGATTACCTAATATCAAATCCATTTTGATATTTCTTTCATTCATAGGTTCTACAAAATGTTCTATGTTTGCTTTCATAGATGCAAAGTTTACATACTTTCTTCTATCAAAGTAATCACCCATATGAATGATTTGTTTTATATTATGTTCATCTAGATACGGGAAAAATATTTCCTCATAGAAACGACCTTGGTATTTGGACATTTCAATCATATCACCTCTGACACCACAATGAGTATCATTTAATATGGCAATTTTCAAACTACTCCTCCGAGAATTTTTCTAAATTTGTTGCTTCTTTTACTTTTTTCTTTGATTTTCTAGGTTGGTATTCAACTCTAGTCATGTTTTCTTGCATCCATTCAACATTAGTATTGATTAGACTTGGGTCATGTTGACCGTCAATAGTATCAAATGCATCCATAGTGACATTGGTTGCATCTATGGCCTGTTGTTTGATGTAGACTTGTTTCTTTTCTTTTTGTATTCTTCGAAGAAAAGCATAATAACATATTTGAGTAATATATGCGAATGCATTATTTGATTTTTCTACATTAAAGTTTCCTATGTATTGAATGCAGTTTTCAATTGCATCACAAATCATTTCGTCTCTATAAGTGTAGTTAATGAAATTGGGTCTTGTAGATAATCGAGTTGCAATCTTATAGATACACTCTCCTATGTACTCTGACATTTGTGGTGGAGTTCCTTCCTTTTCTTTTGCTGTTTTTATTTGTTCAACATATTCAGCAACAGCGGCAGTAAAGTCCTTATTGTTGACGTAATGCGCCTGAGTTTTAGGGTCTTTTTTCGTTGTCATGTACCTATTATACACAATAATCCCCATATTGTAAGGGGTTTTTTAGTATTTATTTAATTGAAGTTTTTAGCAATTATTTCAAAAAACCCCTTGTGGGATTCAGAATCTTATGATATTATTACTATGTCCCCACGGGGAAGCTATTAGCAAGCAATTAGAACTTAGGGATATATGCATCCAACGGAATGACTCGACTTTTGGTAGGAAGAGTACGACTCATTCTATCTAAATCCCCAATTGCAAGATAAAACATTGTTAGGGATAATACTGTATATACTATATAGTGTTTCATATTTGACTCAAATATAGGTTGATTAACCAAAAGGATAACAACATAAAACCGAAAACGAGGACTTGCACAACTGACATTACTGCAATTTGTCTCATTGGGTGAACTTCTTCTATCTTATCTAAAACGGATACATCGGGAGAAAGATTTACAATTTGCAATACTTTCTTTTCTGTTTCGGGTTTTGAGAACCAAGGGACGAACATTACTTTAACTCCACCTCGATAAACTTACCAATCATATTGATATCTGCATCACTCAACATTCCTGCTTGAGCCCACATAGTAGAAGACATATTACCGACTGTTTCTCTGTTTTTATATGCATTGAGTTTACTTACAATGTAATCAGAAGATTGACCAGCAAGTTTGGGGAAGACTGCCATACCTTGACCTTCTGCACCGTGACAAGCTGCACAACCACTCCATAGACCTCTGATAGAAGAGAACTCATCTGCATTTGCAAGTTCATTCTTTCTCTGTTCTATTTCTGATGCAGTTCCATTCAATGCAACATAGTCAACATAACATTGACCAGTGCAAGAAGTATTACTACTGTATCCACTGTATTCTAAGTTAGGGTATACCTTTGCAACAAAGAAAGTTGCGATTGCTAAACACCCTAATAATGACATTCCCAATTCTTTCATAGTGAAATTCCTGTAAGTGAAAATATTGATATACAAAAAATAAATGCAAGTGAACTTATTTCGATTGTTTCTATTAGTTTTCTATTCATTAAAATAGTCTCATAGATGATGCAAAATACATCGTAATGAATGGTAGTAAGAACGGAAAGGTCATTAAAATTGAAAATTCTAATATATCCTTTGCTCTATGAAAATTGGTTCGAGTTTTTTTAACCATTGTGGTCATATTTTTCCTAAATTGAGTTATAAGTATTGTGTATAATTAGATATAATCATATCTTATACGCACTTATTTAGACAAACTGAAATCCTAATGGATTACTTTCTTACCTTTAGCAATATCGTAAAGGTCAATATCCTCTTGAGACACATCTGAATATTCTTCTTCAGAATTTAACAACATGTCTTCAAGGGTCTGTTCAACTAATCCTCTTATATTAGATTTATTAGTTAAGGGTATTTTTCCGTTCTCCACCATTGTTTGCCATTGAGAAGAAGCCTCATCATAAAATGGAATGAACTGGGAGTTCATATTGGAACGATGAAGTATCTGTTCATTTTCGATTGTTATCGAAGGGTCTTTAGATAAAGGTGCATATGGGTAGAAGGTTGCAAGAGTATTATTTTTTGCTATTAAGTTTAACTGACATACCATAGGTAGAATTACTTCAATACCTTTATTAGTATTTCTTGTCATCCCACATATTTCAGTTCCAGTCTTTAACTTGAGAACTTCGTATTTTTGGGGACATAAGTCTTTTGGTGATGTCATTACTTTAAATCAAATTGTTTTATGTTATAAGAAAAACCTTCTTCGTTATAGATATTTATACGTTCTTTAAGGTGATTCAATGTATGATTATTACATTGTAAGTCATCTGATATGTCAAACAACTTCATAGAAGTTTTGCCTTCAGTTTTTCTTAAACCCCTACCAATAGACTGTAGGTTTCTGATTCGTGATTTAGATGGACTTGCAAAAACCACATTATCTATTTTCTTAATGTTCACTCCAGTTGAAAATGTTCCATATGATGCAAGTATAACATTGTTTTTCTTTTTAGAGTTCTCAACAATCTCTCTGACTGATTCTCTGTCTTCAGTATCAGTTGCACCATGCACATAATGTAAAGTCCCATTCATTCTACTAACCATAGGATTGAATAACTCCCATAGTGGTTGACCATGTTTTTCTATGTATTGAAATAGTACTAATGTATTTCCTCTAAGAGACCCCACTAGATTCGTTATAAAAAGGTTTCTTTGTTCATTTGATACTAGGTAGTCCATTTCGTCTTGATAAGACATTTTTTTCTGTTTAGTATGACGAAGTATGATACAATCTATTGATAAATTTGCAATTGTTCCGTCTTCCATAAGTTGTTTTGAAGATATAACTTTTTTGACAGGCCCGAATAAACCTTCCAGTTGCAATCTATGAACTTCTGAACCGTCTAATGTTCCAGTAGTTCCAATACGAATTGCAGTAGTTTTCATTTTTTCTAAAATAGTTTTTAAAGTTTGTGCTTTAAATAAATGTGCTTCGTCTCCTATTACAACATCAAAAGACTGTAGAACTTCTTTAGGTGCTTTTGCAAAACTTTGCCATGTTGTGACTGTAATCGGTGCATCAAATACTTCTTGACCATGGTATATCTTACAGACGGGTTCTTTATAACCATAATCAATAAAATCTTTTGTCATTTGTTCTACCAGTGATGTTGTAGGAACTATGACTACTGTTTTACTATCATAATGTCTTGCGAGTAAGTATATGATTAATGACTTACCACTTGCAGTTGGTGAAAGTAATAGTTGTCTTCCATATTGAATTGCAGTATTGAATGCTTCTATCTGATAATCTCTAGGTTCAAAAGGAAGTTTTAAATCTGTCAACCATGATTGACTAACTTTTTCTCTTTGTTTGTTTCCAAGAACTTCAGAAACCCCTTCAAATCCATAACCCCTTTCCCTACAAAATTCATCTACATATGGAAGTAGTCCGATATAAATCTTATGAGTTTTAATTGAGAATAGACGAACCTTACCGTCCCACATACGATTTTTGTATGAAGGCATAAACTTTGCATTAGGAACTGTAAATGAAAAGAACTCAAACAAGTCTCTTGCAAGGCCATCATCACAATGAACCTTCATAAAAACCTCGTCTATCTTAGAAACTTTTACTATATCAGACATATTGATTTCCTACACACCAACCAACTAAGGATATACGAGTTCCTCTTAACACTGGGGTCACTTGATGATATAGGAATGAGGGAAATACAATCATACTCCCCTTCTCTTTTGAAGAAAATGGAACTGTTCTAACAGAATTATGTAAGTCCACCTTTAAATCTGATGTAAGATTGTTGAATTCATTTTGTGGTTCTAACCACTGAAAATGTCCACCTTCATATTCATCAGGGTCTGTCAATTGAATCGTAAAACTTAACTTACGGTGCATTCCATTATCATAAAGTTCAGGCCCTGCATCAGTGTGCCATGTGTAGAAGTCACCTTTCTTATTTTGTTGTTCTTGATAAATTGTATACTGAAGATTTTCTATATAATTGTAATCATGTTTCCAACCACAAACATCTTTGGCTTGATTTAAACCTTCATTGATTTTATGCATAAGTGAAAACTGGTCATTATGAAACCACTTTACAGTTGACCTTCTAATAGAATCATTTATGTTTGAATCTATATTATCATCTACATCATCATCATTTGTATTCTGTCCAACTCTTCCACTGTCAACAGGTAATGTATTAGCGTATGTGTGAAATTTTTGAACTTCAGATTCAGTAAAGAAATTTGGCAATTCGCAGACATAATTTTCTAATATCATTCTAACTTCCTGCCATGAACTTTCTCCAATCGATTGTATTTTTAATCGTTTGGTGTCTCCAAGTGATATTCTGCATACACTCTTTAAGAAAGTCTATAGTGACTTTTAAATATTCTATTTTTGCTTTTGCTTTTTGTAAATCTTCATCTGAGTTAAAGAATAATTGCATATCATTCTTCATAACTTTTAACCCGTCAAATGGGTCATGTTTCCAACCAAGTTCATTAATTCTATCTTCGTCCATTTTTCCATTAAACCACAACCATTTATCTTTAAGTAAAATGTTATACTTAAATTCATGTTGTTTCATTAATAGAATCTTACTAGATAGTAAGTCTTGATATTTTGCATGTAGTTTAGGAACTTCTAAAGAAGATTTATCTAATTCTATATCATCTATGATACAGTCTTTTTCCCACAATTGTTTGATTTCATCTAAGGTCATAATATACTATTATACCACTAAAAGTGATATTTAACTAGTGGTATTTATATCAAAATAAGTAAATCTAAATTCTGCAGTACAGGTCACAGCTTCTGCATCTGAACCCGACTTCAATTCTATTTCACCCAACCCTGTAGGGAAACAGTCATAGAATTTAAAGAATTTATTTGGTAAGTTTTTATTAGTGTTAGTCACTAATGTAATTTGTGAATACTGAATTAAATCGGAATTTATACTTGCTAATTCACCAGTTGAAAGTGTATTGGTATCAACATAATCTTTGTAGTCCTTACTATCTGATATAGGAACGATTGCATTCATCCAGTCATACATTTCTTTGTAGTTTTCTAAGTCTTCATCAACTAGGAATGTGACACTTAGATTACCGAATGTGACTTTATCGCCAGGGAAGAATGCATCTATACCAACTCTTGAAGGCATAACAGTTTCTAAAAATACCATACTAGGTATATTTACAGATTGGACATAGTACTCAACAGTAGGAACTTTATCTATAAGTAATCTAAAGTTATTATTGTTAAGTAAAGATTTATTTATATCAACCATTTATTTTCATTACTCTCTTGTTTGTTGAAGTATCTAGATAATCATTTTCTCTATATTCTCTAGTGACTACCTCTTCACAAAGGTATCCGTCTTTCTCATATAGTGTAGTGATTCGTCTACTGATAACTCCTTTAGTTGTTTCTTCACCGTTTGGAAATGCTTTATCTGCCCAAGGGCCGTCTAAAACTCTCACTGTTCTTTCATAATCTGTCATAGTTGTTCTCTTATTAAAGGGGGTGAAACATTCCACCCCACAATACTATTTATAGTTATTTCTCAGTCACAAATTCATTAAGTTGTCTTGCAACTCTAATAACCTCTTCACCAGTGATTTCTCTTAGTGGTAAAGGTTTCTTATCATTTGGGAATGAATCGTTGTGTGCATAAATGCTATCAACTTCCCTTTGATAATTAGAGGTCAAAAGACCTTCTGCTTGTGATAATAAGTCGGCTCTGATTTCGAACCCTGATTTTGAATTACTCATATTTTTCTCCTGTGTGTGTATGTGTAATGTACTGTATTGTACCTTGTATTTATAGTGCTTGACAATGCATATATATTTTTAGTATACTAGTAAAGTAGGAAATCGAGACGGAAGTAAGATGGTTGTGAGAGGTTGTTCCGTATAGAAAAGGTGTTCCACACTGTTAAAGTCAATTAAGACGTGGCATATAATCGTGAGGTGTGGATAGAATCCGAACAGAGAAACACTTGAAATTTTTGACGAATTGGGATTGTGTGGTAAACGAATTTCTTTATGGTCACTACCTATTGACCTAGATAAAATTGGGGTAAGGCCTCACTAGAAGGACACGGTGTAAAGAATAGGGTATTCCCTAGACATTGAACGATTGAAGTCAAAATTAAAAACCCCTCGATAGAGGGGTTTAAAGTATCTTAAGGATAGAAAGGATTATCCGTAATGTATGCTGGTAAGTTCTGAGACTTAGGTGCATTAGACACTACAGGTCTTGCCTTTTTCTTAAGAGTTTTTCTGACTTCACTTCTGATTTGAAGTGCTTTTTGATACTTAGTCATAACATCTCCTTTTACAAAGATGCGTTCCTTCGTCACCATTGACTACTTCCGTTCACTGCTACATTTAGAGTGAATGAACGATTATATAAAGTATTTATATAAAAAAAGGGGTCATAAAGACCCCTTTTAAATGAACTACTAAAATTCTTATAGAATGTTAGAAACTGCCATTTTTCTGAAGTACTGGTTAGTACCTGCAGAAGCAAGACCGTTTGCAGGTGCTGTACCAACAAAAGGATTACTTACCATACCATATCTAGTTTTGAAACCGATTTTTGGTTGGAAAGTATTCTCACCAACTGCACGAACCATTTGTAATGGAACGTATGGGCAATAGAATAAACCAGCGTCATAAGGATTTGAACCTCTATAACCTACAGTCATGTAATCAGAAGAAGCATATGGGTCTATATAGACTTTAACTCTTCCGTTTAATGTACCAGCAAAAGTATTACCAGTATCATCAACATTTAATGTAGTGTTAAGAGCAGGTGTATAATCTAATACACCAGCCATTGATAATGCAGAAGCAACATCAGAAGAACATAGGATAAAGTTTCCTTTCCCTCTTCTTGTTTCTTTTGCGATTACATTAGCTTCTCTTTCTATTTGGAACAATAGTCCTTTGAACTTCTCAACAGACCATCTACCGTTAGCATCAACATCTAAGTTGAATGTACCAGCAGAAGCAGTAGCAGCCGCACCAGTTTTAGCCTGGTTGTTAACTCCTCTGATTACTTCTCTGTTGATTTCAGCAAGTATTTCTGATGAAAGAATATTTGCAAGTTCTGACTCAGCGTCAAGACCATGAATTGCTTTAAGGTCTTGTGCAAGTTCTAATGTGTATTCTGCTTTTAATGCTCTGGAAACTGCAGTCACGGTAGCTTTTTCAATTGAGAAACTCATTTCTGCGAAATGATTACCGGCAGCATCACCTAAAGCTTCTGCTTCAGCTGTTGTCATACCTGTTTCTGTTTGAGAAGCATATGAACCGTTAAACGGGTCGCCTGAATGGTCTGTACCTAGTGGGCCGTCGACATCCTGTGGGTTTGCAGAATAACCAGTTCTAGCTTCGTTATGTAAAGCTTCTGAATTAGCAGTTCTTGCAAGTGTAGGATAGTCGTTATATCTTGCTTTCATAGCAAAGATAAGACCTGTTGGGCCAGTCATTGGCTGAACACCACAAATGTCGTAAGCAACGAGATTTGGCATAGCACGTCTTACTAGGGAGATTAAAATCGGATCCCAGTTAGATATCGCACTTCCAGTAGCATTTAAAGGTGCTGCTTCGTCAAGAGTAGCTCTATCTTCTTTAAGAGCTTTTTCTTGGTTTTCTAAGATTACAGCAGTGACAGCCTTCTTGTAGTTATCCTCGATTTTTGGCAAATCGGAATGTTCTAGAATTGGACTCCACTTTTCTTGTAAGTTTTCTGATAAAAACATTTTATTTTTCCTTTAAATTAACCTAATGGTTTTAGTTTTGATAATGCGTTAGCATAAGTTGCAATTTCAGGTGCAAGTGTTGGTTCGTCTGATTCCTCAGAGATAACTCCTGTTCCTTCTTCAACAACTGTATCTTCAACTAGTTTCTCACCGTCTACAGGGAAGTATGCATTTTTAACTTCAGAAACTTTCTCAGCGAAATCTTCTGCGTCTTTAAAGTCTACTCCTTCTGCAAGAGAAACTAATTTCTCTGTTTGTGATTCGGTTAGGTCTTCACAGGCCTTCGTTATCACGTTTGCTCTTTTGAGTGTATCCAACTCTTCAGTGATGTCCATATTTCTATTTACTTCACCGTCAAGTTTTTGTTCCATCTCATCGAGACGATTTGCGAGTTCATCAATAACATTGTACTTATCTTCAGGGACATCAACATAATGTTCTACGAACAATGTTTTTAATCCTTCAATAAAGTTCTCAGTCATTTCTGACCTCAAACCTCTTTCTATTGCAAGTTCGTTTTCTTTCGTCCACTCTTCTGCACAATATGTTAAGTATTTGTCAACACCTTCCGATAGGTCGGTTTTAACTTTCTCAACTGAGGTTTTTAATTCTTCTGAGTACTGAGACTCCAACTCTTCTTTAATCTCTGCAACTTTTGAAGTCACTGCAGCCTTAAAGATTGTTTTCGCCTTTTCAGCATTTTCTTCTGAAAGGTCTAAAGATTCTGAAATTTTAGATAGGTCGTCATCTATTTCGATTTCAACTAAAGAAGACTCAAGTTCTGTAGATACTTCTTCATCTACTTCTACTTCTACTTCTTCTTCAACTTCTTCGTCTTTCTTTTTAGACATTTTGCCATAAGTTTCTGCAACTTCTTCTTCAGTCATAGACTTTAAAGATTCTACTACTTTTCTAGCAACTTCTGCCTTTGTCAAACTCTCGTCAACTTCTTCTTCAGATACTGTTCCCAATATTGAAGAGATTTCTTCCTTAGTCATTTCCTTCATGTTGTTGACGATAGCCTTGATTGATTCCATTTTTGAAGATTTTACTTCGTCTTTTTTAGACTCTTCTTCATCTTCTGAAACTTTTTTCAATTTAGGTTGACTATCAGCTTTTCCAGCATTTTTCTGTTGAGCGTCACCACTGACTGACTTAACATTTTCTGCTTTCTTTACTGAGTCAACTGCTTTGTCAACAGGATTTTCTTCAGGTTTAACGACTTCAACTTTTCCTGACTCTATTGACTCAGCATCAGATGAACCTTGTTTGACTGGTTTAGTGTCGCCTTTTTCAGCACCGTCATGAGGTTGTTTTACCTCTTCGATACTTTCTAGGTTATTTTCTAACTCTGCCATTTTTTTCTCCTGTTTAGTTTCTAATTGAACTACTTAATTTATTTATATATTATAGGTTCTCAACGAACTTTTTCCAAAGGTTTAATTTGGTTTCTTCGAGTTGATTTAGAGATGCAGTCCTTAATTCTTTCTGCATTTTCTCCATTTCTACTGCCTTTAATATACCATTCTCCATCACCCATTCAACACCTTCCATGATTCCTTCAACGAAGGCCTCAGGTGCAGAAGGGTCTGCAACGATATCACCTGCAGTTGCAAGTTGAAAATCGTCTTTCACGTATTGAGCACCACCTTTTTGTTCTAGTGAACCTAGTCCTCTTGATGAAACTCCAAGTTTTGCACCGTCATCAATCAAATTTCTTACGATTTGACCATTTGGTGTACTTAAAATCTTTGCTTTACCCACATAATTGTTTCCATCTTCTTCTAAAGATGTAATCATATGTGAAACTTTGTCTAAATTGATTGTCGGGCCATCAGGGTGTCCTAACTCACCGAAAGCACGTTTTTTCTCTACGAACTCCTTACAATATCGGTTAACTTCCTTCTTCATGACTTCTTTAGGATAAACTCTACCGTTTCTGTTTTTAATTTCAGATTGCATAAAAATACCTTCAATAAAGTATTCCTTTTCACCCTTTTCGTTTTGTTCTATGATTACAGGTTGAACTGCGTAATCATTAAACTCTGATATTAATTTCATTGATAATTTCCTCTATTTTTGTATCCTTTTCAATCAAATCTTTCATTACATAACGGATATTGTTAAATTCTTTTTCTGCATCTTTTAAACTTTTAAAAGATTCGTTTAATGTATTTCCATCTATAGATATTTTTATATCTCTTTTCAGACTAGAAAACACTACATTAAACCTTTGTTCTCCTATTTCAACGAAGTTTCTTTTAACTTCAAATGAATTTAAAGGAATATCTTTACGAGATTCATTTAATTCAGTTAAAACAGAAGAGAAACTTTTCATTACTCACCTGTCGGTTCAGCTGAAGGTGCATCTACCCAGTCTACTTGCATTTCAACTCTTTTCATATCAACTGCATCTGCAGCCTTCTGTTTAATGCCTTGACCAATACTATCTTTAGCATCGTTCAATTGACCTTGTTCTATTTGGTCTACAATTTGTTTTGCGATTTCACTACTCATTATTAGAATCCTCCGAAGTCATCATTATCTTCACCACCTTCTTCTTTTTCGGTGTTGATTTGTTTATCAATTATTTTTATATCCTCATCTGATTGCATTAAAACATATTTTCTAACCCAATCTTTAGAGTAATACTGTCCAACATATTCTGATACCTGTCCAAGAGTGTCTATTCTCTCTTTTAGTATCTCTGCATCCTTTAACTCTGTAAAATGGTTGTCGGTTGCAAATTGAAACTGAACAAATTCCTTTACTGCACTATCATACTCTTCTGCATTGATTATCTCTTTTAGAACTAATTGTGTTCTAAGGATATCAATAAAGACTCTAGAGAACTTCTTCTGAAGTCTGTTAGTGAACTTATTAAACTTAAGTTCATCTCTATTAATCTCTGAAGCACGACCCATGTTAAAACCATTATCAGCCTCCATTCTAGAAGCAGGAACATTAAGAGACTGATATAACTTCTTCTTGAAGTATTCTATATCGTCTATATCTGCAAGGTTTTGTCCACCAGGCAACGTACTAATTTCTGTTCCTCTACCACCTTCCCTTCTCGGCAACCAAAAATCTTCTAACATACTCATATGTTTTCTATCATCTTTGATTTCACCAGTATCTGCATTGTAAACAAGTTTATTCTTATACTTGTTCATTGTCTCTGCAAGGTACTGTTCTGCCTTTGCTTTTGGAAGGTTTCCTACATCAATGTAGAATATTCTTCTTTCAGGAGCCCTTGATATACGATATATAACAAGTGCATCTTCCATCATTGATAACTGATTTGCAGTCTTCAATGCTTTATGCAAATACCCGATTACAACATTCTTAGTGTAATCAAGCAGACCTGAAGTAGTATATGATACAGCCTCAGGTGCAATTTTAACTGTTGTTCCTTCTGTTGCAGAAGATTTATCGAATCCTCTGTCATTAAACATATAGAACTCTTCTACCTTTTTAACTCTTTCTATTTGAGTTTTAGGGTCTTTATCTTTCTCAACATGTCTAACTTTTTTAATTTTTAATGGGTCTACGTTTCTTAAGTCGACTATACCTAACTTAGGTCTTTTAGAGTCAACGACTTTATGGAAATATATTCTTCCATCTACGTACCATTTTCTGAATATTTCATGAGAGTTCTGATTGAACTTCATCATTCCTAAGATGTGATTAAACTCGTCTTGTATCTTACCTTTGATACTATCAGAGAGTTTAACATCTCTGAGGTCGAGTGTCACAATCTTATCTGAAACATCAGATGTGATACACTCATTAACTATATCTTCGATTGCAGAGTCACACTCTGGCACCAAAGAAGTTTCACGATATCTGCGAATGAGTTCTGCCTCATTCTTAATACCACCTTCCATGTCAACATAGGCACCATAAGCACCACCTGCAACATATCCAGCCTGTTGTTGTATAACGGGTGTACCGTCATCATCAACTGGCGGCACAAATGACTTAGCATTCGGTGCCTCCGTATTTCTTAACTCGTCTTTTTTACGAGTAATTTCGTACCCAAATAATTCCATACTAATATTTATACCACCTAAATGTGGTGATATTCACAACTATTTACTTAACTCTATCCCAATGCGAGTATGAGAATGTGACTTCAAATGTTTCTAAAGCAGAAGCCTCATCACTTGATAAAGCAATACTTGAAACTACACTTGGGAAAATGTTGAAGAACTCATATCTTGCAAGGACGGAGTCATCTTTATGCAACTGTTCAACAAATGCACGAGATAATAAGTAATCTGTATTCGTAGCTGCATCGGTTGTTGTTAGTGAAGCGATATCTTCTTGCCATGCCTCTAAAGCAGTTCTAGAAGAAAACTCTACATCATTAATTAAAGTCACTGTCCAGTCGTCAAATGTTCTATCTCCTGCGAGTTTTAGATTTTGACCTCTGAAAGGTACTGAAATTACACCTATATTACCAGCAGGAATCTGAGCAGCAGAACATAAAAATTCTATCTTTTCACCACTTCTAGGGATAAAGACTCTATATCTGTTTGCACGAGGGCCACCACCGATTAATTGTGCTTTAAATTGGTCTATTGTTGCCATTTATATACTCCTGTTATACTGCACTATAAATTTCTTCAAACTCAACACCTGACCTTGCAGCCACGAAGTTAAGAGTTATGAAGTTAATTGATTTAGCAGGTTTTACAAAGATTGAACAAACAAATTCGTTTCTATCAATCACTGTATCAGTGTTGTTTGTTTCGTCACAAACTACTGAGAAGTCTACTAAACCTCTTCTATTTTTAACATCTCTTAAGAAAGGTTCTACAGCACTTCTAAATTGAGCTCTTGTGAATGCGTCATTAAATTCAAAGAGTTGTGATTTAGCAGCAGTTGCAATTGCCTTTTCTAATACTATAAACAATCTTCTTACATTCACTCTGTCGAATGCAGAAGGACTTGTTAATGCAGTTTTATCTCCGAACAATACTGTTCCTTGACCTGCAAATGTGACTATTGGGTTGATTCTTGCACGATATAAGTCGTCTCTTGAAGACTTCTTAGGGTTAAATGCAAGTTTAGTAATACCTAAGTATTGACCTCTTGTGAATCCTGCAGGTGAGAACCATGCATCACTTAATAAGTCTGACCTTGCCATAATACCTGCAGTGTGTCCATTTCCTGGCACCCAACAGTATTTGTCATTAAATCTGTCGTATTGATATACCCAACCACTGTCTAATACTGCGTATGAAGAACTTGTGACTGATGAATAGTCTGTTTTAACATTAGAAACCTGAGTAGACTCTAATGCAACATTTACTATAGATGTTTTTCTAGGTGAAGCAACAACTATACAGTCTTTTCTATTTTCACAAATTAATATTAATTCATTTAATATTGTATTGTGGTCTGTAATTGTGTCTTGTTCTGTTCCACTACCATTATCAGTTCTTGCAGAACCCATAAGAATTAAAGAGATGTCTATTGTTTCTGCATCTCCGAAGTGTGTTGAATAAGCGTCTGTTTTTTGTCCTGCAGTTCCTAGTCTACCGTTAGCACCACCACCAAGTGATACTGTAAGTGGTAAAGCAGGTTGTCCGAATGCAGTTCCACCAGCAACTGTTGCAAGTGTTCTTGATTCTGTTGCACTTGCGTGTGTTGATGTAGAATGTCCTGACCAATAAACATAGTCTGAACCTCTTGCAATTACATCTCTGTAATAGTTAGAACGACCTTGTTCATCTTTAGCGTCTGAAGCCTGTGATACAAAACCATATGTTTCTAAAACTTCGCCTGGGACACCAGTAATCGCACCGTCTTCATCTGTGACAACGATATGACACTCGTCATTTGTTGCACCTGCCTTAACTGCGTTTGCAGAAGAGCCTGGTGCCTTATCAAATAAACTGTAGTGTTTCCAAAATCTATCTATATTTACACCATCACCAACTATTGTTGTTAAACCTGTTTTTGTAGGTGTTCCGATTGTTTCTATTGTTATAGAAGCGTCATCAGGTGTTGTTAAAACTTTATATTCCTGACTATGGTTTGCGAATTTTACTATGTCTCCAACCTGAAATACTGAATTACCAGCGTCTGTTGGAATTGTTGTTGTTCCTACTGCAAGGTTGACTGGGTTTGAATCACCGTCAACACTATTAGTTGCAGTGACAACATCATTATAATATGCGTTTGAAGAACCACAAAGTTCTACTTTAAGTGAATTACCTAAAACACCTGCATATTTTGCTATAAATGTACCTACTGTTGCAGCCTGAGAACCATCTCTATAGGTCTCTATATACTCTTCATTGTTTTTTAGAAGAGATGTTGCAGCTGAACTTGCGTTAGCAGAATACAATCCTGTTGAATTTAATCTTACCACTCTCAATGAAGAACCATATTTTAGGAAAGATTCTGCAGTGTAATAATCTTCTGAACCTGCGTCTGTATTTGCAGGGTTTCCGAACACACTGTTTAAACCTTTTGAATCTGAAACTGTTATTACTTCATCAACAGGGCCCCATTGAAATGAACCTGCGAAAGCACCTGTAGTGCTTGAAACTGCTGGTACAACATTTGTAAGGTCGACTTCTTTGACCTGTACGCCTGGTGATACTTGAAATGCCATACTTTTCTCCTGTTAATGTAAAAAGTTTGTTTTACTTGATATATTTATAACTTTAATAACTCTAACAATATATTTATTTAGGTTATTGTGAACCATCTATCTCCGTTTGAATCTACGAATGTTTCTTCTTCACCCTGTATTCCACCAAACACTCCTGCAGGTAGAATATCATCTTCTATCAACTTTTGTTGTTCTGAATACAATAAGTCCTTAACTCTAGTATCTGTTAAGTGAAGAAAGTATTCTGTTGTTATAAACCATGCAAATAATACATTGTTCATAACTAAATCATCATTATAACCCCTATCAGCCTCATATGAGTTGCCTTTAATAACAAAGGTCATAAGTTCTGTTATTGTTGCTCTATCTACTATATTTAGTCGATTCTCTTCTAGTATTTCTTTCAGAGTAGAACAACCAATTCTCTTAATTCGTTTATTCATTGTCACACCGATATCTTCTGCCTTAGTTTGTCCTTGGGTAAAGACACTAGGGTACTCTATATCATAATGCAACTGTTGTGCGACCATACCACCTTCTGCGTTGTTTTCTATAATAACAAGTGCTTCGTTATATGGTCTAACATATTTATTAATTATGTCTGCCAACAACATAGGTGATGTCATATTATCTCTATAAACCAAGACTTGTTGGAATGGTTGAGACGAAACATCAAATATAGTAAATGTGGAATAATCTAATCCTTTACCTTGTGATACATCAACTGTACATATATAGTTATGATTTTCTATAGGTCTTTGGTAAAGATTTATCCCATCTTTAACCCAATCCGAATCTATAGACTTCATACCCAATAATGTATTAGAATTAATAAGTGTAGAACCTGTTCCTAAGAATGAGTTCCCATACTCTTGTTCAAATTGTGCTTCTGAAGTATTTGCAATGGTCTCTTTCTTCCATGCTTCATCTCTGCCTGGCACGTCATACCAGTTGATTGTGAATGATTTATATTCTGATTGGTCATGAACTGCACTCTCATATATCTTATGGAACATATTACCCACACCATTTGCAGTAGAGGTAATAATAACCTTTGAGTCTTTACCCGAGGTCACAACGGGATATGTTGCAGTATAGAATGTCTCTGCATCGTCTACGAATGCAAACTCATCTAAGTATAGTAGGTTAATTGACATACCACGAATAGAACTTGAAGAGGTTGCAGCTGCAACGACTTTACTATCATTTGCAAATTCAATAGACCCTTTGTTTAGAATCTTAACACCTGGCTGTAAGAAGAATGGTACAGACTCTAACATAGTGACAAGACGAGCAATCATCTCTCTTGCAATTGCACCCTTGTTAGCAAGGATTGCAACAGTCACTTCGGGGTGAAACAATAGATACCATAAGAGATATGCACAAGAAGTGATTGATTTACCACTTTGACGTGATGCAAGAACTACACTAAAACGAGAATCGTCATAGTGCTTTATTAATTTGTCTTGATACCCACGAAGTTTGAAAGGAACCATACCTTCGTCTAGTGATATGATTTGTGTATAATTTTCTATAAAATGACAAGGGTCTTTAGAACATTTTAGATATTCATCTAATTCTTCTTTTGCGTATTGAGTTTCAATACCCGCTCTTTTAATGAGATTATTTCCAAGATAACCTTCATTCTTATTAACTGTCATCTTTTTTACTTTCTTTCTTTAGAAACTTTTGAAGTTCTGAAGTAGAACCAACATATAAATGATTATGTTGTGTTTTTACACTCCCGTTTTCGTCTTCTAACTTCTTCAATTTGGTTTGAACGTCTAATAACTTCTCTGCAGTTTCACCTACAGTCTTTATTAACTGACCTGCAACTTCGTATGCACGAGGATTTTCAGTTTCTTTACAAACATCTAGAATACCGTCTATTGCGTCTTGTCCTCGTTCTACAAGACCATAGAGATTTTCTCTAGTGTACTTATAGTCCGTCTGAACATTATCTGACTGGGGTGGTTTTTTGATTACTTGAGTTGTTTCTTTCTTTATTTCTGAAGAAATGTCAAGAACATCATTTAATTTCGAGTCTATATCTTTTGCCATAATTAACTTGCATCGGTCACTTTATCTTCTGTAAATGTCGAAGGTGAACCATCATCATAAAAAGTCACGGTTTCTGCAACAACGAATGTATCGCCTGGGTCTACTGAACCCACAAATTTCAATACAGTTTTTGCACTTAGTATTACTGCAGAAGAAACCACTATAGATAACTTATCTGATGAGATACTTGAAATAGTTGGATTGGTTGATAAATTTGTTCCAAATACTTCATCGCCGACACTTATACTATTATTTATTGCAGTTGCAAATGGTATTGTTGTAGAACTAGATACTGCAGTAGATGTTGTTTCTGCAAATGCAGGTTCATAGTGTTTAACTTCTTTTATTAGACCTGAACTATCTATCTGACTTGTTGTAAATAAACCACTTGTAGTATTAATATAATCTCTTTCAATAACATTTTTAATAACTTTACCATTGTAAACAGGCCCGAAATAATTTAGTTTCATTGTAAAAGAAAGTGTATATTCTATAACTCTTCTTTCTGTAAAATCGCCTTCATACGTATCCTCCATAGATACTGAATTTAGAATAATTGGAACATCTCTATAATCAGTCATTGAATCAATCATTTTCATAGTGACTGTATATTCAGGTTGAAAGTATGGTAAAATTTGTTCTATAATCTGTAATGCGTCTGACATATTCTTCGCTAAAACACTTAGATTAAACGATAGGTTGTAGGGTGCAGGTTGATACTGGTAAGACCTTTTAGTCGTGTCAGCGGTGTCTAAGGTGGTCTTCTGATGTCTTATAAGTTTGTTTTGCTGTCTTGTTGCATCATATTCATAACCACTAACTTCAAATGCTATACGAGGTAAACTAATTGCAGTTCTATTGTTATCATTTAGATTTGGTTCTTCTGCAAGTCTTTGTAAAAATTTCTGTTTAGGGCCGTATGATATAGGAACTTTCTGTTCTGTTAAAACAGTACCATCATCTTTTATTTTTTTAATTGTTATATTGTTAAATAGTGTTCCAAATATAGACACTGCACGTTTTGTTGTCTCATTATAAAAAAATGTACCAAACATTATGTGACCTCACCGAAAGGGTTGGTTTCTGAGAAGTCTAGATAGTTGTCTGCAGTATCTTCAAAGTCTTTATTTTGTGCATTTCCATCATTACCGAATGTTAGAACATCTTCTATAGATTGAATAGTATATTCTGCAGCTGAACTTGCACCAATTAAAACATCATTAACTGCAAGTGTTATTGTGTTGTCTTTTACGGATAATAAATGATTTTGTGGAGACCATGAAACCACTTCCCCAACAACAACTCCACCTTTAGTGACATTCTCATTGACAGTATAATTACCACTACCAGTATTAAACATAGTTAATTTAACTTGATATGCTTGGTCTAGTTCTACTAAGTCTGCGTTTGTTCCAGTATCGAAATCTTCTCCACTATATTCAAACAATTCACATTGCAATTTGAATACAAATAATTTACCCACTTGATAGAATGGATTTTCATGTTCCACAAATTTAATCTCAAACATTGAACCACTGAGAGGGAAATGTATTAAATCTCCTTCGTTAGGTCTTAGTGATGTTGCAAGATTAGAGTCCAGTGATATAAATCTCTCCCAAGTTCTTAAAGATATGACAAAGGTTGCAGTATCTCTTACTTGGACACCAAACTTACTAAAGAGGTCTCCCTCTCCTTCAAAGCCATCAGTATTTTCTATATACATTTCTACAGAATATGCATCACCGAATGTTGATTGCACGTCTTCACCAAGGATAGAGTCTTCCTCTACAATTTCTCTTGGTAGATAGAATGTTTCATGTCCATACATTCTCAATGATTCAACAACTAAATCTTCATATAAGTGTTGTTCAGTGGAAACTGCATGGTTAAAAAATACATTTGTTGGCATAATTTATCCCATTAAGTCCATGACTGGCATTTCAAAGTTCAGTCTTGACTCTTCTTCTAATCTTGTAATCTCTTCTTGTGCTTCTGTTTTAATTTGTTGTGCATCAAGTGTCACCCCACCTGGCAATGCGATACCTTGGAACTTAGATAAGTTTTCACCCCACTGATACTTAACTAATGCAGTTGCATACTTCTTAAGAAACATATCATTGTATATGTCTGTAAAGTCTGCAGGGTCTATCTTTCTATAACATTCTATAATAATGTACTCTCCAGCATTTAGTTTTGCAGTAGTGTAATCAATATACAATCTGTTTTGGTGTGCATTATATCTTATAGGTATTTGTCCTACTAACATATCATTTATTAACTTAATATGTTGTTGCACTTGTGAATAGTATAAAACACTTGTGGAAGTTAAATCCCAAAGGTCATTTAATCTTAACTGATATTGTATATCAAACATACTAGATGTTTGTCCTGAATTAAATGGGAATATTCGTAATACACTTAACACATGTTCGGGTAGTGTCACATAACTTTTACTCTCTCCGTAAGACTGACCTGCAATTGCTTGTGTTCCACTAGTAGAACCAGTAAGTGTGTCATTTGTTTTAAATGAGTTAATTTCGTCTTGTGTTATTTCGTGTTTTAGATAAGTTTTGATAGAACCATTGTAATGATATTCATGAAAGTATTGTAGTGCTTCATCAATTCTATCATCTAATTGGTCGTCATCAACATTAATCTCCAATACTGGGGCTCCAAGTTTCCTTTTTATATAGTCTTTTAAGGTACTTTTTGATGTTGGTTCTGCCATAGTAATCCTGTAGTAAATTTGCGTCTACTACTATTTATATGAATTTAGAACCTATTCTTGGAAGTAAGTCTTAGATTGTAGACGGTCTATCTTTTCGTCTATCCTTGTCATAGTAGCCATGATTCTTTCAAAGTCCACTTCTATCTGTTCTCTAGTGACATATTCTTTTGCTAATTCTTCTCTTGTCTTGTTAACAAGTATATCTATTCTCTTTTGTTCAGATAAAAGATTTCTTATGAGAAAACCTAGTGGTGCTAACACGAATGTTATCATAAGGTTCCATAAGAGATGAGTGTTGATTACTATTTCCATACTACTATTTAGAATAGTTAGTCGGTCAAAAGTTTACCATCTGAAGATATATTGTAAACAAATTCATCGGGGTTATAGTTATCTATATTACCACTATGTCCTTCAGAAGAAGTGTATTTCATTTCTATATTGAATGATATTGAGTATCTTTCTTTATCGGTTGGATTTGGTTCTACCATGTGCATGAGACCACTTGGAAAAAGAATTAACTTACCACTTTTAGGTTCATAACCTTTACTAGTAGGAGTTCTTGGAGAGTTGGGAAAATCTGAAACAACTTTAGGATTTGTATCAATCATTTCAATATGACCTTCGTCACCGTCTGCTTTTATATAGAATACACCACTGTACCAACAACCATTATGTAAGTGTGGTTTGTTCCATGCAAGTTTATCATTTATGTTTGCCCAAGAATTACCTATTTGCATTTGTGCTTTATTACGGTCTAATCCATGAAAAGGCCATATCTCGTCATAAAACATAGTTTGTATTCTATTCATTATTTTTTGAAATGCAGGATTAGACTCACAGCCGTCATGTGATTGCCAACCAGTATATGCATTAGATAGTCTTCTACCTTCGGGGTCTTTCCTTCTCATACCATCCATAGTATCTACAAGAAGGTCTAAATAATTTTGGTCTATACCTCTGTTCGGGTCTAAACTAGGGTCTAATAAATCTTTCTCAAATACAAAAGTTGGGAATAATAATCTAACTGCCATCGAAATCAAACTCCAATTGTGTTTCACTCTTTATATCTTCTGTTTGGTTATGCATAGGACATTCAGGTGGTGGGGTCTCTTCACTATAAAATCTACCTTTTGGTTTCCAAAACTTACCTCTCCTATAACCACCAAATCCAGTTATAGTCTCATCTTCAAAATTGCTTATTTGAGACCATTCTTGCATAGATTTATTTGTAGGTTTATCTTCAAATTCTGAAGTTATTGTTGCACGATTCTTTATCCAAGATTCATGTGTATTAACAATATATGAGGCATTCCAAGTATCTCTTTTATATGGTATGATTTGACAAAGAGGAGTTCCTTTTGGTATTACAAAAGAATGGTCAACTTTAGGATAAAATATAATTTGTGCATTATCCATTCCAACATTAAATTCATCTGTATCTATTATTCCTTGCCAAGTTGCAAAATAATTATTTTGGAATAAGAATGGGTCTAGGTAAAAACAAGAATAGCCTGGTGGTGTTTTGATATTCCAAGGATTTCTCATTTTAAATGCATCTTTAGTTGGTTTACCACTACCTAAGTATTCAAATGCGTCTAGTGTTTGTGTTATTGGGTGACTACTAGAATTGTATGAAGTATTATGTGGGTCTGCAGTTGCAGTAGTAGAAGTTCCCGAATCATATTTACTTACGCCATTTATAACTTCAATATCTCTATTTGCAAGTAGATACCAACCACTCTTTAACCAATCGTCCATTGCAGGGCATGAACGAATAGTCTGTTGAACTACTCCTCTAACTATTTCACCAACTTTTGCTTTCTTCCACCAATCAGGTGATATAGAACTAGCAAGAACTGGTTTAAAGTCCCTAAGTGTTTCTTTATTATATGTGTGAAATTCTATCGTTGGCATGAAAAAATTCTTCTTCCTCTACTAATCTTACTTCGTCTCCCCTTAAAACAAGAGACCTTCTATCTATATATCGTGCTGAAGGAGAAGGTGCATCTGCACCATGTGGTATCCTTCCATCAAAAATTATTAATCTATTTGGTTTAAACTCAACTTCTGCAATTTGGTGATTGTCTATATGTTCTTGTCTACCATCTAATCCTTGTTGCATTTCATTATACAGCCTTAATGTTCCACCCCATTCTTTATTCCAAAACTTATTGGTATAATAAAGGAATGAGAGATTCCACTCATCTTCCTCTTGACAGTCTGCATGTGTTGTTCCTTGTAAACCTTGTGTTTGTGAGTTTAGTCCCATGTATTGAAATCTCTCCCACTTAAATCCAAATTCTGTTTGTAGTCTTCTGTTTAAATAGTAAGGAAATACTGTATGGAGTTTATCCATATTCTTTTCTAATTTCATGTCCTCTCTATAATAAGTTGCACCCCAAAAACTATGATGAGGTAGACCTGTTGGACTTCCACTACTTACTTGATTAGTTTTAGACCAAAGGTTATTAGCAACTATGTAATCATCAAAATGGTGATGTAGTTCAGTTGCTAGATAGTTATCTAAGACATATACATCTTTAAGTGGTAAATCTTTTATTTTAAAAGGTTCGTCTATGTGGACGACTTTTATGTCATCGTACATGACTTATCTTTCGTGGTCAGGCAATAAACTTGCTATAGGAAGTTGGTTTATATATTCTTGAATATCTTTTAAATGGTCTTCTCTAGTTGCAAATATTTCATTTACTAACTGGTCATATATGACATACTGAGAATCAGTGTATTCCATTACTCTTCTTGCATTAGACCTATATGGGTGATTAGAGCCCTCTCTACCTGCAAAAGTGACTTCTGTTAAGTCTTCAAAACCATAGTTCCCCATAAAATCATCTATGTTCCCTTTAAGTTGAGTCATTAAGTCTTGTGCATATTGATTATTTAATGTAATTCCTACAGGAGGTTCAGAATTTTCAATATAGTTTTCAATGATTTCTTTTTCAGCCCCAGTGATATGTCTTTGTACTTGGTCGTCAAAACACTTTCCGTCTTCCCATTTTTCTATTATGACTTCAATATCGTCATATACCAATACATCAAAATCAAATCCAAGTTCAGGTTGGTCTGTATTTGCAAACTCATATTGTAAACCATTTGGTTTTCTGATTATTAACTTTTGGTCTTCTGTGTAAATTAGTGCGTTCATACTGTTATTATACCTCAATTATGTTTAAATTACAATAGATTTTTTACTTTATTATAATCTTCTAAGTTATTTATGTGACTAGAATCCATATCATTTATCCACGGGCCTCCCCTAGTATAATGGATTCCACTATAGTCCCACTTTACATCAGGGTTATCATACCCTTCAACAAATATATATTTTTCGGGTATAGGACTAATTTTATCAGTCCATTCAAATTGGTGTAATTGAGCTCCAGTCCATGTATTTACAACTTCGGGTGTTAACTTTTTACAGTCTTCATGTCCATTATTAAAGAACATCATTGAAGACCATAACTTACATGGGTAATCTATGTTCACCTCTCCGTCAAATTTAGTTTCGTCATGTTTTATTTGAGGATACTTAATACATGCAATTGCATCATCTGTATTTAAATAGTAAAACATGGGTAATAATGATTTACTAAAAATAAAATCATCATCTATAAATAAACTGAAACCTTCATAGTTTTCTAAGTAAGGGATTAAAAATCTACTATATGTAAACCATGTGGATTGATTTTCATATGGTCTTTTGTATTCAGGTATTTTGGATACATCTAAAAATTTAATTTCGGGTATAAACTTATTATAGTTTACAAGTCTTCCACCCCCAATAGATTGTTTTATAGACTTTAGTATGGATTCCTTACATACATTTTCTAATCCATTGTGTCTACTATCATAACCAATGTAGATATTCAATGGTTTTCCTTTTGCAAGTTTAGTGACTTTTTCACTATGTTCCCAAACATACTTTCTGAAATCAACATTACTAAAGTCTGCTTGGAACTCTATAGTTCCCATTGTCCATATTGCAGAAAGACCTTTGTATTTTGGTTTTCTAAATCCATTACAAACTTTATCTTGCCAGTACTCTAGACATTGCTTGACTGTTATTGGATTTGTTGGTATAATATCATGTGAATCCCATAATAATAATTCATGAGTCGGGTCTTCCATTTCCTCAAAACAACCTGAACGAACAGAGCCTGGGTGAATCATTAATTGTATTCTGTCACCACACATTTGTGTAAGACCTTGTATGGGTGCCCACAATCCTTCTTCTTGTATACTTTGAGTTAACCAATGTGCTTTTGCACTATGATAATACATTGAGTTCAATGCAACTGGAAAGTCTTCTGCTTCAAAATCCCCCTCTTCTAGTTCTTCTCCTGCATAGTCTCCAATATAAACTTCTTTATCATTTATAGGTTCTGATACTGCAAATTTTGTAGAAGGAGCGCCATGTTCATTAATAGAACCTGATGTATAAATTTCGGGTAAGAATCTATGATATGAGTTTGCTTGAAATCTTAGACCTTGCCAACCAATTAATTTACCGTCTCTTCTAAGTTGTTCTAAATCAGACCACTTACATAATTTAAGTGGAGGCATGTTTTCAAACATGTATTCAAGAATCTTAAAAAATTCAGATTCTTCGTCTATGTTAGATAAGTCGTTTATTGCACCTAAATGCCATTGGTCTATATCTCTTCTAGACCTATGGTCTAAATCTTTGAATGACTCGGGGAATGTTAAAAGTTCTTTTGTTTGCTCTAAGGTTTTTAATTTGTCCATAATATATTATATCCTCTCACACTTATTTAGTGTTTAAGAGGATATAGGTGTTCCTGGCCAGTTTTGTTGTAATGCACCGTCCCAACGGATAACAGGTGTTCTACCTTGTCTAGCATATGTTGCAGGTTGTCTGTTTTGATATGTAGTAGGCGTTTGACCTTGTCTTGCATATGTACTAGGTTGTCTGTTTTGATATGTAGTAGGTGTTTGACCTTGTCTTGCATATGTACCAGGCTGTCTGTTCTGATAAGTGAATGGTGTTCTTCCAGTTCTCTGATAAGTTCCAGGCTGTCTGTTCTGATAAGTGAATGGTGTTTGACTATTCCTTATATTAGGTTCTTGTCCATTTACAGGATTTCTATAGATTACAGGTTGTCTGTTTTGATATGTGAAAGGAGTTTGTCCTTGTCTTGCATAAGTAGATGGACTTCTATGATTATAGGTAAACGGTGTTTGACCCTGTCTTGCATAGGTAAACGGACTTCTATGATTATAGGTAAATGGTGTTCTACCCTGTCTTGCATAAGTGAATGGTGTTTGACTATTCCTTATATTAGGTTCTTGTGCAGATACAGGGTTTCTGTATGTAAATGGTTGTCTATTATTATAAGTAAAAGGCAACTGATATCCAACAGGGTTTCTGTATGTAAATGGTTGTCTATTATTATAAGTAAAAGGCAACTGATATCCAACAGGGTTTCTGTATGTAAATGGAGACCTATGATTGTATGTATTAGGTTGTCTAGCATTAGCAATATATGGAACCCTATATGTAAATGGATTTCTATAGATTACAGGTTGTCTAGCATTAGCAATATATGGAACCCTATAGGTAAACGGATTCCTATAGATTACAGGTTGTCTTGCATTGGCAATATACGGAACCCTATAGGTAAACGGATTCCTATAGATTACAGGTTGTCTAGCATTTCCTATATTTGGTTGTTGGGTATTTCCTATTGCCATTTGTTTATTTTCCTATTATACCGCTGTTAAGTATTGCAATTGGTCTGCTATAGTCCAAACTTCTACGCCATCTTCTATTACTGGTAGTCCATATGACATTGCAATTGCTTCATTAATTCTATTTGTTTCCATCATTTCAAAATGTTCTGTTGCATTTACAGTATCAACTTCTCCACCTACAGTGTAATTTGTAAGTGGGAATGTACATGATACACTATAATCCACACCATTACATGTGACTGTTGGAAGAGGACTTCTTACATAAAAATTTTGTCCATCTATTGTTTGTGTTGTTATTGACATTTATTATACTCCATTAAAATAATGCTAATGTGACGGAATTACCGTTAAAAATTACATGAGTTGGGAATTGTGATGCTGTAATAGGCATACTTCCACTCCACAATGAAGCTGGTGGTGTCCCAGGCGAACCATTTGGCGTAAAGGTTGCATAAGGTATATTTGTAGTGGTTCCACTTTTAATAATTTGAAGATAACTAAATGTAGAACCATATGTTATCGAAGGTGAAAAGATTCCAACATTCAGTGTACCTGATGTACTAGAAGGAGCAGAACGATTCAACCAATATGCTCGCTGCATAAATTGATAGCTTGGAGTACTTGAAGGAATCGCAGGCCAAGGACTTGAACCAAATGAAGCTCCATATTGCGTTGGCGCAACTGGATTTTGACTTCTAAATCCATCATATCGATAACTATAACTAGATATATACCCACCTGTCACTGGATACGGGCCCCAAATTGCAGGGTCGGGATAAGTGTATGTAGTTGGACTTCTAAAACTGTAAGTGAAAGGACTCTGTTTACTACTAGGTGACTGAGCATTCGCAGGGTATCTAGCATTGTAAGTGAAAGGACTCTGTTTACTACTAGGTGACTGAGCATTCGCAGGATATCTAGCATTGTATGTAAATGGACTCTGTTTATTACTAGGTGACTGAGCATTTGCAGGATATCTAGCATTGTAAGTGAATGGTGTTTGACTATTCCTTATATTAGGTTGTTGAGCAGAAACAGGGTTTCTGTATCCCCTTGGACTTCTAGCATTTGCAATATAAGGTGTTTGACCATTTACAGGATTTCTATATCCTCTTGGACTTCTAGCATTTGCAATATAAGGTGTTTGACCATTTACAGGGTTTCTGTATGTAAATGGAGACCTATGTTGGTATGTGTTCGGTTGTCTAGCATTAGCAATATAAGGATACGGTTGTTGTGCTGACCTTATGTTAGGTTCTTGTGCAGATGCAATATAAGGATACGGTTGTTGTGCATTCTTAATAGTAGGTTGCTGATTATTTGCAATATAAGGATAAGGTTGTTGAGCATTTGCAATATAAGGCGACTGTTTATTTGAAGGATTTTGATATGTAAACGGCGACCTATGTTGATACGTAGCAGGTTGTCTTGCATTGGCAATATACGGAGTCTGACTATTTGCAATATACGGATAAGGTTGCTGTGCGTCTGCGATATATGGGGTCTGACTATTAGCAATATACGGATAAGGATTTTGTGCATTAGCGATATATGGAGTCTGAGCATTTGCGATATACGGATAAGGATTTTGTGCGTTAGCAATGTAAGGAGTTTGACTATTTGCAATGTATGGGTATGGTTGTTGAACAGATTGTTGACCTGATGCATTATTCCACCCTGTAGGGGTCTTTACATATATTTGGTCAACAGCTTTCCATGTTGTAGAACCTGTTTTTACCCAACCACCCTGAGTTGAGTTCCAACCCGAAGGTGTTTTTACCTTTTGCGACCCTGTTGCCATATTCTATATTACCTTAAAAAGTTAAAAAATCCTATACTCTAATTAAGAGTATAGAACCCATAAATCACCAACTGCACCGTCACCTGAACCAGGCGATGAAGTTGACTGATATATGTTTCTCACAAATCCACCTGAATTACTAGCGTTAGTTGTAGTAATTGTTCCTAGTGTTGCGTTTGAACCACTCTGATATTTAGTGTTTAAGGCAGTCTGTAATCCGTCAACATTTGCAATCGTATGATTATGTGAATCATCTGCAACTGCGGCTGATATTGTAATATTTGCAGTACCATTAAATGATGCAGAACCTGAAAGGTCTCCACCCAAAGTAATTGTTCTTGCACTCGTTAACTGAGCAGCACTAGATGCAGTAGAAGCGTTTCCTGTTAATGAACCTTCAAAAGAGGTTGCCTTAACATTATGTGAACCAAATGTCCACTCGTCTTCTGACTCGTCCCATAGTAAAGATACATTAGTTGATGTTCCTCTTTCTACTTCAAGACCAGCGTCTTCAGTAGGTGTTCCAGTCACATCATTGTTAACAACAACAATGTTATCTGAGACATTAAGAGTTGCAGTGTTAACAGTAGTTGTTGTGCCATTTACGGTCAAGTCACCTGAAAGTGTGAGGTCTCCAAAAGATACGTTATCAGAAGTTCCAACTGCCTGTCCAATACTAATTGCACCGCCACTGAATCCAACACCAGTACCTGCACTTAAATGAGCACGTGTCTCAGCAGCACTTGGGCCTGTATATGTTATTACACCAGTACCACTATTATATGCAAGTGAACCATCTCCACCTGAATCGGTGACTGATAATTTACCTCTTACTTGTGAATCACTAATACCTGAGTATGTAATTACACCAGTAGAATTATCGTATGATAATGAACCGTCTCCTGCA
>Ga0206131_10000714_pt1 | contig 44544 bp, 47 predicted proteins | sample Helgoland_Spring_FD_148636 | JGI IMG/M metagenome (GOLD analysis project Ga0206131, IMG submission 148636) | Pelagic subsurface seawater microbial communities from Kabeltonne, Helgoland, North Sea - Helgoland_Spring_Bloom_20160517_1 | ecosystem: Environmental > Aquatic > Marine > Epipelagic ... | reverse complement strand
ATTGCAGTGACACAAGTAGTGTTGAATAGGACTGAACACCCTAACTACCCAACAACTGCTTGTGGTGTTATCTATCAATCAAAAACTAGAATCAACTGGAAAGGTGTAGAAGTTCCTATAAGGAATCAATGTCAGTTCAGTTGGTTTTGTGATGGTAAGTCAGACGACCCAGTGGATAGTCCAACATGGTTATCCTCACTCAACATTGCAAGGAACGTAGTGCAAGGTGCATACGGAGATATCACTGAAGGTGCAACACACTACCATAGTGTATACGTTAATCCATATTGGGCAGATTCATTAAACGAGACTGTTAGAATAACAGACCACATATTTTATAAGTAGGAGAAAATTATGTACGATAGGGTAGAGCAATTTAGAGAGTATCTAAAGGATACGAATTATATTATGAATGGAGTGCAACACAAATATGCATTTCCAAATAATTATGGTGCAAGTGTAGTTAAACATGACGGAAGTTATGGTGGTAAGAGTGGATTGTGGGAACTTGCAGTATTAGATTACTCTATAGACAAGACTGGTGAATTGTGTTATACTAGTGGTATAACTGAAGATGTTATCGGACACTTGACATGGAAGAATGTCGAAGAGTTCTTATTAGAGATTAAACAACTATGAATTTATTTTACTTACACAAAGACCCAGTAGAATCTGCTACACTACATTGTGACAAACATGTAGTCAAGATGATTATTGAGTATGCACAAATGTTATCTACTGCACATAGAATGCTAGACGGAACACAATACACTGATGCATCTAGTGGTCGTAGGATTCAAAGGTGGAGACTAGACAACTCTAATATGGACGGTATCTTATACAAGGCCTCACATATCAACCACCCTTCTACACGTTGGGTCAGAGAGAATGCAATTCAGTATCAGTATGCATACGATATGTTTACTGCACTATGTGATGAATACACTTATCGTTATGGTAAGGTACACTTGACTGATACAAAACTCAGAGACTTACTCAATGAAATACCAAACAATATTACACTAGGTTCTTATTCAGAACCACCCCAGTGTATGCCTGAAGATGTCAAAGTTCAAAATGACTCTATCTCTGCATACCATAAATACTATGCAAACTACAAGAAAGATTTTGCAGTATGGACTGATAGACCAGTCCCACAATTTATGAGTATGGTATGAGAATGTTAGTTGAGAGTTATGGTGATATTAGAATCTTTTCAGATAGACCATTCGGTTATAAAAGATATCACGTTGAATGGGAAGACGGAACTGAATCAATGTTCAGTGGTATTTGGTATTCTGAATCAAAAGTAATTCAACTTGTAGAGAAACATATTCAAGACAAAGGTATATAATGCCAGCATACGATTTCTTAAACAATGATACAGGTGAAGTTGAAGAGCATATAATGTCTTACACTAAGTTAGACCAGTTCAAAGAAGACAACCCACATCTTAAACAACAAATACTTGGAGCACCTATGACTGTACATGGTCATGGAGACCGTGTTAAAGTGGACGGTGGATTTAATGATGTGCTTCAGAAGATTGCATCAACACAACCCGATTCACCTATGGGTGAAAGGTATCATAGGAAATCAGCAAAAGAAGTTAAGACAAGAGATGTTATTAAAAAACATGTTGACTTACAGGGTATTAAGTAGTATACTATATCTATATTATGGAAAATCAAATATCAATTTATGACCTAGAAGACTTGCAGAAGACAATGACTCGTGTGCAAGAAGACGGAAAAAGGTTTTATCAAACACCCGAAGGTCAAAGATACCCAAGTGTCACTACAGTCACTGGACTGCTTACACGAGACCACATTAAGTTGTGGAGAGAACGAGTGGGTGCTGAGGAAGCAAATAGAGTATCTACACAAGCTGCAAAAAGAGGAACTAAAATGCATTCTCTTTTTGAACAGTATCTAAGACAAGAAGAAGAAATAGTTTTTGAAAATGTATTAGACCAATCTATGTTTAATGCAGTACAACCAGTATTAGATGAAATAGTTCCCTTTGCTTTAGAAGCAGGTATGTGGAGTGATTCATTACAAATGGCAGGACAAGTAGATTGTGTTGGTGTTTGGGATAACAGACTTTCTATTATAGACTTTAAAACAAGTTCAAAATATAAAGAAGAATACATGGCAGACCCATGGTTCCATCAGATGACTGCATACGCAATCATGGTTGAGGAACTCACTGGAGAAGTCGTTGAAGATATAGTGGCAGTTGTCGCTGTTGATGGTGGGGGTGTTCAAATATTTGAAGCAGACCCTTTAGATTATGTTGACAAACTCTATGACCTTAGAAACCGTTATAGAAGTTTACACGGAGTATAGAATGGCAGAAGTAAAAGAATTTAATTTAGAAGGAGATTGGAATTGGAATAAGATAATCTCTAACGGTGATGAGTGGGTTGAGTCTCAAGCATACGATAGTGCTTATGATAATCTACTAGAGTATCTTGCAATCGATAGTGAGGAAGATGTGACAGAAGAAGTGTTAGATAAGGCAGACCATCTCATAGATTACCTAACAACACCTTATGCAGAAGGTGGTCTCGGTGTTCATGACACTAGTCCAACTTACTATGCATACTATAGTATAGTTAGGAATTGGAGAGACAACTTAGAGTGTGGGTATTAAGATGATTGAAGTTGGAAAAGAATATCATATCTACCCAAAGTTTAAAAAGTCCTACACTGAACGTGAAGTGTTTAAGAACAATGACAACGAAGATAGAGTAGTCATAGAAGCACTATGGAGAAGTGGTGCATATATCGTTAAGATTACTAACGAGGAAGAGAAGGAACAACTAGAAGCATATCTTTCAGAAGATGCAACTGGTGACATGGAGCCATGTGAGTTCGAAGAGAATGAATTTATAGAATCGTTTGACGAGTGTGGACGTGACTATTATATCCACCTTGCAGAAGATAGTGAAGCAGACGAAGACGAAATGCAAGAACTACTTGAAGAAGAAGGACATGATTGGTTATGGGAAAACAACTATGACTCATGGGATTGTGAACACTTCTTTGGACTACCTTTAATTGCAGACGAAGTAGACCCCGATAACAGATACAACACAAGGTTTTAATATGATATCAAGAAAAGAATTTACTGAAAAGGTAGAGCGATTACTCTCACGAGGAAAAGGTGTTGATGTAATGGGTGCAATAGTTAAAGTTTGTGAAGAGAATCAATTAGAACCTGAAAGTGCTAAGAGACTTTTAACACCACCTCTTAAAGAGAAGTTAGAAGCAGAAGCACAAGGACTAAACCTAATCAATCGTGGTAGGACTAGTCAAGGAACAATCACACGATTTTATGAGGAAAAGAAATAATGGAAATTAATGATATAGTCACGGTAGTGGCCACAAGTGGTGAATACATTGGTAAATTCAAAGGTTTAGAAAATGGTATTTTAAATATTGAAGACCCTAGAATGGTAATCTCTCATCCTAACGGAGACGGTGGTATGGGATTTGCAAGAGGCATTGCAGTCACTGGAGAAGAGAATCCAAGTGAAGTTTCATTCAATGAATTTGTATTTGTTGTTGCAACAAACCAACCTATTCAAGAAGCATACCAACAAGCAACTGGGTCTATAGTGACACCACCAAAAACTCCTACTATCATAACTTAATGACAAGTAGGGAAGGATACGATGCATACACTCTTTATCTTGGAATAAAATTACACTTCTATTCTAAAGACTATGACTTTATAAAGTATAATGGTAAAGTAAAGAGTGACATCAATTCCTTTCTAAAACGAAAAGATAAATTTCATTTTGGTAAGTTATTTAAAACTTACAAACAAGACTTACAAGATTTCTATATTGCAAATCTAAGTCTTAAAGACAGTTGGGCAGGAGACCTATTAGACAATGAATGTGAACGAATTTATAAAGAATGGAAAAAGAGACAACAAAAATTGTCATATATGTATGAAACAGAACTCTCTGATATCCTACTTAAAAGAAGTATACAAAAGGTATTGGAAGTAAAGAAAGGTCAACACCCTATACTATTAAAAGAATACATGGCAAAGAACATATCTTTAGAGACACTTTGTATAATGGATTCTATTATCGGATTCAGTTCCGACTGGGAGAGACTCATATCAGAGAAGATAGTCTATCCCGAAATACACATAAAGATTCAAAAGTATAAGTCTTTCATAGACTTTGATTATACAAAATACAAAACTAAAACAATAGAGTTATGTCAGAAATAACTATATTGGGAAACGGGCCTAGTAGAAAGGATTTTGATATTGACAATTGCATACATGAAGTATGGGGTTGTAATGCAATCTATAGGGACACTAATAAGTGTGATATAGTGTTTGCAGCTGATATGCCTTTACAAAAAGAAATTGTAGAGACAGGATATTATAAAGAAAACCTAGTGTGTTTTGCTGACATTGAACCCCTTCCAATAGAAATGTTGGAGTTAATGTCTGCAGGGTTTAACTACAGTCATGACGATATACGAATATCTAAAAAGGATAATGATACACACTTCATTGTTCAAGGTAATGAAACTTATACAGATTTTTTGGGATTAGTAAATCCTGAAATAATAATCACATACAATGACCCTATGTTTAGGAACTTGTTTACTGGAATGTCAGCATTAAGTTATGCTATGCAACAAGGTTATAAGACTATAAACATGGTGGGATTTGATGCACTGGAAAGTGATATTTGTGATAATATTTATGAAGGTAGTGCTAACTACGGGCATAAATATAATACCGACTCAACTGTTCTTGATGTTCAGAGGAGTCAGTTCATAGCACTATTAGAATGGTACTATGGAAAAGGTTCAGTATACTGGAAAAATCCTCTTGACAAAGAGGACGAAATCAAGTATAATGAATTGTCTTATTATGAAAGTAGTGAGAAGTGGATTTTAGGTTTAGGCCTAGAGTCTTTGATATAATGCGATACAATGTTAATACAATAGGAGAATACAATGTCATCATTAGATAAACTAAGAGCAGCCATGGAAACTGCTTCACCTACAGAAGGTGCAAAAAAATCCTACAACGATGAAAGGTACTGGAAACCTGAACTAGATAAAACTGGAAACGGTTTTGCTGTAGTAAGATTCTTACCAACACCCCAAAACGAAGAAATGCCTTGGGTCAGTTATTTTGACCACGGTTTCCAAGGGCCTGGTGGTTGGTATATTGAGAAGTCTTTAACGACTCTTAATAAAAAAGACCCAGTGTCGGAGTACAATACCCAGTTATGGAATACAGGTATTGAAGCAAACAAAGAGATTGCTAGAAAACAGAAGAGAAGACTTCACTATGTTTCTAATGTCTTAGTTGTTTCAGACCCTAAAAATCCCGATAACGAAGGTAAAGTATTCTTGTATAAATTTGGAAAGAAAATCTTTGAACAACTCAAAGAGGCTATCTCTCCAGCATTTGAAGATGAAAGTGCAATCAACCCTTTTGATTTAAGGGAAGGTGCAAACTTCAAAATCAAAATAAGAAAAGTGGACGGATACTGGAACTATGATAAATCAGAGTTCGATTCAGTTGCACCACTATTCGAGGACGAGGATAAGTTGAACGAAACATTTAGTTCTGCTCATTCTTTGACGGACATTATTGCACCAAATGAATTTAAAACTTACGAGGAACTCAAAGAGAAACTCGATAGAGTATTAGGTTTAACTGGTACAGTAAGTAATTCGACTGCAGAGTCAGTTGCAGAAGACCTAGACGAAGTGCCTTGGTCAAATGTAAACACTGAATCTGTTGCTGAAGAACCTGTAATCTCATCAGTAGAATCTACTTCTGAAGGTGAAGAAGATGATGCGATGGATTACTTCAAAAAACTTGCTTCTGAATAAGTAAGTTTTTTAAACGGGGGTGTTGACATATCATTATGTGTCCTTGAATAGTCAACACCGAACTGATAACGAAGGAGTGGGGTTAATCAGTAAGGGAAAGATTCTTGGGGTCAGAGCGGAAGAATCGGTTAAGAGCGGGAATGCTGTAAAGTGAAGGGGCGACTTAACATCTAATTTAAGATTATATTATGAAAAGTGAATACTATAAAAACATACTACCTTGGAATGAGAACGAGAGGGTTATTGACCAGTTTGGTTGGAACCCACAATCAGTTATCACTCCAACTAAATCGTCTAAGAACAATTGGGACGATGCATACTTAACTGCATACGAAGAGAAGAGAGGAGTTTGTCCTCGTCTTCCTAATGGTTTAATGATGAGTGAGTTTCATGCTGGTTTATGTGAGAACATAGTTCACTATTGGTCTATGGTTGGTGATACAATCGTTGACCCATTTGCTGGAAGATTGACACGTGCATTCGTATCGCAATCTTTAGGAAGAAACTATTATGGTTATGATGTATCTTCTGAAACAGTCGATAGAGTTAGACACGAGTTAGATAGACATGAACTCGGTGCAACCATTTATGAAGAAGACGGGTGTGAAATGAAATCAACACCTAATGAATCTGCAAACTTAGTTATGACTTGTCCACCTTACGGTGATATAGAAAGATATGAAAGTGCAGAGGGTCAGTTATCCGACCTAAGAAAGTATGAACCCTTTTGTGAAAGGATACAAGTTTGTGGAGATAATATAGAACGAGTTTTAAAGCCAGGTGGTTTTTGTGTATGGGTTTGTGGTGATTGGAGAAAAGACGGAGAATATAAACCTTTTCATTCAGATACTATAAATATGTTCACTAAGTCGGGTCTTAAATTACATGATATAATTGTAATGAAGAACGACACTATATTTGCAGCCTTACAAGCAGGTAAGTGTGCAAGTAAAAGATACACTGCAAAGGTTCATGAATTTGTCCTAGTGTTTCGTAAAGAAGGAGAACTAGAATATAGTTCAGATAAAATAAAAAACAGAGAGGAATCTTTAGAACAATTTTTTAAGTAATATGCCAGAAGTAAAACCAAGAATAGATAGGAAAAGTAATAATGTTGAACCATTCGATAGAATGTTAAGACGATTTAAAAAGGAATGCGATAAGGCAGGTATTGTTCAAGAGGTTAGAGATAGAAAGTATCACGAGAAACCTAACGATACTAAGAATCAAAAGAATCAAGATTTAAAAAGAAGGAAAAAGTTAAACAAGAAGCGAATGCAATCTGCTTCTTTTAGAAAGATAAGATAATGAGTAATTGGCATGGGGGTAAAGGTTCCAAGAGAAGGAACTCAAACGAAGAAGCCTATGCAGATAACTGGGAAAAAATCTTTGGTAAAAAGAAACCTGAAATTAAAGTAAGAAAAGAAACACCTAGTCATGGTGCATCACAAGTCCATTCGGACAAAACAAAATACAATCGTAAAAAACTTAAGAGTACTTAAGGTCTACTAGTCTCGCAGTATCATCGGGATTTCTAAAACTATGTCTACCAGTTTGTATTGTTGTATTTTTATTATTCACAACATTAGTATTCACACTAGTATTTCCGTCACTTAGTTTAGAGGACGAATCTAATCCAGTGTTTGAAGCATTCTTAAGAACAATTTCTGTAGGTGTTCCGTCATTCATAATACCCTTATACTTTTTAAGTGCAGCTAGAACCATACTTTCTTTTTGTTCTTTAGAAGCATTTGAACTATCAATCATTGCTAATTCTTGTGTTAAAGTTTGAGCTCCACTATCGAATGTTGCAATACTGTCTCCTGCTCTTCCTCCACCCATTGCACCTAATATACCAGTACCTAAACTAGCAGCAAGTATACCCCAACCAACAGGATTTGAACCTAATGCAATTGCGCCTGCGGCTGGAAGAGCTGCACCTAAGAGACCGCCTGCCCAACTTCCAATACCACGACCAATACTACCTCTTTTATTTGCAGATTGAGCTCCTTCAGCAGTCTTTAACATATCACCTGTTAGAAGGCCTTCTGATTCTAACCCCTCTATACCTTTACCATATTGGTTCTGTTCTCTATTATCAAAGAATATATCTAGTCCACTTCCAACGAAAGGCAATTTTGCACCTAGATTTTTCACAACTTGTCTATCAAAGCTTGCTGCAAGTTTCATTTTCTTGTTGTTCGCTATTGACTTATCGAGAATGTCATCTAACTCTGAAGGGGATACGTTTAGCATTTTTTTCAGTTCTGCTGGGTCATTCAACTTATCCTTACCGTATATGTTAGAATTTTCTGCCTTCCAGTTTTTCCAAAACTTAGTTCTTTTATCTAACTTGCCATCTTTATTAAATAGTTTATCAACCTTTCTAGGGTCTTGGTCATCAAAATCTTGTATGTCATTTAAATAATGCCACCTTGAACTATAAGATTCATAAGATTCTGTTGCAAGTTCATCAGGTCTTATTCCGCCTGGTATGGCATTTTTATAACTATCCAGTGACCTGCCAATAGCACTATTTGAATTAGAACCAAGTTCTGCACCCATAGAGCCTGGGGACATGGGATTATCTTCTTGTGTATCATTATCACCAAAAAGTTTCCCGAGGCCTATGGCACTTGCAAGACCAACTAAAAGTCCCCCAATAAGTTTACCCCTTCCACCTGCAATATTTTTTAAACCACCAAGTCCTCTTCTGAGCATGCCTGGTTTAGTTTTTCCAGCATCTTTATCAGCTAATTTAAATAATTTATCAGATATTTTGTTAAGTCCAAAAGCACCTGTTAATGCACCAGCAAGAGGAACAAGAGCTTTTGAAAGGCCAGGAAGAAGGGTGAGACTGTTTTTGGTGTTTTCGTCCCCACCCTTTGCATTCCTAAGAGCGCCTCCAACTACCAATGTTCTTAACAGTTTATTAGTTGTCTGAACACCTTCGTTAACTTCTTCAGTTTCTTTTAGTTCCTTTCTTGCGATTTTTATTGCAGGGTCTTGTTCTTGAGTATCTCCAGCAATTGAAGCTGCAATACCTTCCTCACCACCAAAGGAGAAAGCACTAGCGATACTGCCAGACAAGTCTTTGTTTCCAAATATCTTACCTACTGCATCTACCTTATCAACAACTGTATCTAAAGTTCCTAATAAATCAAAACCTGTAAGTTCTTTAAGTCCTTGACCGAACATAGTAAACTTAGTATCTTGTTCTGCAATTTCTTTTGATTGTTTTTCAACGGTCTCATTAAGTTTGTCTAAATTAGATTTAGACTTATCCATTAAGTTTTTCTGTACTTCTAATTCTTCTCTCTTAGTATCATAAATTTCAGTTTCAAACTTTAGAAGACTTGCAGATTGCTTTTTCTTTTCTTCCAAAAGTTCTTTATGTTTCTTCTCATCACCAAAACCTTCTGCACGGATACTATCATATTCAAGTTGTTGTATTTTATCTCTGTAGTCTTGAATCTTTTTACGGTTTTTAATTTCTGCTTCTGCAATTTCCTGTTCTAGTGTTATTGCTTTTAATTGATTTAGACTATATGTATCTTGTGCAAGTTTAAGTTTGTCTACAAATCCAGTACTTCCACTAAGTCTATCTAAACCTTCTGAGAGTTTTTTATATTCTTTTGTAGTCTTATCTACATTATCAGAAGTTGCTTTAACTATTTGTTGAGTATAGTTCTGTAGTTCTTTAGCATTTGAGGCCGCCTTAAAAGAACCTTTAGTAGTTTCTCTTAAGTCTGCAATAGTTTTTGCAAGTGGAGTGTTAACCTCTTGTAAATTTGAGACGACATTTTTAAATTTCTTACTAAACTGTTCTGTAGTCTTAGCAAGGTCTTGTGCATTTTGTTGTCTTAGTATGTTTATGCTATCGTCTGCCATTTATTTTTCCTATTTACCGAATGCCTTTCCTGCTTCTGATATACCAAATGCACCTAATGTCACTACAACAAAAGAAGTGTAGATAGTGTCAGATACCTTTAAGTCCATATCCCAAAATGCAGTAATTAAATCTGCACAACCGAATACGACCATTAAAAAGAATGATGCAAATCCTATGATTGCCTTTTCATTAATGTCATTTTCATCTCTGAACAATGCACCGATAGAGAATCGTTCTTTAGGTTTTGCAGCTGCTGTTGCAATCTGAAGTTCCTTAGAAATTTTTTCCATCTCTTTAATTTTGTCTTGTGCTTCGTCTAACTTCAAGACCATTTCTGTATACTTTGCAACGTCTATCTCAACATTACCAGTACTTACTTTCTTTTCATCACTCATAATTTGTGTCCTCTATATTATGAATCACGTAAACATAACGAAAGTTAACTTTGTTGTTCTTGTCTAATCCTCTCTCGTTCTTCTTCTAAATGATTGACAAGAAGTTTTACATATATCTCCCTTTCCCATGGTATCATTTCTTCTAATTCTGTTAATGAGTACTTGTGTTCCTGCATTAACTGAAAGTTAGATTGATAATAACCAACTAAACTCTCATGAGAAAGAGATATTAAAAAAAAGAGTTAAGTCCTTGTAGTACTTTTTCTTGTTTAGTACCACATAACTCACAAGTATACTCAATATTTTCCTTCAATGAAGGTGTTTGTATGAAATACTCATTTACTTTTTCTAACTGTTCTAGTGTAAGGGACTCTACAAACTCTTTTAAGTCAGAACTTTGTACATCTTTACACTCATAAACTTCATTTTCGTCAAATATAGTTTCTATACCATACATAACTGTTGCAATTAGACGGTCATCAGTGTCTTCTATGCCTTCTACTATGGATAATTCTCCAACTGTAGGGTATTTTAACACTAAACCTAAGTTATCTGTTAACATAAGTTTAGAATCTAGTGGATTTTCAGTAAGTTTAACTTCATTTAAGTTAATTTCTGCACTTCCACTACCTGTACAGTCTTCTTCTCCACATAAAAACTTAACTTTAGTAGTTTCACCTACAGATTTAGTTCTAATTTGTAAAAACAAGTACTCTAAATCAAATAAAGAAAGTTTATTTGCATCAATCTTACCAAAAGTCACACTTTCAATCAATTGAGTGAGTGCTTCTGCAATTTCTTTACCGTCTTCACTCTCTTTTGCAATCAAAAGATACTTCTGTTCTTTAACTAAGAAAGGTCTATACTTAACTTCTCTTCCATCACTTAAATTGCACACATATGTTGGTGCAGCTTGGATTGGTAATCCCATAATTTACTCCATATTTTATTAACCACCAAATAAACTACTAAAATCTCTTAATGAGTCTTTTAGTCTGTTTACTTGTGAATCATATTTATTAAATCTCTTAAGGTATTTTTCTGCCCTATCGTCACCAAACTGGGCTGCAAGTCCTAGACCTTCTAAAATACCATCAAATCTTCTTCTACCACTATTTAGACCACTAGGATTAACTTTATTATTACCGTTGTACACACTATGTAAGTCTGATAAGTCTGCAACTAATTTTGCATCTTTATATTCTGTAGTAAAATGTTGAAATGCCATGGTGACTGAAAATAATAACATATCAGAACTATCCATTGATAGAGTTTGTACTGCAATTGCTTTTGGAAATGCATTATGTAATGTATTCTTAACTGTTGTTGTTCCTTCACCCATTCTTCCGTCTCTTCTTAAATGTTCAATTTCAACACTTCCATGGTATGAAATAGGATATTGGAATACTGGAAGTTTATTTCTTTCGTGCGATACTGAGTCATATTCACCGTCAGTTAAAGGTGCAGTATCAGTAGATACAATATAATCCATCCATGCTTGTAATATCTTTCTGTCTACAAAATCTGTATCACAATAGAATGATATTTCCATTTCATGCATATCATTGACAACACCTGTTGGAACTATTTTAGTTTTTCCTACTGGAGAATATCCTTCAGTTTCTATTGTCCTTGAAGGTAAAGAAGCATTTCTACATCTCACACCTTCTAGTGAAAGACTTACAGCACTTGAGTTATTACCACCTGCTGTAGTGACATTTTCATTGCCGTCTGCGTCTTCAAACTCTTCAAATATTCGTCTTTGGTTAGTTCTAGTATTTCTAGTTTTATATAAAGTAGGCCCAAAGAAGTTTACTCTGAACTGGTTTGTCATTGCAGGAGTAGATAAGTTTGCCATTAACTTGTCTATAGAAAAACTTGGTCTTGAACTTATTCTTTTTGCTTCAGCATTAGCTGCATCACTTCTTAGTCCTTCTTGTAATGCTTCAACATCTATCTTTGGTTGAACATCTTTGATACTTGGTATTTTATATTTTTTTATTTCCATTAATAACTCTCTACTTTTATCCTACTATCTTTGTAAACTGTATGTGCATTTGTACTGTTAGTAAACTTATAAGCTGGTAGTAAACTTACAATATCCCAATCACTATATGGTACTTCTTTAATTTGTCCTTGTATTTCAGATGTAAGATATCTTTTAATACAAGGCCTTGCCCATTTTAACTTAGAAGATTTACGAATCAAATCATAACTCATTTGTATCCTTGTATCCATTTCATCTTGACCGTCAAAGTCTCTAGTATATCTTAATAATTCTGTTAACAATTCTACTCTTCTTAATGGGTGAATGTAATGTAAATTCAATCCATAAAAACCATCTGTTGTAAATCTAAATGGTATGACTAATGGAAATCTATCATAGTAAGGTAGTACATCTCTCCATTTTGCAATGTATGAGAACATAAACATTCCTCCTATGATTGGTCTATCTTTATCAATATAATTTTCAGAGTATTCTTCTCTTACTCTAGAACTTATTTTCATAGACCCTATCGCACCTCTAAACCAGTTTAAAGATTCTTGCGATTGTCGTTTTAACTCAACAGGAGTCATTGCACTAAGACGTGTGACAAGATTAATCATATTACTATTTATAGTTAAAAGGAATAATTTAGTAGAGATTCTTCTGTAAATTTAACTTCTTTTATAGTTTGCATAACCTTAATACTGTTCGCATACATTTCAGGTCGGTCTTCCGAAACATGCATCTCAATCATGTTAGGTGTAATAACTGCAAACATATTATTACCACTCTTAGAATACAAACCTAACCAAGTATCAAAATCAAGTGTTTCGTTTGAAGTAGATTCTTTGTCCCATAGAACAAACTCTTGGTCTAACTTATTTAAATGTATAAGTGCATGAACTCTATGGGTGCCAGGGTGAACAACCCATTTGTTATTATTCATATAGGCTTGAGGAACCGAATACAATCCTTTAGTTTTAATCTCATTGATTAACCATATAAGTTTTGTTGCATGAAAGTTTTCGTTGTATTCATAGATATCCATTTTCTCTCTGAAGTTTTCTGCAACAACTGGTTCTAGTTCTTTGTTTTCTAGTAAATGTTTTGCTAGTCTTATATGGTCTTCAGGTCTAGGTTCCCAATCGTTTTCTAGTGCTTCACCCAATGTGACTAATTTGGGTTTGACCACTAACCCATCAAATATTATTCTAAGCTCGTCTATATCATTTTGGGTGTTTAAGTGCTTAATCTCTTCCATTTAAATATCCCTCTACTAGTTTTATATCGTTAGGTGTGTCTACAGATAATCCGATATCATTAACCTCTACCATTTTAACTTTATATCCATTCTCTATGTATCTAAACATTTCTACATTCTCTCTTTTTTCAAACTCACCTCTAGTAAGTGTTGAGAACATTGATAACATGTCTCTACTGAATGCATACAATCCCATTTGTTGATAAGGTGAAATAGGTAGTCTAGAAAAATGAGTTGCATAGTTATCTTTATTGAATGCAACTTTAACAACATTGATATCACTGTTTTTATAATCTTGTTCTATTTTAACATATGCATTTGATACACTACCTAGTGTGTAAGACTCTATTACTTTATCAATTGCGTCAGGGTCAATCAGGGGTTCGTCACCTTGAATGTTAACATATATGTCTGCATGTAGTGTATCAAGTGTAAGTGCAATTCGGTCAGTACCAGTAGGAACAACATTATCAATCCTGATTACATTCAGGTCATTGTCATTACAATAGGTTTCAATTCTATTATTATCAGTGACCACATAGATTTTGTCCAGTCTCTTTGACAGTGTTGCACGGTCATAAACCCTTTGTATCATTGTTTGTCCATTAATCATTGCAAGGGGTTTACCCTCGAATCTAATTGAACCCCAACGGGCTGGTATTAAACCGACTGTATTGATTTTGCTTTGTTCCAGCATTCTACCTCACCGTATCCATATTCTGCATGTATGAAATCTACGCCTGATAAATCTGCACATTCTTTGTCTACTATCATGTCTCCAACATAGACTGCATCTTTAGGATTAGTATTACAATGTGCAAGAGTAAATAATAATTGGTCGGGTGAGGGTTTACCTCTTAGTCCTTCAGTAGGACAACATACGAAGTCAAACTCAACATCTAGTTTAGACAGAATGTCATGTGTTCTATCTTTGTGTTTAGATGTGACGACTGCAAGTTTCTTTCCTTGTGACTTAAGGTGTTGTAAATGTTCTTCTACACCGTCATAAAACTTAATCAACTTACTATTCTTTGATGAGAACTCGTTATATTTTATCATTAACTCATCTTGGTCAGTAAGTATACCCATTTCAGTTAGTATATCTTTGAATGGTTTACCTATTAACTTGAAGTAATCTTTAAAATCTCTACCAGTGTTAAGAGAGTTGAATGACCTCTCCATATTTTCTTTTGAGTCGATTAAGACTCCGTCTAAATCAAATATGTATAATGTCTTCATGTTAAGTGGTCTTCAGTTAATATTCTAAAATTCAATCGTCTATCTTTACAATACTCTTCTGCAGCTTTAAACTTTGCTTGATTGACAGCATAGGTTGCAATCTCATTGAGGTATCGTTTGGTTTGTCGTTTAGGTTCCTTTGGGGGTTTAAGTTGTTTCTTAGGTTTAACTTCTATAATCTCTCTTATAGATTGACCCTTATCATTAACAAACTTTATGTAGAAGTCAGGAAAGTATCTATGTACTCTTTTGTCTAAAGGAGACTTGTATGGAATGATAACTTCCTCACTACCCCACTCTATGATATTAGTATTAGTATCACAATAGACCATGAATCTTCTTTCCCATAGAGACCTGTATATTATCTTTGTAGGGTCTCCTTTGTATTTTTTATAGTTCTTTGGTTTAAACCTTCCGCTGTACGACATAAATAGATATGAATAAGTTATATACAGGTATTTATACATGGCATCAGTAAACAAATTTCTATCAAAACTCAATCAGGCAACTACAGCACTTAAGTCAGTTAAAGGTATATCGAGTAAAATATTTGGTACAGGATATCAAACAAATGTATCTACACAAGAACAAGATGTTGAAATTGAAAGACGAAGACTTCAGGAAAGAGCAAAAGCTCTAAAAAGTAAAAATGTTGGGTTAAATATGATACCCAACTATGAAGCTAAAATAAATCCTTCACTTCCAGCAACTGAATTAGTTTATCCAAGGGATAATCCTGTAGACAATTATATTCACTTTACAATTGAACCAAGAAAAAAAAGAGAAGGTTCACCAAGTGCATTATCAACTTCACTCACAGAGATTTATCTATATGCTCCAAATGTAAAGAATGACGCACCTTCCATTTCTTATAATAATGTTGATTTTGGAAACGTGCAGAGAGATATATTAAGTGGTGGACTTAATATTTTAGATATGGATGGTGGTGTTAGTGCTGAAATAAGAGAGATGTTTACGAAATTAGGTAATAGCATTGCATTGGGTACAAGTAATTTTAGGGACGATAGAACATTTAATCCACAAAAAGAAGTTATGTTTGAAGGTATTCAGTTTAGAACTTTTGATATGGCATTTCAATTTAGACCAAATAGTCAAGAAGAGACAGAAGAAATTAATAACATTATATGGGCATTTAAGACTGCAATGTTGCCAGATACATTTCAAATGGCTCAAGGAATCGGTAAAGAATCAGAAAAATTTAGTGAAAACTACTTTAACTTACCCAATAATGTAAAGATAAAGTGGCATGGTGCAATTGCAAAGAAGATTGATGGATTTTTACCTTCATTCATAACTAATGTATCAGTTCAATACAATGGTGGTAATAAACTAGAAACCTTTTCTGATGGTATGCCTTTGGTTGTAGATATGTCACTTTCATTTGTAGAGAATGTCTTAATGACACAAGAAAATTATCAGGGTATTAGTGCAAGTAGTAAAAAAGTAGACCTTAAAAAATCTCCAAGTGCTAGAGAGATAAGAGATGCCGCATCAACTAACGAGGTTAATAATGCAAAATCTAATATAGGAACAGTGATTCCAACATACTCCGACCCTGGCGATTACACAGCTCCTGATGGAACTAAATTTAAAGATGGTAAAATAACTTACCAAAGACCTTTTGGGGCTGGATAATAACCATGGCAAACGAACTATATAAAAATTTTCCCGAAATACAGTATACTTTATCTAACGGTAAAGTTGTCACAATAAAAGATTTCTTCAGAAAGGCTAGAATATCATCTTTCAGTCTTGATAAAGTTGTTGACTATGAATACTACGAATTAGACGAAGGTGAACGACCTGATGTAGCTGCATCTAAGATATATGGTGACAGCGATTTACATTGGATTTTCTTTTTAGTCAATGACATGGAAAATTACTATGACTGGTATATGAGTTCAGAAACATTTGAAACACATATAGATTCTAAGTATACTGGTCAATACTTAACTTTTGCAACTTCTGTTGATGTTGTACAATACCCTAACTATGACAGTCAAGGAAACTTACTGAACACTAGAAAATATTTGTTAGGAGAGAAGGTCACTACTGCAAAAGGGACTGGACATATCTTAGAAGTAGACCCTCTAAATAAAAGAGTTAGAGTGGAAAGGGGACTATGGGAACAGGGGGAAACTTTAGTCGGTTTAAATAAATCTTCTGAGATAGTAAGTATCATAGAACCTAGAGATGTTATAGTACATTACGAAAATGTTGATGGAGTTAAAACCAATGTTCCTACAGCTGGTTATACTAGTGTCTCTTTATGGCAAAACGAATACAATAAAAATGAAAACAAAAGGCGAATAAAAATAGTGAAACCATCTTATATGAATATAGTTTTACGAGAGTTTGAAACCTTAATGTCCAAATAGTATGGACAATCAATTAGGAAAAGTTGTAGTAAGAGAAGTCACCATTCAATATGGAGACCAAGAAACCGACTCTGTTAATATAGTAAATCTAGTAAATTCAATTTCAATATATGAAAGTATATTCAGTAAACATCTTACTGGAAATGTTGTTGTTGTTGATGCAAGAAATCTAATCAATAACTTACTATTGACTGGTCAAGAGAATATAACTATTAATTGTGAAATGCTAGAGGGTGGAAATCCTGTAAACAGAACCTTTAGATTATATAAAATTTCTAACCTTATAAGAGAGGGAGATTTAGTTCAGATATACACTATGCACTTTTGTGACCCATTAATGTACAGAAGTAAAGAAGAAAGAATAAGTCAAGCTCTTAGGGGTTCTCATACAGATATGATTGAAGGTCTTTTTGAAGAACTTAGTGGAGACCCTAATTTTATACCACTATTTACTGAATTTGAAGAAACACAAGGTGACAATCATCAATTCGTTGTACCAAATTGGTCTGTTAATAAAACATTAGATTGGTTAGTAAACAATAGTAATCCAATTGACGAAACGTCTTATAAAAACTCAATGTTTTTGTATCAAGACATGAAAGGACAGTATCAGTTTAAATCTATGGACAAAATGTTAGTTGATATAGAAGAAGAAGTTTTTCACCATGTTCCATACAATGCATTTAGTGAAGTATCTGCAGAAGAACGTAATTTAGTTATACTAAGTTCAAATAAACCACAAGAGTTTGATACTCTTCGTGGATTGTCGACTGGTGCATACGCTTCACTATTAAAAATATATGACCCTATTAGAAAACTAGAAAGTGTTAAAGAATATGATATTGAAGATACTATTCAAAGGAGACAAGATGTTAGAGATGGTAATAGTATTCTTGCAAAAGAAAGTCCACTAACATCTCTCATAACAAAAGATACTACATTTCCTAAACCACATAAGTTAGAACAACCTACTACCATACTTCATGAGTATACCACAACTCATATGTTTGATAACAAAGATAAGATTGATGATGAGGAAGTTTTTATGGGTGTTAAACATACTGATAATAGTAAATTAGAAAGACATGCATTACTAGAAATCTTAAATCAAAATAGAATAGAGGTTGTCGTACCCTTTACTACTAAGATAAGGGCTGGTAAAAAAATACAATTAGATTTACCAAAAGGTCAAGTTAAAATAGGTACAAACAAGGGAATTGACTTTGATGATTATTACTTAATTACAGGAGTTTCTATTCATATAGATAATGCGACTAAAGTGGGAACATGTAATTTAGAATGTTCAAAAGAAAGTAAACTATTATCAAAAATGGAAAGTAATTATAGTGAAAAGGTGGCAGTATTACTAACAGGTATGGACACTAAAAAAACATGATACATTACTACGGAATAGTTGAAGATAGAAATGACCCTCTTGAAATAGGTAGAGTGAGAGTTCGTATCTATGGTATTCATACTGAAAACAAATCACTAATTGCAACACCCGACCTTCCATGGTCTCAGGTATTACTTCCAACAACCTCTGCAGGTCTTTCAGGATTTGGAACACAACATGGTTTAGTTGAAGGGTCAACTATTGTTGGGTTCTTTCGTAATGATATTGATATGCAAGATTTCATTGTCATTGGTTCTGTTGCAGGTATACCTTCAGAAGGTTATCAAAAAGATGTAGAAGATAAGATTAGAAAAAGAACTCCCGATGAAGGTTTCAGTGACCCTAGACGATTAACTAAAGCTGATTATGATAAAACGGTTGACGGTAAAAATCCACCCGAAGTTAAAAGACCTTTTGGACTAGAACATGGATTAGACACTGCACCTATCAAACCAAAAAAATTAAAGTTAAACTATTCAGGAAAGGGGTCTTCATTTGAAAATCCAAAACTTACTGAAAAAGATTTACCACTATATCCTTTATATACAGACGAATCAGATGTATCAAAATATGCAAGAGGTGAGATAGTATATGATGAAGGTGGTGATAACGAGAAAGCTGGTGTCGTAGGATTGGGGGGAAGAGAGACTTATTTTAATTCTACTATCATGAATCCACCTTCTAGTTTTCATGATATACCTTCACCACAATATCCATACAATAAAGTTTATGAATCTGAATCGGGTCACGTAATAGAAGTAGACGATACAAGAGATGCAGAAAGGATTGCAGTAGAACATAGAACAGGAACCTTCTTTGAAATACACCCTGATGGTTCTCAAGTGACTAGAATTGTAAATGACAATTGGTATGCTGTATACAAAGACAATGAAATGTATGTTGGTGGCAACTGTAAAGTGTTTGTAGAAGGTGATGCAAAGATAGAAGTCAAGGGAACAACTGATATAGAATCTACAGGAAACCTATCAGTCGTTGCACCACTAATAAGTTTAAATGGCAATAATATTAAGTTGAACTCATAATGGCACTTGTACTTCCAGTTATACCCAATAGTCTTCCATGTCCTGATGGAACTATAATAAATCTTCCAACCAAGGCAGACTTAGCCAATGCAATTGCAAAGATAGGAGATATACCCAGTAAACTAAAAGTTTATCTTGTGACAAATGCAAGTGAGATAACTGAAGATGCAAGAAAAGAAATACAAAAAATTATTAAAGAAGTAGAAGACTTCATGGACAAACTTGCAAATATTGCTTCTCCATATTGGGACAAGGGAACAGTTCGTAATTGGGGTAAAGAGGCCAGAGAAACAATAGAAGAATTATTGCAAGAGTTTCATATCTATATCCCAGTAAAGATTATGGAATTGATTAGTAAGATTATTCCAGTATCATTCAAGGTCACTTTTTTAGGAATACAGATAGATGTACTTAAAATCTTAACTAAAGAAGAACAGACAAATATAAAACTCCAAATCAGTGCAAGGATAGATAACTTTTATGCACTCATTCCTGATGAGTTCAAATTGTTTGACGGTGAGTTTGGAGTAGAATGTAATGAGTGGAAAGCAAAAGTTATATGGAGATATTTAAAGAGTGAAATTATGGATTGGGTGACTAACTCCATATTCAAGTTATTTGATAAACTCATTGGTAAATTCAAAGAGATATGGGATTCACTAGGACTTCCAAAACTACCTGCTCTTTTTGAATTTGATTTAGGTGCATTAATTAATCTATGGAAGGCACAAGCAAAAGCAAAGTTTGGAGAAAAGAGTAAAGAGTATAGAGAGTATATTATAAACAAACTAGAAAGTTTAAACATTGCTGGATTTGACATACTTGCAATCATAGGTAGTAAGGTTGAATTAAGTGTACAATCACTAGAAGATAAAATCAATGAGATAATTTCAGACTTTAGAGATTTTATAATTAACTGGAAGAAGAAACTATTATTTGATTGGGTTAAAATTGTAGAAAAGTTCTTTAAAGCAATAGGTCTTGGTAAGATATTCGATTTTATAAATCTAACATTTTGTGATATACTAAAACTTGTAGGCTTTCCACAATCAATTGACATTTCAGTTCCTAAGAGTGTATAAATAGTATTATGGCACAATATGTTAACAACGGAAAAACAGTCGCAAGTGAGAACATTTACTCAGACTTAAATCTTTCTTTTAAATCACACCCAATTACAGGAGATGTGACAAGAACCACTGATGTTGATGCAGTTGTAAGGTCTATAAAAAATATAGTCTCAACTAATGCATATGAAAGACCGTTCAAACCAAATTTTGGTGCAGACATAAGGTCTATGTTATTTGAATTAGATACTACCATGTTTGGTCATGGCAGGGTTGCACAAAAAATTGCAAATAAAATAGAAACATATGAACCTAGAGTAAGTGATGTACAAATATCATTAGACGAAGTAAATCGTAATGAACTAAACATGACAATTCAATTTAAAGTAATAAACAGTATTAATGTAGAAGAAATTCAATACGTATTGACAAGGACAAGATAATGGCTATACAAAGTTCACAATTAAACATAACCGATTTAGATTTTGATGATATATCAGTAAACCTTAGAAATTATCTTAAAGGACAAGACCAATTCAAAGACTATGACTTTGATGGTTCAAACATGTCTGTATTAATAGACTTACTTGCATACGCTTCACACATTGGTGCAGTAAATACAAACATTGCAGCTTCAGAGTTATTCTTAGACTCTGCTCAAATTAGAAAAAATGTAGTGTCTCGTGCAAAAGATTTAGGATTTGTTCCTCAATCAGAAACGGGTTCAACTGCAATTGTAGATATTACACTTAGTGATGTTAGAAACCCTGATGGAACTTACCCGACAACTACTGAAATGACTTTAAGTAGAGGTTCTATTTTTAATACTACCTTTGACGGTAAAACATATTCCTTTGTGTGTCCAACTACAATAAAACCAACACAAAATGGTGATTCTTATATTTACAATCAAGTAAACTTAGTTCAAGGAATATATGCAAGTGATACTTTCGTATATGATTCACAATTACCTAATCCTAAATTTGTATTAACTAACAACAGAGTTGATAAATCAAGAATACAAGTAAGTGTAAACTCAAATGGTGTTTCAACAACCTATGCACTATCAACTAATATCTCAACAATAACAACAGAGTCTACTGTTTTTTATGAACAAGAAAACGAAGATGGGTTTAGAGAAATATATTTTGGAGATGGAGTATTAGGTAAACAACTATTAGACGGTGACATTATAACTATAACTTATATTATAGTAGATAAGAATCATGCAAATGGTGCTAGAACATTTTCAATGTTAAACAATATCAATGGGTTTTCAAATACCACAATAACTGCCTCTTCAGTTGCTCAAGGTGGTGCAGAGAAAGAGTCTATAGATTCTATCAAGTTTAAAGCCAATAAGTTCTATACTTCACAAAACAGACTAGTCACATTGAATGACTACAAAGCAAAAGTCAGTGAGTATTATCCAAATGCAGACGCAGTTGCAGTATGGGGTGGCGAAGATAACAATCCACCCGAGTATGGAAAGATATTTGTTGCTTTAAAACCTAAGAACTCTGATTACTTATCCGATACTGAAAAAAGTAATGTTATTAAAAAGTTAAATGCATTGAACATGTTAACAGTTAGACCGACTATTGTTGACCCCGAAATAATCAAAATATTAATTTCTACTTCTTTTAAATATAACCCAAATGCAACTTCGTTATCAGAAGGTGAGTTAGAGACTGTAGTGACAAATGCAATTAACACATTCGATAATCAAAACTTAAGTAATTTTGATTCAATCTTTAGACACTCTAATCTTATAAAAGATATAGACAATTCAAACGATTCAATTCTTTCTAATACAACAAACATTAGATTGAAAAAATCCCAAAAAGTTTTTACAGACACTACAAGAGGTGTAGTTGTTGAGTTCGGTAATGGACTTTACAACCCACATGTAGGTCATGCAAAGGCTAGTGGTGGTATTTTATCCACTACTGGTTTTAAAGTTTCAGGTGATTCAGTAAATACTCAGTATTTCGATGATGACGGTAATGGTAATCTAAGAAGATACTATCTATCGGGGTCAACAAGAATCTATCAAGATAGTTCTGCAGGTACTGTAGACTATTCAACTGGAAAAATTTCAATCAATACTGTTTTCTTTACTTCAGTAGTAAATGTAGACAGTACGATTGACTTTACCGTTATCCCTAATAGTTTAGATGTGGTTGCAACTAGAGGCAATCTAGTTGATATCGACCAACAATCTATTACGGTTAAAGGTGAAATAGACACCATCGCAAGTGGTGAATCAAGTGCTGGAGTTGGTTATACATCAACCTCTTCCAGTAGTTATTAATCGTTATGTAGAAAGTGGTCGGGAGTCCCCCGAGTAGTTTCCCATTAATTTGGATTTTATAGGAGTAAAATTAAAATGGCAGATAAAAAAATAAGTGCTTTAACAGCAGTCGCAGATTCAGAAATCGGTGCTGATGATTTATTGCATATAGTAGATAATCCTGGCGGAACACCAGTAAATAAGAAAATGACAATTGGTCAATTGTTTGAAAATATCCCTACTCACCTTGCAGTAGATGATATCACAACATTGACTGCAACAGCATCAAACCTTGCATCATCATTCGTATCAGCGATTGACTTGTCAGGTGCTGGAGCTTCAGTTGCATTTACTTTAGATGACGGTACAGATGTTGGTCAAATTAAAATCATTTATGCAAAAACTGAACCAGCAAGTTCATACAGTGCAAACATTGAAGTCACTAACTGGGGTTATTCATCAACTTCAGGTACTGAAATAGTACTTGACTCACAAGGTGAAGCTGTGATTTGTATTTGGGACGGTTCTAAATGGTACCCAATTTCTGTTTTCGGTGCAACAGTACAGTAAAATAGAATATGAAGGAATATGCAACAGATAGTCTAAGTTCTAGACTTCCAAATCTCTTACCTGAATTTGTAAGAGAGGAAAGTCCTGCACTTGAGGCATTTCTAAAGTCATATTTTGAATACTTAGAAGCAGAGATAATTACATTATCTTCGCAATCAGTTCTTGATAATTTAAGTTTGGAAGACGGTGTCGGAGACCTATTATTGGAATCCGATACCAGTTTTTCACCGACTTCAGAGTCATCTAAAATTATTACAGAACAATCAATTTTAAATCCAACATTATTAGCCTCTCCATTTACTAAAGGAGAATATGTTGTTGGTACTAAATCTAAATCCGTTGCAAGAATTGATATTGTAATTGAGGATAAGATTTATGTAAACACTATATCAGGAAATGGTTTCTTAAAAGGAGAAACAATTACTGGTAGAGAATCAAAACAAACAGGTGTAGTTGGAAGTTTTAAACAGAACTCTGTTCTTGCAAACAATAAACTATTAGACTACTCTGATATTGATAGAACCTCTGAAGAATTTTTACAATACTTCCAAAATGATTTTATACCTTCATTGGATATAGGTTCTACTGTTGACCGAAGGTTAACAATAAAACACATTAAAGATTTATATCAGACAAAAGGAACTGCAGAATCTGTACAGTTCTTAATGAGACTGTTATATGGTCAAGACGCAACAATTAGATATCCCGATAATGAAACAATATATCTAAGTGAATCAGATTATAGTCAAGTAAGAAGAATGAGAGTGGAAGTTGTATCTGCACCACCACAACAAACAGATAGAATTGTTCAGTATCAAAGTGGTACTAAAATAATTGAGGCAGAATCAGTTATAGAAAATGTATTTGTAGATTCTGTTGAAGACAGAAAGTATTCACTAGAGATTACAGATAATCACATTGGTAAATTCACACAAGGCTCTACCGTCACATTTATAGACCGTGATGGTATTACAGAATATACTGGAACTGTAATAGGTGTTGTGAATGATGTATCAGACGAATCATCTTCTACCTACATATCACATAATGATAGTGGGGACTTACTATTAGAAACAGGTGGTGGTTTATTACTAGAAGAATCTTCAATAGGTTCATTGTATTCACTCAATGACAAAGTTTTCTTTGCAGGTAGTAAGAATAACACGAATGCGTCAGAATGTCAAGCAAGAGTTGACGGTTTATCTAAAGGTGGTATTACAGAAATTTTCATTGAGGAAGGTGGTCAAAACTATGAAGGTGGAGACCTAATTGTATTTGAAAATACAGGAACACAAGGTGGTGGTGCAGAAGCAGTAATTGGTTCTGTAGGAGACGAGGTATTACTCGAAGGTGGTTCAGTATTTGGACATTATGAAGTCACTGCAACTGCAGGTCAAACCCTAGTGGGTGGGCCTGGTGTTAGAGACGACAATGGTAATCTAATTATATTCAACGATAATACACTTAAAGTTTTTGTTGATGATGTATTACAAACACCAAACACATCATATACTGAAAGAGACTATTCACATAAAAACGATAGAGTGACATTTACAACTGCACTATCTGTTGGTCAAAGAGTTGACATGTATACTGAGTTCAATCAGTTATTATATGAAGATGGAGAAGAGATAAACTTAGAAACTACTGTTGGTAATATTAGAAGTGTTAAAATATTAAGTGGTGGTGCAGGTTATCAATCAATTCCTACTGCATTCCCAGGCGGATACATTTACTTTGATGACCTTAGTGGGTTTGTTTTAAATGAAGTTTTGACTGGTGGAACATCTAACGCAACAGCAACTATTATAAAAATAGAAGAAGATAAGAAACGAGTAGTTGTAAAAAGATTATCAACTGATACTGGTGTATTCCAAAATGGTGAAATAATCAATGGTGGAACATCTCTTACTGCACGTGCAAACACACAAGTAAGTGTTTCAAGTGGTACAGGTGGTAAGATATTCTGTTTCTCAGATGAGATTGGTGGAATTAAATCACTAAACATTGTTGAACAAGGTAGAGACTATACAGAAGATTCAGTAGTATCAGACAAATCTGTATTCCCCATGTTGATTACTACACCAACTAATACTTTAAACAAAGGTGTGACTATTACAGGTCAATCATCAGGAACAACTGCTGAGGTTGTTAACTATGATGCAGATAGACACATATTAAAGTATACAAAGTTAAACGGACACTTCTTAATAGACGAAGTTGTCACATATCAAAACACCGACCAATTTGAGGTAATGAAATCCAACCCATTTAATGCAAGAGGTAAGTTTGGTGGTGAAGGTATAATACAAGAACAATTCTTAACAGACAAAGGACATATAAACGCATCTGCAACAAACCTTCAAGACAGTAGATACTATCAAACTCATTCATATGTTATTAAGGTTGGGGAATCAATTAACAAATATAGGTCTACAGTTAAAGACCTACTTCACCCTGCTGGACATATATTCTTTGGTGAGGTTGCATTAGAAAATTCAATTAGTGGACAAACAAGAACTTCTAAGTTCCAACCAACAATTATTATGGTAATGGAACCTGTTCTTTCTGTATCAAATGCATTTGCAAATTCATTAAGAACATATCTCTTACATGCAGATATGTCTGCAACAGGCCCCGAAGGTGGTATTGGTCTATTAACGCTTGACGAAGCAGGACAACCTGTATATAATACAGACCCTAGAACTGGTGGTGGAATAACAGAACCCGATACAGAATATGGTGACTCTAAAATGAGAAACCGACACATGAACATTCTGAAGATTGTAAACAAATCTATACCTTCAGTTAGAACTAATAATGTAAGAGGTGTTGTCCGTTCTGTAGGTTCAATTAATTTAATGGATAATCAAGACACATTAGACTACCATAATAGAAAATTTGTAGCTGCAGACCAAGGTAAAATTGTAGATTTATATCAACCAAGTGAAGAAATCTTAGTAATGGAAGATGGAAGTAAGATAGAACTTGAAGAAGAAGCATGTATCATGAGATTTGAAGAAAGAAGATTTGCAGAAGTCAAGGGAGAGGCTGGAGATAGAATTATATCTGAAGACAATGAGACTTTGATAAGATTAGAAACTGCAACAACTACAGAAGAGGTGCAATACTTTGTATCAGAGAGGAATCCCGACTTAAATGATAAGTATACTCTGTTTGAAAATGGAGATAGGATTGTATTTGAGGACGAAAGTGCAATGATTGATGAACAATCATCAGATTCTTCAGTACCTTCTACTACATTTGCATCATTTGGAACAAACTTTAAATCCCTAAATACCATTACAGGACAAAGAATATACGATATATCATATTACCTAAAAGATGAAACTGATGGCGATGATATATTATTAGAAGATGGGTATGGAAACATTCTAAGTGAAGAGTCTAAACCCGAAGGTTTGAGAATTAGTGACTTAAATGATTACTATCCTAACCTATTCATTCCCGAATTTGAAAAAAGGGAGTTAAAAAGAACAAATATTACATATAGTGCATACATAAAGTCTGCCTAGTGTTATAAATAGTATAAAATATCTGAGGAGATACTTAAAATGGCAGCAATAATAACAGAGAAGTTTCGTACACATAATGCGAAACAATTTAAAGAGGACTTCGGTGAAAGTGCCTCATCAACATACATTTTCATAGGTCGTTCCCATTCATGGGCAGACGACACTTCCCCACCAGTTCCAGTAAACGGAACAAGTGAGGAGATGGATTCATTTTCAGATATGCTTTCTATGAAGAAAGTGTCTACTGCAGATGTTTCTCATGCATTAACAAGGTATGACTGGACAACAGGAACCACATATGACGAATATGCACATGATATAAGTTCTACAGAAACTTCATCAGGTACAAGTGCAAACAATTTGTTTAGTTCTAAGTTCTATGTAATAACAGACGACTATAATGTATACAAATGTTTAAGAACAGGAAGAAATTCTTCAGGTGCAACAGTTGCTTCAACTGTAAAACCAACTGGAACAAGTGCAACAGACCTAGTGTATACCTCAGACACTGGTGCAGCTGCAGGATATATTTGGAAGTACATGTATACAGTATCTGCTGCTGATACAATTAAGTATGTGACTTCAGACTTTATCCCAGTAAAATCATTGGGTGCAAAAACTGCTGTTTCAGGTACTGGAACTAACGGTCAGTTAGGTTCAAGTGCAGACAACGACTCATCTTCATTATGGGACGTAGAAAACTCTGCAACTGCAGGTGCAATATACCATGTAAGAGTAGATAACGGTGGTTCAGGTTATACGCCTGGAACATATAACACTGTTGCTATAGATGGTGACGGTTCAAGTGCAACTTGTTCAGTGACTGTTGGTGGTGGTGGTGCAATCACATCAGTTTCAGTGACTACAAGTGCATATGGTTCAGGTTATAATCGTGCATCTATTGATGTTGCAAGTATATCAGGAATTGGAAGTGGTTCAAGTGCAGTATTAACACCAATCATTTCACCTATGAACGGACATGGTGCAGACCCAGTTGAAGAACTTGGTGGAAACTATGTAATCGTAAACTCAAGATTTGAGTTTAATGAAGGTTCAGGTGACTTCCCAACAGATAACGATTTCAGAAGAATAGGTTTATTACAAGACCCATTCACTGCAGGAACAACAACAGTTGCAACTGCAACAACACTTGGTGCATATTATAAAATGACTTTATCAAGTGTTTCAGGTCTATCAGTAGACGATACTATTCTTAATGCTTCTTCAGACGGAAACGGAGTTGCAGTATCAAGAATTATATCAATTAATGGTTCAGTAGTATCTCACCAACCAATTGCAAATAGTGATGGTGGATATGTAAACTTTACACAAAATGATACTGTTTTTAAAGGTGGTGCAACCATTGGTAATGCTGATACAATAGATAGTACATTCCCCGAAGTGGAAAGATTTACAGGTAATATTCTGTATATTGAAAACAGGGGTGCTGTGACTAGAGCTGCAGACCAAATCGAAGATATTAAATTAATTATAGAAATGTAATTATCGGGGACTTAGTGTCCCCACAACAGGTTAAGGAATATGCCAGAAAAAACTGATTTAAATATAGCACCGTATTACGATGACTTTTCGGAAGATAAGAAATTCAATAAAGTTCTTTTTAGAGCGGGTCGTCCATTACAGTCTAGAGAACTAACTCAAACACAATCCATATTACAAAATCAAATTGAAAGATTTGGTTCTCATATGTTTGAAGAGGGGTCTTTAGTCACTGGTGCAGAATCAGATGTAGATTTAGATGTATTCTATGTAAAGGTAAATTCTGCAAATCCTAATTCAGGTGGAGATGCAAATGTTGAAGATTATAGAAAACTTTTTCATGGTAAATTTATAAGAGGTAAATCTTCAGGTGTTGTTGGTAAAGTATTCACTTCAAGTGAAGAAACAACTGATGATGCAATTACACTATTCGTAAAATTTCATTCACAAGGAACAGATACAAATAACTCAGTAGTTTTTTATTCAGGTGAAGAATTACAAGAGTGTACATTAGGTGAAGATGGAACAGTCACTGTAAACAGTGCTAATAATAATGAGTTTACAATTAAACCTAAAACAGATAGTCCAGTTGGTCGTTCTTCAATTGCAAGTATATCAGAAGGTATCATATTTGCCAGAGGATTCTTTTGTAAGGTTGATGCACAAACATTAATTTTAGAAAAGTATTCAGGTAAACCAACATACAGAGTAGGTCTAACAATTGCAGAAAGTCTTTTATCTTCTGCAGATGATACAACTTTGTTAGATAATTCTTCAGGTACAACAAACGAAAATGCAGCTGGTGCTGATAGACTTAAATTAGATTTTACACTATCTAAGTACACACTTGATACTGCTAATGATGTGGACTTTGTAGAACTTGTCAGGGTTAATCAGGGTATCATAGAATTAAAAATCACTAGACCGATATACAATGAGATAGAAAACTCAATGGCACGAAGAACATTCGATGCAAATGGTGATTTTGTTGTAAGACAATTTACACATAGTTTAAGAGAACACTTAGACGACACTACAAACAGAGGATACTATACTTCAACAAATGGCGGAGATGTAGATAAATTTGTAATGCAAGTATCGCCTGGTAAAGCATATGTTAAAGGATATGAAATAGACAAGATTGGAACAACACCAATACCTTTCAATAAGGCAAGGTCTACAGTCACACTAAACAACACAAACACTCCAGTTAGACTTGGAAACAAATTAAGAATTACAAATGTTCACTCCTTACCTGAGTTTGGTAATGAGAGTGGAGATGCAAGTATATCACCATTTAAAGAAGTCACACTTTGGGATACTACAATATCAAGTGACGGAACAGAACCTACAAGTGGAAAGATTGGTTTTGCAAGATTAAGAAACATAGATTTACAAAGTGGTACTGCATCTTCACAAGAATATGATGCAAATTCTGTATGGAACTTATACTTATTTGACATTAAAATGCTAACAAAACTAAGTGGTACACTTAGTGGAACATTTACAGAAGGTGACCAAGTAGTTGGTGGAACTTCAGGTGCAACTGGTATTGTTTCATATACTGCAAGTGGTCAGTTATATATTCATGACGTAGTAGGAACATTCGTAGTTGGTGATGCAATTACAACTAATGGTACAACTAGTGGAACAACAACAGTCACTGCTGTAAGAAACTACAACATTGACCGTGCAAGAGGTGTATCACAAGACCCTGTAGATGCAAGTTCAACAATATTTACTGCAAATGTTAAGGTAGACGCTTCTAAAGTTTTATTGGGAACATTGACATTTGGTACTAACACTGCAGTCACTGGTTTTGCAACATCATTTACAACAGAATTAAAAGAAGGTGATTTTATAGTAAACCCTGCAAGTGGTCAATCACTAATAGTTGCAAGTGTCACTGATGACACTAACCTTGTACTCTCAAGTGCATCTTCAAGTGCATATACAGGTAATGTCACTAGAAATCGTGCAACTTTATATAACCAAGACCAAACTGCTTCTATATTTTCATGGCCAAGAGACTGGGTAAAAACACATTCATGTGATTCTATTCAAGTAAGAAGACAACAAGTGGTTGATGTATCAGGTGGTTCATTTACTATATCTACAGGTTCAAACGCAACCTTCGGTGCATTAAATACCGATAACTTTACAATTGCAGTTGTAAAGGCTTCTACAGATGGAAGTGCATATGATTTAGGAGACCTTTTAAACATAGAAGACTTTACAGGAACTGCAGCTTCAGATGGTGGTTCAGGTCAAACACTTACTAAATCAATTGCAAACAATAATGGTGCAAAACTTAAAATAACATTTACAGTCAATAGAACAAACCCAGCTTCTAGAAATAAGACATTGAGACAATCGAGATTACTTGGTGTTGAAAGTGCAAGAAGTGCTGGTGGATTCTTTGGTACTGCATATGACGATAAAGAAATTACACTAGGTGTTGCAGACGTTCATAAAATTCATGCAATATACGAAGGAGTAGGAGGAACAACACCTCTACCACCTTCTTCATATTTCTCAGTAGATAGTGGAACCTTCCAAGTCTATGAAACAATAGTAGGACAGACTTCAGACGCACGTGCAATTCTTATTACATATAGTGGTTCACTTTCAACTTCATATTATAGAATGGTATCAGGTACATTTACAGAAGGTGAAAGTATTGTCGGTCAGACTTCACTTGCAGTCGCAACAATTACTAGTGTATCACAAGGTTCACCCGATATCAAGTCTAGATTCTTCTTTGACAATGGACAAAGAGATGGTTTCTATGACCTTGCAAAAATTACAAGAAAGGTTGGAGAACCAGTTCCTTCAGGAAAAGTATTAATTGTATTCGATTACTTCACTTCAGATAGTGGAGACTTCTTTGATGTTGAATCATATGACTCTGTATCATATCAAGACATTCCAGTATACTCTCCAAGTAGAGTAGATTTAGGTGGTTTAGAGCCTGATGGAACATTTGAACTTTCAGACGCAGTTGACTTTAGACCAGTTGTAGGACAAATTATTGGTACCTCAACATTTGGTACAACAAATACACAAGACCCAACTAACCCAGTAAACTTATCACATAGTACAGAGGGTGCTGTTTATGCACCGTTTGGATATGATACTGGTAGAGATTTTGGCTCATCAAGAGTTGGTATATCATCTACTGGTGCAAGTGCAAACGATACCCCAGTGACAGGTTCAAGTGTAGTTGGTGACATATCTTTCTATGTTGGTAGAATTGATAAAGTATTTTTACATAAGTCAGGTTCATTCCAAACTTCTTCAGGTATTCCTGCATTATCTCCAACCAAACCAAAGGCAGTAGATGATGCAATAGAATTATTTGAAGTTCAGATTCCTGCATATACAAAGAATTTAAAAAATATAAGAGTCAGAACACAAGACCATAGAAGATTTACAATGAAAGATATCGGTAAAATCAATAACCGTGTCACAAACTTAGAACGAATTACTGCATTATCTTTATTAGAAAGAGATACACAAACAAAACAAATTTTAGACGCAGACGGATTCGATAGATTTAAATCAGGATTCTTAGTAGATAACTTTAGAGGCCATAGAGTTGGTGATGTAAATCACCCCGACTATCAAAATAGTGTAGATACTAAACTTGGTGCAATGAGACCTAAGTCTTATTCACAATTCTTTGACATTGAGTTTAATAGTGTATTGTCATCAAACTTCCAAAAGACTGGAGACTTAATTACTTTACCTTATACACCTGCAACATATGTAAATCAAGATAAGGCCTCAAGAACAATTAATGTCAATCCATATCATGTATTTAATTTCTTTGGAACAGTTAAGTTATCACCCGAAACAGATATATGGAATGATACAGAACAATTACCCGAAGTAAGAATTAACAGAGAAGGAAACTTTGATGCAGTTCTTGCTGAAAATACAAACTCACTAGGAACAGTTTGGAACTCATGGCAGACAACATGGGTTGGTGAACCTAACGTAGTATCAACAGAAGTGCAGGCCACTTCTAATGGTTCTTGGAGTGGAGACCCAGCACAAGGTGGTGAATGGGTTGCAGGGTTATCCGTCACAAGAGAAGTCACTGAAACTGTAGAAACACAAACAAGAACAGGTGTGACAACAAGTGTTGTAGAAGACTTTGTAGAAACAAGAAACGATAGAGTTGTAAGTATATCAATAGTACCTTTCATGAGGTCTAGAACTATTGAGATAGATGCAACCAACTTAAAACCAAATACAAACCACTATTTCTTCTTTGACGGAATACGAGTTGATAAATTTACTAAACCATTTAGTACAACATATTCACAAGACGGTGGAATTACAACTACATCAGAATGTAAATCAGACGGTAATGGTAGACTTCGTGCATACTTTGATTTGCCTAATAGTAATGTACAGAGATTCCCAACAGGACAAAGAGAACTAAGATTAACTTCTAGTTATTATGATTTAACAAACCCAGGCTCACAAGCGAGTGGTGTCTATCAGGCACAAGGTTTATTACAATCTAACCAAACAGAGATTACATCTACAAGAAACGGTAGAGTAATATTAGAAAGAACTAATGGTTCTAGACAAATTACTAGAAGTGGTGAAAGAATAAATGCACAAGTATTTGATACCGTGTCTCCACCAGTACCACCAGTGCCAGAATTACCTGTAATACCTGAGATTATACAAGACCCTGTACCAATACCAGTACCTCCACCATTCATTGCGGCACCATTGCCACCATTGGTTGAGCCAGAACCATTCATTGCACCTCCAGTATTTATTCCTACAACAAGACAAATACTTGATGTACCTGATAGGATAGAAGACAGAAGATTCTTTGATTTCCCATTAGAAAGAGGTTGGGGAGACCCACTTGCACAATCATTCTTGGTTGAAAAATCAGGTGGTATGTTCGTGACATCTTTAGATTTATACTTTGAGAAAAAAGATACAACATTACCAGTTTCTGTTGAAATTAGAAATATGGTAAATGGATATCCAGGCCAAACTGTAATACCTTTCTCAACAGTGACTAAGAACCCAGGCGATGTAAACACTTCAACAGACGGTTCTGCAGTGACAACATTTACATTTGAATCTCCAGTTTACTTAGAAGAAGATTTTGAATATTCATTTGTTGTTTATTCTAACTCAAATGAGTACACTGCATTCATATCAAGAATGGGTGAGAAAGACCTTGCAACAAGTCAGACAATTTCAGGACAACCATATGCAGGTTCATTATTTGTGTCTCAGAATGCATCAACATGGACTGCAACACAAGAAGATGACCTTAAGTTCCACATGAAAATTGCAAACTTTGATGTATCTAAAATACCAGTATTGAAATTTGAAAACAAAGCATTACCAGTTTCTACTTTACAAACAAATCCTGTTGAAACATTTAGTGGTCAACAGTATGTAAAAGTTTACAACTATATGCATGGTATGTACACTACAAACTCTAATGTGACTATTGCAGGAGTGACGGGTGATAAAGAAAATGGTGTATTAAATATTGCAACACCTTCAGTAAGTGGAACACCTACTAATGGAACATTTAATGTGTCTCTTACTGGTGGAACAGGAACAGGTGCAACTGCAGAATTTACAGTTGCAAGTAATGTTATAACTACTTCATACATAACAGACCCAGGCACAGGATATGCAACAACAGATACATTAAGTGCAGTAAACTTTGACGGTGGAACTGCAGACTTAACAGTGGATGTAGATATAGTCGGAGATACATTAGGCGGAGTTCCAGTGGCTGCAATCAATCAAACATTTACTGCAGTTGCAAATATGGAAATAGATTCATTTACAGTAATCCCCGATATATCTAGTTATGATGTTAAAACAACATACGCATCGAATGACTCAACAGTTGGTGGTGGAGAAAACGCAACTTCAACTAGAAACTATTACTATGATACACTGCATACATTGATTCCAAGTTTAAATTACAACATGACTAGAATTAGTGCAAGTGTATTAACAACACCTATGGATTCACCTGAAGGATATAGTAATGGAACTGCATACACTAAAAACACAACAAGTAAGTTTATCACATTAAATGATAATGTGTTCTTTGATTCACCAAGTGTAGTTGCATCTCCATTAAACGAAACTAATGAGATGTCTTCAGAGAAATCATTTACATGTACACTTCAATTACAATCTGTAAACGGAAATGTTTCACCAGTAATTGATGTTGGGACAATAGGTGCAATAGGTATTTCAAATAGAATTAATAATATTGATAGTTCTTCAGATGTACAAACAGGAACAGTCTATACTCCTTCAACAGAACCTGATGGAGATAATAATGCAATGGTATATTGTACAAGAAAGGTTAATTTAAAAACACCTGCAACAACACTTAAAGTTATTTCAGATGTGTTTAGACCACCAACAACAGAAATTGAAGTGTTATACAAAGTTCTTAAGAATGATGAATCAACACCATTTGATGATTTAAACTGGGAGTATTTCAATACAACAGGAACGCCTGATACAACTGTAGAGGCAGACGCAAGAAACTTTAAAGAATATGAGTGGACTGTTGATGACCTACCCGAGTTTAGTGCATTCGCAATTAAGATTGTTGGTAAAGGAACAAATAGTTCAGTAGTACCTATGGTATCTGCATTAAGATGTTTAGGTCTTGCATAATGTCTGAGTATATCAAAGTAGAAGGACATACATCTTTGTTAAGAGATTCCGAATCTTCTGCAATTGTAAATACGGACATAAGTGCATGGAGATTACAAAAACTTAGAAAAGATAACTATAAAAAACAAGTAGAAGAAATAAATAATATTAAGAGTGATATAAACGATATGAAAAACATTCTTACTCAAATAGTGGAAAAGATAAATGGCTAAACAAGTAGACCAATTCAGTACTTTAGAAGACTTCAGAAAAACCTTTAATGAGGTTTCTATAGATGTTGGCGATATAGGTGGACTTAGAACTACAAGTCAAGGTACTATTGTAGACGCAGTAAACAGTATTGAAGACAAGTCATTCTTTTTCCAAGAATTTATTTTTATTGCAACTTCAGGACAAACTACATTTTCAGGAACAGATAGTTTTGGAAATACACTAGAATTTAAAAAAGATAGATTACAAGTTTATGTAGAAAGAGACCACCAAATAAAAGATGACGACTATACAATAGGTGGATTTGGTGTATTAAGTGGAAACACTTATAGTCAAATTACACTTGCTACTGGTGCAACTACTGGTGATAAGATAACTGTATATTCATACACTGGTTCATACTTAGGAGTTGCAGACTCAGGTGTTGCAACAGGGTTCTTTAACCAAACTGCAGAAAATGTAATTTACAACAACAATGATAGTGGAATCATATTTAATGAGACTTCTATTAATGCAACAACTACACTTTCAACAAGTGCAAAAATAGAGTTTGACGGAAATGTATATCACCAAGATAATGTCACACTTGCAAGTGGTAAAACATTAACTGCACCAACACTTACAGATGGAACTATGTCTATCAATAGTGGTGCAATCACAAGTGCAACTACTGGTTCATTTAGTGGTAATGTTGGAGTTGGTTCACTTACTTCTTCAGGAGATGTCGCAGGAACAACTGGTACATTCTCTTCAAGTATATCTGCAACTGCAGGTACTTTCTCTTCAGATTTAACAGTCACTGGAAACACTACACTAAATGGTAATATTGATTTAGGTAATGCTAGTGGTGATACGATTAGCTTGACAGGTTCAGTAGATTCTGATATAATATCAGATACGAATAATACTCGTGCCTTAGGGTCTACTACTAAAAGGTGGTCAGACCTATATGCAGTTGATTTAAATGCAACAGGAACCTCTACATTGTCTACAGTGGACATTAATGGTGGTAATATAGACGGTACAGTAATCGGTAGTTCAACTGCAGCTGCAATTACTGGTACATTAATTACTGCAAGTACAAACTTTGCAGGAGACTTAACTGGTGATGTCACTGGTACAGTTTCTAGTATTGCAAATCATGATACAGGAGACTTAACAGAAGGGTCTAATTTGTATTATACTGATACTAGAGCAAACTCTGCTTTTGATACTAGACTTGCAACTAAAAATACAGCAAACTTGAGTGAAGGCACCAATTTGTATTATACTGATGCAAGGGTATCAACAAGAACAGACACTATATTAAATCACTCTAACCACACTAATATTACAGTAAGTAAAGTTGGTGATGAGTTGAGATTATCTGCAACAGAAGACAACCTTGCAAACAATACTGCAAATGATTTAAGTGATATTAATTATACTTCATCTCCTACTGCAGGTCAAATCCTTGCATGGGATGCTAGTGCAGGATATTGGGAACCTGTAGACCCAAGTAATACTACAGATAATGTTTCAGAAGGTTCGAACAATAAGTATTTCTCAGACGATAGAATGAATGCAATTATAGATGTTGCAACTTCTAAAGGTCTTGTAAAAACATACGTGGACAATGCGAATGGTGGTGCTGATGACCCTTTAGATGGGACAATCACAATCGACCTAAATACCTCGAACGGATTAACCGTTAGTAGTAATTCTGTTCAGTTAGATTACGAGACTACAAGTACTGCACCTACTCAAGTAGGTAGTACTTCGACTGGACACTTATGGTTTGTGATATGATATGTCTGATGAAATTTATGTAAATATAGGAACTTCGTTCCAACAACCCTACCAAGGACAAGGACTTGCACAAGGTCGTACACCTGTTATAGCACAATATATTGCAAGAAAACCTGCAAATGCACAAACACCTTTTACATATCAAAATAGACAACCTGCAAATGCAAGACAACCTGCATCTGCACAAACACCTTATATTGCAAATAGACAGACCCCTTCCATAGTTCAGGCAACTGCAAATTATCCATATATTGCATCTGCACAACAGACATATCCTTACATTGCAAATGCACAAACTACTACTCAAAATACAGGAAGAGCGCCTATAATATATCAGGCAACAGGTCGAACACCATTTACATATGCAAGACAAGGACAAACACCATATAGTGCAACTGGAAGACTACCTTCTACGTATGAACACCAAGGACGTTCACCATATAGTTTTCAACAGAGTTTCCAACAACCATATGAAACACAAGGACAACAACCTTATACATTTAATGATACTGGTCAACAACCTTCTATATATCAAGCGCAGGGAACACAACCATATAGTTATCAACAGAATTATCAGACCCCAACTATATACACTGCCCAAGTAAGTACCAATAGTCAAGCAACATATCAACACCCGACTACATATCAACATCAGGCGCAGATAACTTACAGACACCCTACGAATTCTCAGAGTGTATTTCAAACTACAGTACAAGCACAAATAACGTATCAACACCCTTATACAGCTCGAACTCCTGCAACTACAATTGGAAGACAACCTACAACATACACTTATCCCGACCCTGCAATTTGGGGCCCTTATCCAGTGCAAGGTGGACTATTGTCTAGTTATACTTACTATTATGAAGGATTTAGAAGTCAAAATCCAGTTGCACCAACGCAATATGGAGCTTCATTTGGTTCAAGTCCTTGGCCTGCGATTCCTTCAAGTACTCCAAGCTATCAATTTATGCAGCGACAATATTGGTTGAATAGACCAAGTAATTCTACTTTATCGGGAACACTGAATGTTGGAATCTTTTCACCTTCGATAACATATGGTTCTACATTTCAATATCTTCAAATTATTAAAAGTGGTACTACTACAAATATACCTTATGCAACCTTTACTCCAAATGGCTCGCCTATGACACCACCAGCTTCATTGTGGAGTGGAAGTATGCCTATTACAGCATCACAATTCCCAACTCATATAATTTTTAACGGTCAAAGCGTCACATTAGCGTTATTTTAATGGAGGATAAGAAATGGCAATAGGACAAACACAACAACCTTATAGTTTTCAATATCAGACTCCATATACATTGCAGGTCACATCTCAACAACCTTATAGTTTTCAACAACCTACAAGGCAACCATTAAATGTTCAGAATATTAGTCAACAACCATATTCTTTTACTGCAAACAGACAAAACACTGCACAATATCCACATATTGTTCAAGTGTCATATCAAGCAAATAAACAAACAAGTGGAACAAGACCTATTGCAGCTGCAGTAAGAACTTATCCATATAGTGCAAATAAACAGAATCCATATCCATTTATTAATAGTGGTCAGATAACATACCCATACACTGCAAGAAGACCTGCAACTACACCAGTTGCTCAAGCACAACAACCTTATCCGTATATTGCTGATAATCAAACACCATATCCATATATTGCACAACAACCTTATCCGTACATAGCAAATGCACAACAACCGTATCCATATGAGGCAAACGCACAACAACCATACCCATACATATCTCAAACTCCAAGTACGTATGCAAGACAGGGTAGAACACCATTTACATATAACCGTCAGGCATCATACAGTTTTGAAACACCTGCAAGAACTCCAAGTACATATGTGAATCAACAACCTAGTATTTACCAACACCCCGTAATCTATAGAAATCCTTATATTGCAAATGCTAGACAACCTTCAACATATCAACATGCATATCAATCACCTTATAGTTTCCAACAAAATTATACATTCCAACAACCATATACAACAACTAGAACGGTTGGCCCAATTGCAAAGGTTAAAGGTGTATACAGAAATAATGCTGGAAGTGTAGAGAAGGTTGACGAGATTTATGTCAATGACAGTGGAACTTTAGAGAAAATTCACCAGTCAGTTCCAACTGCTCAATTCAATAAGGGTTAAAAAGGTATAAATAGTATATATGGCTATACTTGCAAACATATTTATCGACCAAGGTGCTGACTTTTCAATCACTGTAGATGTCACAGACTCTTCAGGTGATGTATTAAACATGTCAGGATATTCTGCAGCTGCACAAATAAGAAAAACATATTCTTCTGCAACTGCAAGTGGAACATTCACATGCACCGTACAAGAAGCGAGTGGGCAAGTGACCATGGCATTAACAGATACACAAACAACAGCATTAGAAGCTGGTAGATATGTTTACGATATGACAGTCACCAGTGGTGGAGGAAACAAAACTAGAGTTGTTGAAGGACAGGCAATTGTGACGCCAGGAGTGACAAGATGAGCAACATAAAAGGAACATTAAGTAGAGTTGCAACTATCGGTGGAAGAATACAAGGACAAGGTAATCTTCGTGCAAAACAGGTTGCGATAGGAAATGCATCAACCTCTACAGACATATCAACTAAAAATTTAAACGAACTTGCAGATGTAAATGCAACAGAAACAGATGACGGACTTCTTTCATATGATGCCTCTTCTGATAAATGGACAACTACCACTTCTATAGACGGTGGAACATTTTGATTGTCTAAATACTAATACAAATCAAGGATACCAACCAGTGAAGGTATCGACCCACATAGTGAGTGGACAGGTTTTAAATATTATGTAATCAACGACCCCGAAAGTGACGGGTCATTTAAAAACAATTAATTTTTATAGGAAAATAAAAATGGCAACAGTAATTCAAATTAAAAGAAGTACGGGTTCGGCTGCTCCTGCAGTATCTGATTTATCAGAAGGTGAATTGGCGTACGTTCAGGATAGGTCGAATGATGGTGCAAGTGCTAAATTATACATAGAATCAGTAGACTCATTAGGGGCTGCAGCTATTCACGAAGTCGGTGGTAAATACTATACAGACATCTTGGACGGTGCAAAAGCAACTCCATCTAACCTTAAGGTTGGTAATGGTGCAACTGCTGGTGCAAGTGTACAGTTATTGGAAGATTCAGACAACGGAACAAACTTCGTTGCATTGAAAGCTGCCGATACATTAAGTGCTTCAACAACATTCACACTTCCAACTGCAGACGGTTCTGCAAACCAAGTAATTGGTACAGACGGTAGTGGAAACTTATCATTCTTATCAACAACATCAACACTTGCAGGTGCAACAGACTCAGATATAACATCTCCAACAGGCGGACAATTGCTTGTTCATGATGGTTCTAATTCATTTGATAACGTATCACTAAGTGGTGACGTGACTATGGCATCAAGTGGTGCAGTCACAATCGCTTCTAACGCAGTTCAAGTTGGAAATATTGACTTCTTTGTAGACGAAGACAATATGGCTTCAGACTCTGCAGTTAAAGTTCCTTCTCAACAATCTGTTAAAGCATATGTAGATTCACAAGTGACAGCACAGGACTTAGACCTTGCTGGTGATTCAGGAACTGGTGCAGTCGATTTAGACTCTCAGTCAATCACATTTACTGGTGGAACTGGTGTGACAACTTCTGTATCAGGTCAAGCAGCGACTTTCGCTATTGGTCAGGCAGTTGCAACAACATCTAACGTGACATTTAATGACGTAGATGTTGACGGAACACTTACTTCAGATGATATCACATCTACAAATATCAGTGTTGCAGGTAATGCTACAATCACTGGAAACTTAACTGTTTCAGGAACAACAACAACTGTAGATTCAACAACAGTATCAATTGCAGACCCAGTGTTTGAAATTGGTGATGACGCTTCAGATGACAACCTAGACCGTGGTATTAAATTCAAATATAACGATGGAGCTGCTAAACTTGGTTTCTTCGGTATGGACGAAAATACTCAGAAATTTACTGCATTAAAAGCTGCAACAGATAGTTCTTCAACATTTACTGGTACAGCGATGGACGCAGTATTCGGTGGATTAGAAGCAACAGGTCTTGCTCTATCAGGTTCAATTACTTCATTAGACGGTGCAGCTCCAACAGCTGGACAGTTAATGATTGGTAATGGTTCTAATGGAGACATGGAACTTGCAACTTTAACTGCTGGTGAAGGACTTGATGTGACTAACGCTGACGGTGCAATCACATTGTCTGCAGAAGACGCTACAACATCTAATAAAGGTATCGCAAGTTTTGCTTCTGCTATCTTTGATGTTTCAAGTGGTGCTGTATCTATTAAAGATGCAACTGATTCAGTAAAAGGTATTGCTTCATTTGACTCTGCTAATTTCACACTCACTTCAGGTGATGTTGCAATTACAGCTATTGATGGTGGAACATTTTAATTAAAATAGTTCAATCAACCAATTCAATAGGAGAGTAAAATGGCAACAGTAATCCAATTCAAAAGAAGTTCGACTCAGAACGAAGTCCCTGCGACTAGTGATTTATCACTAGGGGAACTTGCTGTAAATACTTACCACGGTAGGTTTTACACTGAAAAGAACGATGGAAGCGCTGCTGTTGTGGAAGTTGGGTCTAACCCAGCCTCTCTAACAATAAATGATGCATTAACATTCCCAACCAGTGATGGTACAAATGGACAACTATTGTCCACTAACGGAAGTGGAACCATAGGTTTCACAGACGCACCTTCTACTGGTGTCACTACATTTACTTATAGTGTGACTGGAAACCAAACTCTATTCTCAGGTAATGACGATAACGGAACATCTTTATCGTATACACTTGGTTTAGAACAGGTTTACCTGAACGGTATTAAACTTGTTGTCGGAGACGACTATGCAAGAACTTCTACTAGTTCAATTACACTACAAGCAAATGCAGTTTCAGGAGATGTTTTAGAGATAGTCGCTCAGACTTCGATTTCAAACTTAGTTCAAGGTTTCTTCACAACAAGTGAATTGACTGCAACTACGGCTGACCAAGTCTTGAGTTCAAACGCAACTGGTAATAAAGCAATTAAGTATGTCGTAATGGCATCTCATGCTAGTGCTGGAACTCATGCGACTGAAGTATTATTAATCAACGATGGTTCAAATGCGTACTTTGTACAATACGGTGATGCATTCTCAAGTTCTTCATTATTCTCACTTTCAAGTGATATAGATAGTGGAAACATGAGATTATTAGTCACACCTGCAAATACAAATACAACATTTAAAACCTTCCAAATTAGACTTTCATAAGGAGTAAAACATGGCGAAAACTAACGCATTTAAAATCGCTGAGTTAATTCGTGGTATACAATTTGATGTAGACAACGATGAGATTACGACTACTAAGAAAGTCAAATCGAAGGATAGAACATCAGGAGACGCAACAAAAACTGCAACTACAGAATTTGCACTCGATACATTTGCTCACGCAGATTTCAGAGCTGCAAGATATGTTATTGCAATGTCAGAGGGAAGTGATTTTCACTCTTCAGAACTTGTTGTTGTTCACGATGGTTCGGCCGTCACGTTAACTCAATACGGAACTATGAAATCTAAAAGTCTTGCAACTTTTGATGCAGACATATCAGGCTCAAATTTGAGACTATTATGTACACCTGCATCATCTAGTTCAACAGTTGTAAAGTTTGATAGATTGACAGTAGACGCTTAAGCGAAATAAAATAGAATTATTTTAGAGGGGGACTAAGTCCCCCTCTTTTTTTATATAAATAGTATTATGGCAACTAAAACTAAGTTCTTTACTGATTTAGGGTTTCAATCCTTAGATAACAGCACCGTAGACGGAGACTTAACAGTCACTGGAAACTTTACTGTTCAAGGAACTAGTTTAACAATTGACTCAACAACAGTTTCAGTCACTGATTCTATGTTTGAACTTGCAAGTGGAAACACTACAAGTGATATCATTGATATAGGTATATACGGAAACTATGATGACGGTCTATCAGATGGTGCAAGTGAATTTACGGGTCTTTTTAGAGACGCAACTGATTCAACTTGGAAATTATTTGATGGATTAGAAGTTGAGCCAGGAAATACAGTAAACATTAGTGGAACAGGTTATGCATATGCAGACTTTAAAGCTGGTGATATAGAAGCAACAGGTCAGTTAACTGCAGTAGGCCCACTTTCTCTAAGTAATTTGAGAATGGACGCAGACCAAAATTTAACAACAACTGCAACAACTGAAGTAGATTTAGATACATTTCCTCTATTAAGTTATAGAAGTGCAAAGTATCACATACAAGCATCACAAGGAACTAACTACCATGCAACAGAAGTTATGGTGATACATAATTCTACTAATGCTTATTTTTCTCAGTTTGGAGATATCTATACGAACACTTCATTGTTTAGTTTATCTGTTGATACCAATTCAGGAAATGTAAGATTAAGAGTCACTCCTGCATCAACTTCTTCAACTGCATTTAAAATAAGTAGAAATTTATTAAAAGTTTAACCTAAAACACACCTTTATAAAGAACACTATCTTCTAAATAGTATGTAGATAAAGTAATTTTTCAAAATAGGACACATGAAAAAATGGCAACACAAAACAAATTTGTAGTAGAATACGGAGTCAGTGTCGGAACAACCGAAGTAATCAATTCATCAGGTAAAATCGTTGCAGCTGCAATTTCAGATTTAACAACTGATAATCTTGCAGAAGGTTCCGCTAAGTACTACGCAAACTCATTAGTAGACACGCATTTATCAGACGCATCTACATCTAAAACTCTGGCGAATGTTCAGATTGACGGAGGAACATTATAATGGCTGGAGAAAAGAATTTTAATATTAAAAATGGTCTATCCGTTGGTGGTGTAGAGGTTATAACTAGTGCTGGTGCTTTAACAGGTACTGCAATAGAAGATTCAATTGACGATAGAGTTAATAGTCTATTAACAGCAGGTACAGGCGTATCATTATCATATGATGATTCTGCTGGTACACTTACAATTAATGGTCAACAAGGTGACATCACAGGAGTAAACGCAGGTGCTGGTTTAACTGGTACTGCAACTTCAGGTGATGCAACCCTAAACATTGGTGCTGGAACAGGTATCACTGTAAATGCAGACGATATTGCAGTAAATATGAGTGCATTCGATACAGATGACCTTTCAGAAGGTTCGACAAACGAATACTTTACAACAACAAGAGCAAGAGCATCAATTAGTGCAAGTGGAGATTTATCCTATAACTCTACAACTGGTGTAATATCATTCACTAATGATGCAGGTGATATAGAAAGTGTCACTGCTGG
>Ga0206131_10000710_pt1 | contig 44843 bp, 40 predicted proteins | sample Helgoland_Spring_FD_148636 | JGI IMG/M metagenome (GOLD analysis project Ga0206131, IMG submission 148636) | Pelagic subsurface seawater microbial communities from Kabeltonne, Helgoland, North Sea - Helgoland_Spring_Bloom_20160517_1 | ecosystem: Environmental > Aquatic > Marine > Epipelagic ... | reverse complement strand
GCTAGGGATGTTGATATCTTTTCTGTCCATGCAGAAGATAACTATCTAGGCATATGTATTATTGTTGTAAGAAGAGGAAAAATAAGGGGCACGAAAACTCATCTTATAAAACAGGCTCACTATGATTCATTAGAGGAAGTTTATCAAAGCGCAGTATTGAACTTTTATGATAATCAGCCAGATATCCCAAAGAAAATTATGTCTACTGACGCACTAAAATCGAAGGACCTTTTATCCAAAGTAATTCAAAAAAAATATAACGTTAAAGTAAATTTAACCCATACCCCTAATAAATCTATAAGACCGATTTTTAATCTTTGCAAGATAAACGCTAAACAAGTTATACAAAACCATATAAGCAAAGAGGATAAATATACCTTTGCATTTAATGAGCTTAAAAATGTTATGAGTTTAAAAGATAGCATTAAAAAAATTGAAGCATACGATATTAGTCATATCTCTGGAGATCATGCTGTTTCAGCATGCGTGGTATTTTCCAACCAAGGCCCTCAAAAAAAAGAATATAGAACTTTTAATATTCCGAAAGAGTTATCCGGCAATGATGTGGGCTCCCTGGAACATGTGCTTGAAAGAAGAATAAAGTACTATGATGATCCTAATATTAAGCCAGATATCATTTTAATAGATGGCGGCAAAACTCAGTTGAAATATAGCAAATCAGTAATTGATAAATCGATCCATAACGATATTGAGGTTATTTCAATTGTAAAAGGATCGAACAGGGTAAGAGCTACAGAGACTATATTAGCTGATAACGGAATTGTAGAATTAGATAAATACTCAAAAGCATATCTTGTTCTTCAGGAAATCAGAGATGAGTCACATAGATTTGCAATAACTGCACAAAGAAAGAAGAAAAGAGGCTCTATAAAAAAATCACAATTAGATTTAATCCCAGGCATTGGCCCTGCATTAAAAAATAGGGTCCTTTTAAAATTCAAAAGTTTAAAAAATATAAAATCTGCAAATATCGAAGATTTAATGACTGTAAGAGGCATTAATGACAAAATAGCTTATCTAATAAAAATAAATATCAAATAATGGTTACTTTTATAAATCTTTTAACTTTTTCAAGAATTCTATTAGCTGCGATTATTTTTTTATTATTGATGTCTTCAGATGGTTACTTGCTAGCTCTTATCTTGTTTTATATTGCTGGCTTTACAGATTGGCTGGATGGTTGGTTGGCAAGAAAATATGATGCAGTTTCTCAACTTGGTGAAATACTCGATCCAATAGCTGATAAAATTTTGGTAGTATTTGTTTTCTTTGGATTGGCAGTCAATCTTTCAAGCTATTTAATCGGATTTTTTGCAGCATTAATAATTACTAGAGAAATATGGGTTGGTGCCTTGCGAGACTTAAATGCTAGAAATAACAAAAGTGATGCAACTAAGGTTACTTTTTTAGCAAAAATAAAAACAACAATTCAGCTTTTTACAATTAGTATTTATCTCATTGCGTTAACTTTGAATAATATGATGCTTATTGTTATCGCAGATATTTTTTTATTCATGTCTCTTTTTATTACTGTATACACAGGCTTTGTCTATACAGTAAACTCTTTTAAGAGTAATGAATCTTTTTAAATAATGTTAATTGAAGCAAGCAATATGGGGGTTTAACCTTATCTATAGTTTATAAATTAATATCTTATCAAGAATAAGCTTTAGACAGCCAATATTGAAATCGATATAGAGGTAATGGATAAAGTTTAATTTATATTTTTACTTTCCTTTATAGATGTATACAATACACTTTGTTTAATCTGGCTGGATGGCAGAGTGGTTATGCAGCGGCCTGCAAAGCCGTTAACTCCGGTTCGATTCCGGATTCAGCCTCCATTATGTGATATGTTTAGTATCAGAAATGAAGAAAATAACCACATATTTAATACTTGTTACCGGATTTTTGAATAATGAAGTTTCCTAATTTAAGGTTATCCCTCAAAAGATATCACTTATTAAAAAACCTTGCATTAATTATTGAGTTTGTTATGAGTAGAGATTTTATTTTTATTAAAAGTTTATGAAGAAAATTTTAGTTACGGGTTCTGCAGGCTTTATTGGATTTCACCTAGTACAAAAGCTCCTTGATGAGGGTTTTATTGTTCATGGAATAGATAATATGAATAATTATTATGATCTCAAACACAAAAAGCTTCGTCAAAATGATTTGAACTTGTTTTCAAAAAAATATGGCTATGAAAAAAAATATAAATTTCATAAGATTGATTTGACTGATAGATTGAAATTAAATAGTCTTTTTCACTCAGAATGCTTTGATATAGTAATAAATCTTGCTGCACAGGCAGGTGTTAGGTACTCCATAGAAGAGCCTTTTACATATTCAGAATCAAATTTAACTGGTTTTGTTAATATTCTAGAATGTTGTAGAGAATCAGATATAAAGCACTTAATTTTTGCATCATCTAGTTCGGTGTATGGTATGAATACAAAATATCCCTTTGCAACGGATGATTGCACAGACTATCCTGTTAGTCTTTATGCAGCAACAAAAAAATGTAATGAATTGATGGCGCATTCATATAGCCATCTATTCAATCTTCCAGTGACTGGGCTGAGATTTTTTACTGTATATGGAACTCATGGTAGGCCAGATATGGCTTATTTTAAATTTACTGAGTCGATTATTAAAGGTCACCCGATTGATGTTTATAATCGTGGTCAAATGAAGCGTGACTTTACTTACGTTGATGATGTTGTTAATGCAATAATATTGATTTGCTCTAAAGCACCAAAAGCAATGAATAATAAATTAACAAAATCAGAGGCTCCATATAAAATTTATAATATTGGGAACAATAATCCTGTTTCATTGAACAGGTTTATCTCGGCAATTGAAGATGCGGTTGGTAATAAAGCAAATAAGATTAATTTACCCATGCAAGCAGGAGATGTTCCTATAACCTATGCTGATGTTTCAGATCTTCAAAGGGATTTTAATTATTCTCCAACCACCTCTATAGAGTCTGGAATAAAAAACTTTGTAGATTGGTATAAGTCAGAAAACATTTCTATCTAGACCTATCTTCTATTTCATTTGCAGGGAGTATTAGCTATGTCACCACAACTAAAGAATGTTTGTATACCTTAATAAATTGGCAGCTCAAATCTTGCTATAGTTTTAGTAATAACCCTAAATTCAGCTAAAAATTAGTAATGTTTTTTTATAAAACCTTCTTTACTAAGGTTATAATATAAACAATTCTTTTTTCTTCTAATACAATATGAAATTCTCTCAATATATACTTACATCAAAAGATAACCTCAATAAACTAGATGATATCGAAAATTCAGTTCATGAGGTAGCAGAAAAACTAATTGAATGCATTTTAAATGGCAAAAAGGTTATTTTTTGTGGCAATGGTGGTTCTGCAGCTGACTCTCAGCACCTCGCGGCAGAGTTTATGGGCAGGTTTCTTATAGATAGAAAACCTTTACCCTCTATAGCTCTTACAGTTGATACATCAGCTATTACCGCAATCGGGAATGATTATGGGTATGATCAAATATTTGCTAGACAGCTGAAGGGTATTGGCAATGAAGGTGATGTTTTAGTTGGTATTAGTACAAGCGGCTCAAGTAAAAATATAATTCAAGCATTTCAAACAGCATCAGAAATTGGAATAACTTCTGTAGCTTTAACGGGTCTTAAGGAAAGTGAAATGTCCTCCATTTCAGATATGTCTATAAAAGCTCCTTCAAATGAAACTAACTTCATTCAAGAAATGCATATCATGATAGGGCATTATTTATGCCTTCGCGTTGAGGAATCTATACTATAACGTATGATTTCACAGGCTATAATTCTTGCTGGAGGAAAAGGATCTAGACTTGGGGTATTGACTAAGAACACACCAAAACCGTTATTAAAAATATCAGGAAAGCCATTTATTGAGTATTTAATATGGAATTTAGCAAGACAGGGTATTGAGGAAATCATTATTATGACAGGATTCATGTCTGAATCTTTCTTAAAAAATTATCACAATAAATCTTTTTTTGGATCTAAAGTAAAAATTTATAATGAAGATCAGCCTCTTGGGACTGCTGGATGTTTGGTTGCAAATCTTGATAAATTAGATGAAAAATTTTGGGTAATTAATGGTGATTCTTTTTTTGATTGTAACCTTTTGCAAACATATCAATTACATCAAGATACTAATGGCGCTGTGATCATTGGGACTCGGTCTCAAGAAGTGCAAAGATTTGGATCAATTAATTATGATGAAAAAATGCAGATTAATGGGTTTTCTGAAAAAAATAAAACTTTATCTGAGGGAGTTATCAACTCAGGTATATACCTTATTCAAAAATTCTTATTAAATGATTTTGCAGAAGGTTTCTTGTCAATGGAATATGACGTCCTTCCAAAATTAATTATAGATAAAAATCTTAAATTAGATATTCAGGATGGTTATTTTATTGATATAGGTGTTCCAGAGTCATTTAAAAAAGCAAACAAAGACTTCCCTGACATAATTACAAAACCAGCTTTATTTCTTGATAGAGATGGCACATTAAATATAGATAATGGCTACACTCATAAAATAGAAGATTTAGAGTTTATAGATGGTGTATTCTCATCATTGATAAAAGCAATAAACAAAGGTTTTTATATAATACTTATAACGAATCAAGGCGGAATTGCAAAAGGGTTATTCACCAAAGATGATATGCAAAAATTTAATAAAAAAATTATTAAAGAGCTTAGATTAAAAGGAGCTAATATTGATTATGTATATTTTTGTGAGCACCATCCTGATGCAATTGACGAAACTCAAAGAGAGTGTGCATGCAGGAAGCCTAAGTCAGGAATGATTTTACAAGCATTGAATGAACTACCTATAAAACTGAGTGGTTCGTTCATGGTTGGCGACAAACATTCAGATATAAAAGCTGGTGAAAGTGCAGGTGTAAAATCTTTATTATTTGATGAAGCTAACCTCGAAAATTTCTTAACCAAACATGGAGTAATATGAGTACTTTTACAAAAACACCACTAAGATTGAGCTTTTTTGGCGGAGGTTCTGATTATCTTGAATATTTTAATGAAAATGAAGGAGCGGTTCTCGGAAGCTCTATAGATAAATATATTTATATTTATCAACTTCCAATGTCTAACTTTTCTCCTAAAAAATATAAGCTCTCATGGAGAAAAACAGAAGAAGTAGATAAGATTGAGAATATTGAACACCCTGTTGTAAGAACAATTTTACAAGACCTAAATTGGAAAAAACCAATCAATATTGCAACTATGTCTGATCTTCCTGGTGGCACAGGACTAGGCTCATCATCTTCATTTACAGTTGGTTTTCTGAGATTGATAAATCATATGCTCAATAATGATGTTGATAAGCTTTCCTTAGCTAAAAATGCTTGGAGAGTAGAGCATGATCTACTTAGTGAAAATGTTGGCGTTCAAGATCAATTGCATGCAGCTTTTGGGGGGCTAAACTTATATAAATTAAATGGCACAAAGGTTTCTATAGAACCAATACAAGTCTCAAATAGTTTTAAAAAATTATTAAATAAATCTCTTATCCTTGTATATACAGGAGTTACGCGCCATGCCTCCAACGTAGTTCAAGATCAAGTATCTAACACAAAAAAAAATATAAATACAAATAATATTAAAGAGCTCGTTAAGATATCTTATGAAGCAGCTGATAAGCTTAATTCTTATAATGATGACAATGCTCTTTTAATAGAAATTGGAAAGATGCTTCATGAAGGATGGAGATTAAAAAAATCTTTTTCAAAAAAAATATCAAACCCAGAAATAGATGAGATTTATAGAAAAGGCATTTCTCTTGGAGCATATGGTGGCAAGCTTTGTGGGGCAGGGGGTGGGGGCTTTGTCATGTTTCTAATAGAACAAAACTTAAAAACCTCATTTAGTGACTATTTTGGAAATGAAAATGTCATGGATATAGCGTTGACAAATCAAGGATCAGAAATATTTACAATATGAACTAATTAATTTTATTGTCATAAACCCACTTCAAAGTATCTCTAATTTTATGATTATAACAAAAGCCTAATGATTTAATTATTGAGTTGTCACCCTTCATATTTTTACTATCTATTTTCCTTATATATTTCTCATTAACCTTGATTTTAATTTGATGACTAGATATTTCCTCAAGTAATTTTACTAATGTCTCTATTGAGGTAGCTTTGCCAGAGCAAAAATTTATTGCAGGTACAGGCCCTTCTATTTGAGAACAAAATGTATACATTTCACCTACATCTCTTACATCAACAAAGTCCCTCTTTGCATAAATATCTCCAAGTTCTATAACCTGCTTTTTCTTTTGGAAATGGTCAATAATTTTAGGGACCACATAATCAGCCCTGTGACCAACTCCAATGCAATTAAATGGTCTTACAGAGGTAGCTTGCAAATCACTTTGTATAATTTTAAATAGATTATCAACTGCAGCTTTTGCGACCGCATAAGAATGCTCTGGTTCTAGCAACATACTTTCTTTAAGAACACCATGTGTTTTTGAGCCATACACTAATGCAGAACTAGTATTAATAAATCTTCCTTCAAAATTATTAGAAATTAAAAAATCTACAATATCAATAACCGAGAAGCAATTTAATTTAAATATATTATTTAGACTTGAATTATCAAGATGGGAAAAAGCAGCAAGATTAATAACTATATCCGGCTTTATTTTATTGAAAGCTTTTTTAAAAGATAAAATGCTATTAATGTCTATATTGAACTTACTACCTTCAAAAATTTCAACATTTTTCTTTTTAAGAAATGCTTTAACAACATGTTTTCCAATAAAGCCACCTGATCCAATTATTAATATTTTCTTTTGCATTACATTAATTATTTATATTTCAATCTGCTATAATTTAAAAAAAATTATAACCTATTAATACAAATTATTTATGAGTAAAAAAGCTTTAATTACTGGAATTACAGGAATGGTTGGCTCCCACTTGGCTGATTTCTTAATTAGTGATACTGATTGGGAAATTCATGGTATGTGCAGATGGAGAAGCCCTTTAATAAATCTGGAAAACCAAATCGATAGGATTAATAAGAAAGATAGGCTTCATATTCATTATGGAGACTTAAGAGACCCAATATCTATTGATGCAATAATAAAGAAAGTTAAACCTGACTATATTTTTCATTTAGCTGCACAAAGTTTTCCTAAAACTAGTTTCGATTCGCCATTAGATACTTATGAAACTAATATTCAAGGAACAGAAACTGTTTTAAATTCTGCAAAGAATTTTTGTCCCAATGCTATAATTCATGTTTGTGCATCTTCAGAAGTTTTTGGTAGAGTCTCTGCTGATAAGTTACCTATTAATGAAGAGTGCAGTTTTCATCCAGCATCACCCTATGCAATTTCAAAAGTAGCAACAGATTTAATTGGTAGATATTATGCCGAAGCATTTGATATGAAAGTAATGACAACAAGGATGTTTACACACACAGGCCCAAGAAGAGGAGATGTTTTTGCTGAATCATCATTTGCCAAACAAATAGCTATGATTGAAGCTGGCAGACAGGATCCAGTAATATCAGTTGGAAATCTAAACTCACTTAGAACCTGGGCTGATGTTCGAGATGCAGTTAAGGCATATCATATGTTGGTAACTAAAAATCCAATCTCTGGTGAATATTATAATATCGGTGGGACATTTACTTGCTCTATCTCAGACATGTTAGATAAATTAATCTCATTATCAGATGTGAAAGTAGTAATTCAACAAGACAATGAAAGGATGCGGCCGATTGATGCAGACTTACAAGTTCCTGATACGACTAAATTTACAAATCATACTGGCTGGAAGCCAGAATATTCTTTTGATAAAACAATGCTAGATCTATTAAATTATTGGAGAGACAGAGTAAATTCTGATAAATCCATAATAAATAGGTAATTTCTTCTTCTTATACTTTAAAAAATCTATACAATGACAAAAATAAACACATTTAAAGGAGAATAATGTGCTGAATACAATCATTAACGAAATAACATCATGCAGAATATGTGGCTCTACAGAGCTATTAGATATAGTAGATCTAGGTGCACAACCATTGACAGGTGTATTTATTAAACCAGAAGATGATGACCCTTTAAGGGCTCCTCTGAATTTAGTTTGTTGCCAAGAATGTAAATTCCTTCAATTAAAACATGATGTTGATAAAGACTTAATGTATTCAAGTTATTGGTATAGATCAGGAACTAACCAGACTATGACAGACCATCTTCATGGTATTGTGCATGATGTTAATAAAATGGTTGAATTAAAAAATGGTGATTTTGTAATCGATACTGGTGCAAATGATGGAACATTATTAAAAAGGTATGATACAGGCTTAAATAGGATTGGAGTAGATCCCTCAAATGCAATTTTATCTATTGATGATGCTACAAAAATTGTCAAGATTAATGATTTTTTTACAAAAGAAAGTGTAAGCGCTGCATTAAACGGAAATAAGGCTTCTGTAGTGACGTCCATATCAATGTTTTATGATTTAACAGATCCGGAGAGATTTGTTGAGGATATTAAACATGTTCTTAAGGACGATGGGCTTTGGGTTGTGGAGATGAATTATACTGGTGACATGATCGAATCCCTTGGTTACGATATGATCAGTCACGAGCATGTTGCTTATTACACATTCCTAACCTTTGAATATTTAATGAAAAGATCTAACATGTATGTAAATGATGTATCTTTTAATACAATCAATGGCGGAAGTATGAGACTTTTTGTTAAAAAGACTCCAGGCGAAACAAAAAATGTAACTGACTTACGAAACCAAGAAATTGATAAAGGCTTCCTTGATTTTGAGGTTTATAAAAATTACAAAAAAAGTATTGAAAATTTTAAACAAGAATTGATAGCCTTGGTATCAGATATTAACGCAAGAGGTGAAACCGTTATGGCTTATGGGGCTTCAACTAGAGGCAACACAATTATGCAACATTGTGAATTTACTAGGGAAGATATTCCTGCCGCACTTGATAGGCTTCCTTTAAAGTATGGCTTAGAAATGTCAGGTTGTCGTATACCAATTATTTCAGAGAAAGAAGGAAGAAACAGCAAGCCTGAATACTTGCTTGCTCTACCATATTATTTTATAGATGAATTTGTTGAAAGAGAAAAGGATTACCTAAAATCAGGCGGAAAGTTTATAGTATTTCTGCCAAAATTAAGAATAATATCTTACAATGATTTAGGTGAGCTCGAAACAAAATATTTAAACTAGTATCAATTAATTAATGCCCGGGTGGTGGAATTGGTAGACACAAGGGACTTAAAATCCCTCGCCAGCAATGGCGTGCCGGTTCAAGTCCGGCTCCGGGTACCAGCAATTAATTTGTATGAATCTAATTAAAAATAAAATAACACTTCTCTTATGGAATGTACTTTATTACCTTGTTTATATAGTTTTACTCCCTTTAAAAATCTTATATGCGTTCAAGCAAAATGAAGTTACCAAGAATTTATTAGCGATTGAGGCAGGTGAGGTTGGTTGGAATAAAATTGACGTTAAAGAAACCTATCAGTCAGCAATTGAATTCTATGGTAAAGAACGAGTAACCAAAGTCTCTATAATTAATAAGAAATTTTATATTTCAGAAGTTATAAAAAATATAAAAGAACAAAAAATAACACATTATTTTTATGACCCAAGAAGCAGTGATATGGAGAACATCTCTTCACTCATTACTGCCATTTTTTTAGTTCCAATATTTGCTTTTTATAATGTTACTCCGATTGCAATTCTTCCAGATTTTGCATATCGTAAATGGAGGTACCAATGTGCCTTTCTAACAATGTACTCTGGTTTTGTTATCTCTGTTCTTCATAATAGTGAAACAAAAAGGTATTTTCCTCATAAGAGACTAATGGGGCCCCAAATGATGCCATTCTCAAACCAAACTATTGAAAAGATATCACATTATATTCGTGCTAAAAAACTTAATGAAACTATTAAAATTAATTTCACTGGTTCTCTTTATGAGCCAAGAAAATCTAAATTGGAGCTAATTAGACAAAAACTTAAAAAAGAAGGTATTGTTTTAAATATTAATGCACGTGATTTTGGTGGAAAAATGATTGATGATGAAGATTATTGGAAAAATATGGTAGACGCAGATATAGTCATAACTACTGCTGATCAATACATTGGAACTAACTTAGATAACTTAGGAGAGCATCTTATATACAGATATACTGAAGCTCTGGCATGTAATACGCTTTTGGTTGCACCAATAATAACTGGATCCCAAAGATTTATTAAAAATAAAGTTCATTATTACGGCTATAAAAATATTGACGAGGCTGTTGAAATAATTAAAGTTCTTTCATCGCGTCCGGATGTAATATCTACAACTTCAAAAAATGGCCATAATAGGATTAAAGAATTAGTAAATACTGGAGTATATTGGATTCAGTTAGAGGTATTGTTGAAAGAAAAATCAGTTCTTAAATGATATAATATAATAAAAAATTTTTATGGATAAATCTACAGTCGACCTTACATTTTCAGATATCGTGCTTATAATTTTGAAAAAAAAGTTACTTATCGGCTTGATAACTTTATTTTTTTCTATAGTAGGCATAATTTATTCGTTTTCAGTTAATGAAGTCTACCAGTCAAGTGCTAGATTAATTACCAAGGAAAACAACTCAAATCTTTCATCTGTCTTTGGTTCTTTTTCTGGCTTATCTGCCCTAGGTGGGCTTGCTGAAGGCCCAAAAAACACAAACACTATTTATGCAGAGGAATTAATAGTCTCAAAAGAGTTTATTTTAAATCTAATGATTAAAAATAATATGTTGAATTATTTTTATGCATTTGAGGCGTGGGATAAAAGTTCAAACGAAATTTTTTATAACAATGAATCACTCATAAACACCAAAGAGTATATCAAAAATTTAAATAGCCTAGATACAAGAGTAATATCTGATGAAATATTTAATGTTTATATGGATTTAATTGATTTAAAAAAAAATAAGAATGGAGTTTATACAATTACTTTTAACTACTATTCTCCACATGTTGCTCAAGAGTTTCTTGAAATATTGATTAGATCAGTGAATGAATATATTCGCATTAATGATTTAAAGAAATCAGACTTAGCAATAAAATATCTAAGTTCTCAGCTTGATACTAATACAAATAATGCAGTCAAAGATTCTGTGGGTAAGCTTATAGAAGCAAATCTTAATACAAAAATGTTAGCCATGATTTCAGCTGATGATTATGTGTTTGAGTTAATAGAAAAACCTAATCTTAGCGGCAAGAAAGTGTACCCCTCCAAAACAAGGATATTGCTTTTGTTTTCGCTGATCGGCTTTTTAATTTCAGTATCATTTGTCTTAATATTATATTTTATAAAAAACGATCTTAAGGCTGAAGACTGATATGAATATCCTAATATTTGGAGCCGGGTATGTCGGATACCCACTTGCACTCATGCTTAACAAAAACAACCCTGTTGATATTGCAGAAGTTGATCCCTTGAAAATAGAAATAATTAATTTGGAAAAACCACTTTTAGAAGAAAGTGAGATCCAATCATTTTTTGACACATCTCAACCTAGTATTAATGCTATTGCTTTCAACAAAGCATTATCCAAACAATATGATATTTACATAATTGCAACCCCTACAAACTATGATGACGAAAAGAATTATTTTGATACCACTATAATTGAAGATATTTTAGAAAAAATTGATAACCAAAAGCAAAATTCATATGTTGTAATAAAATCAACAGTACCAATAGGGTTTACATCTCAAATGAGAATGAGGTACACAAATATCATTCTAGATGTTTGCCCTGAATTTATTAGGGAGGGAGTGTCATTTTATGATAATAACCACCCTTCAAGGATAGTAATAAGCGACTCAGAAAATGCGCAAACTTTTATTGACTTGGTGCAAGCAAACTGCGAAAAGACTAATCTTAGCTCAGTTATCATGTCACCAGATGAGGCTGAATCAGTTAAATTATTTGCAAACACATATCTAGCCTTAAGGGTTTCTTATTTCAATGAGCTTGATAATTTTGCCATTTCACGCAATCTAAATACAAAAAAAATAATTAGTGGGGTTTCATCAGATCCTAGAATTGGAAATTACTATAATAATCCATCATTCGGTTATGGTGGTTATTGCCTTCCCAAAGATACAAAGCAACTTAAGTCTAATTTTGCAGATATCCCATCTGATTTAATCCAAGCAGTTATTGATTCCAATGATTCAAGAAAGAAGTTTATAGCAGATGAAATTATAAAGAAAAAACCACAACTAGTTGGAGTTTACAGAGTTGTAATGAAAGAGGGCTCTAATAATTTTAGATCCTCGTCTATTCTTGACGTTCTAAAAATCTTAACCCATGCTGGTATTCAAGTTGTTATTTATGAACCAGTTATAAACGAAGATATTTTTTTAGGTTACGAGGTTTTAAAAGATATAAATATTTTTAATGAAAAATCTGATGTTATTATTTCTAATAGGGTTAATGATGAGCTTGCTGCAGTACAAGACAAAGTTTACTCTAGAGATATCTTCAATAAAGACTAATCATGAAGTCATCAGAAATTATAAAATTTATTAGAAATATTTATAAAGATTTTTATCCTGATGATATCCCACTTCATGAGCCTCTATTTTTAGGTAATGAAAAAAATTATATTAATGAGTGTATTGATTCAACTTTTGTATCTTCCGTTGGAGAATTTGTCAATAAATTTGAAAATGTAATTGAAAAATTTACTGATACAAAGAAAGCTGTATTAACTACAAATGGTACATCTGCTTTGCATGCAGCTCTTTTTTATCTTGGTGTTAAAAATAATGATTTTGTTATAACACAATCTTTAACGTTCGTAGCACCATGTAATGCAATTTCATATTTAGGAGCAGAACCAATATTTGTGGATGTTGAAAAAAAGAGTTTGGGCATGTGCCCTAAATCACTTAAAAGTTTCTTGGATAGAAATGCTAAATTTAATAATGATAATGAGTGTATTCATGAAAAGACCGGAAGAAAGATAAGTTGTATTGTCCCAGTCCATATCTATGGCCATGCATGTAAAATTGATGAGATTATTGCAGTTGCAAAGCAGTGGAATATTAAAGTAATTGAAGATTCATCAGAATGCTTGGGGTCTTTTTATAAAGGTAAGCATCTTGGCTCGTATGGAGACTTGGGTGTTCTCAGTTTTAATGGAAATAAGATTTTAACTACTGGTGGAGGTGGGGCTATTATCACTAATAGTGAGAATGATGGCAAAAAATTAAAACACATCACAACAACTAGCAAAAAATCACATAAATATAAATTTATTCACGAAGAAATAGGCTTTAATTATAGGCTGCCAAATATTAACTCTGCACTAGGGTTTGCACAAATGGAAAGTATAGATATAAGGATTAAAGAAAAAAGAAACTTAGCAAAAAAATATAAGAAATTTTTTCAGAACTCGAATTATTCTTTTGTTGATGAGCCTGCGCATTCAAAATCAAATTTTTGGCTGAATACTATACTCACAGAAAATATCAAAGAAAGAGATAATTTGCTTGAATTTGGTTTGAATAATAATGTATCCCTTAGACCTACTTGGGAATGTATGCATACCTTATCTATGTTTTCAGAATGCATTCATTCTGATTTATCAAACACCAAATACCTTCAAGATAGAATAGTAAATCTACCCAGTACGCCAATAATAAAATGAAAAAAATAATAGTTTTTACAGGAGATAGGTCAGACTTCGGAATTTTAAAAGAATTGATAATAGGAATATCAAATAGCAATGATCTAGATCTTCATTTAGTTGTGTCAGGCAGCCATCTGCATTTAAAGGAAGAAAATACCTCATATAATGAAATCCAATCATTAAATTTAAAAAATTTATATGAAATTCCTACGTATAAAAAAGATAAAGACGACTTTTCTGACATATCAAAGAGTATGGCTTTAGGTTTAGAACAATACCCTAAATTTTTTAAGAAAATAAATGGGGAAATTATTATCCTTTTAGGGGACAGATTTGAAACATTAATTGCTGCAATTAGTGCTACCTTAATAAAATTACCTATAGCCCATATTCATGGTGGAGATATTTCTGAGGGGGCTTATGATGAGTCATTTAGGCACTCAATAACAAAAATGAGTCATATTCACTTTCCAGCAACCGAAGAGGCATCTAAAATCCTAATTCAGCTTGGCGAGGCATCTCAAAATGTTATTAATGTTGGTTCTTTGGCTATTGATAATATTCTTAATTATGAGCTAAAAGAAATAGATGATATCTCTTCAGAATATAATTTTGATTTTACAAAACCTTATTGTTTAATAACCTACCACTCATGTACTCTTGGAGAGGATCCTAGGAATTCTATTTTAGGCATACTATCAGCTCTAAAAAAGTTTCCTAATCTTAATTATGTATTCACTTACCCAAACCCTGATAATGGTGGACAAATTATCATAGATGAGATCAACTTGTTTCTAAAGAAAAACAATAATAAAACTGCAATATTTGTAAGAAACTTTGGCCAACTTAATTACTTTACAGTTTTAAAGTCAGCCCTTTTTGTTATTGGAAATTCTTCGAGTGGATTGATAGAGGCTCCTTATTTTAATGTTCCAGTTATAAATATTGGAAATAGGCAGAATGGGCGAGTTAGACCAAAAACAGTTCAAGATATTAATGATGCAGATGATAAAAATAAAATTTCCTTAGCTATAGAAAAAATATTAACAGAAACCGACAGTATTAAGCCTGAATTATTGTATGGTTGTGGGGGAGCAAAAGATACAATAATCAATAAATTAAAAACTATGGAAATACCCAAAGTAATAAAAAAATTTAAAAAGACATATGAATAACAAAATGTTTATTATTGCCGAGATTGGTGTTAACCATGATGGAGATATTAATTGCGCTATTGAGCTTATTGATTCTGCTAAAAATGCTGGTGCTGATGCTGTTAAGTTTCAGACTTTTAACCCAAGTATGCTTTCAAGACAAGGCTTGAAATTAGCAAAATATCAAAAAATAAACTCTCCAAAAGAAACTAATCAAAATGATATGCTGGACAAGCTTAAGCTTTCAGAAAAAGATTTTATAAGCTTAAAGGCCTATTGTGATTCAATAGATATTAGCTTTATGTCTACAGCTTTTGATTTAGAGAGCTTAGAGTTTATTTCTAATACTTTAAATCTAGATACACTTAAGATTTCGTCTGGTGATATCACCAATGCTCCATTACTTGTAAATCATGGTCTAAGTCGTAAAAAAATAATTTTATCTTCAGGAGCCTCTTCAATGAAAGAAATTATTACTGCTTTAAGAGTCATAAAATTTTCGTTCAAACAAAAAAACTCTAACTTTAATACAAAGGATTTATATTATGCTATTGAAAACGATAATGATGATTTTTCGTGCATCAATGAATTTGTTTCCATCCTGCATTGCACTTCTGAGTATCCAGCGCCTCTAAAAGACTTAAACTTGTCTGCTATAAATGAGATTGCAACTACAACTGGATTAACTGTTGGATTATCAGATCATAGCGATAGTATCTATCCAGCAGTAGCGGCATATGCACTTGGCGCAAGGATTCTTGAGAAACATATTACTTTAGATAGATCTTTAAAAGGGCCAGATCATGCTGCCTCACTCGAACCACATGTATTTAAAAAAATGGTAGATGGAGTACGAGAAATTGAAATAGCCTATGGCGATGGAAAAAAACATGCACAAGAATCTGAGCTTGATAATAGAAAAATTATTAGAAGAAGTATTTGTGCAAAAAAAAACATATCTAAAGGAGAAATGTTAACAGAAAGCAACCTTATCACTCTTAGGCCTGCTGACGGAATGGAACCCATAAATTTGTGGAAAATAGTTAATAAAAAATCTTCTAGAAATTATGTAAAAGGAGACTTAATAGATGAGTAAAATCATAATGCTCGGCAATGGAGGTCATGCATCAGTTGTAGAAGATATTTTAAATCAAAATGGAGAAAGCATTTATGCAGTTTCTACCAAAAAAAATAAATCTTCACAGAGTACCCATAAAGAAATTGATGAAGATAAAATTAATGAACTCAATGTGGATGATGTTTTGTTAGCAAATGGAATTGGATTCATGCCTGGAAATATAATTAGAGAAAAAGTGTTTAATAATTTTAAAGATAATCAGTTTTCTTTCCTAAAAATTATATCGAATAATGCAACATTGTCATCGCTTGCATCTATTGGTGAGGGAGTGCATATTTTTCCTGGAGCAATAATTAATGCAAATGCAAAAATTGGAGTTAACACTATCGTGAATTCAGCAGCGGTAATAGAGCATGATGCAATAATTGGCGATCATTCTCACATATGTCCTGGAACTATAATATGTGGAGGTGTCAGAATTGGCAAAAGCTCTTTTATTGGAGCAGGGTCATGTATTATTCAAAATATAGAAATTGGAAATAATGTTGTAATTCCTGCTGGCTCTATAGTCAAAAAAAATATTTATAATTGAGTTATTGTAAAATGAAAAAATTCACAATATCTAACCAACTAACTATTCGAAAAGCGCTTGAGCAGATTAATCTAAACGCTAAAAACTTTCTTATTGTCTTAGATGTTAATGGTTTATTTGTTGGGTTAATTACAGAAGGCGATATAAGACGATCTATCTTGTCAGGCACATCCATCGAAGAAAAAATTGATACCATCGTTAATAGAAATCCTGAAGTTCTTGAAGAGGATGGGTTAGATTCAAAAAAAATAAAAGAAAAGTTTGATTCGATGAAGGTCAGTGTCTTACCAGTTATTAAAAACGGGATCCTAAAAGATATTTTATTTAGAAAAGATTTAAAAAAGGCATTACTAAATAAAACATTAGTGGTTATTATGGCTGGCGGCTTTGGAAAAAGAATGGCTCCACTTACAGATAATTGCCCTAAGCCAATGCTTGAGATAGATGGCAAACCCATCTTAGAGATTATTTTATTAAAGTTAAAAAAATACGGTTTTAAAAATTTTGTTATCTCACTTCATCATTTACCTGAAAAAATAATAAAATATTTCACTGATGGAAGTGATTTGGGGATTAATATTAGCTATGTCCAAGAGGAAAAGCCCCTCGGCACAGCTGGCTCATTAAAGTTAATTGACACAAAAGGCTACGATCATATTCTTTTATCGAATGCTGATGTACTTACCAACCTCAATTTTAAAAAACTCATCGACTATCATGTCAAAGCCAATGCCTATATCTCAGTTGCTGCTAGAGAATATTCTTATCAAATACCCTTTGGCGTTATAGATCATGAAAATAATGATGTTATGGGAATAAAAGAAAAACCAACGATAACAAATTTTCATAGTGCAGGAATTTATGTCCTAAATCCTATTTTGCTCAAATCAATTCTACAAAACGAGTATCTAGATATGCCCAACTTTATTGATAAATGTATAAAAGAAGAAAAAAAAATTAGTATGTTTCCTTTTTTTGATTCATGGGTGGATTTAGGGAGACCTGAAGATTTTGAACAAGCTTCAAAAAATTACAAGTTCTCTTCTGATGACTAAGATTATTGGTATTATTGGCCTTGGTTCAATATCAAAAAGGCATATAAATAATATTAAAAATTTGTACCCTGGCTACAAAATAGCTTTGCTGTCATCAAGAAATTTTTCTAAAGAAAATTATGATAATGTTTCTACTTTAGATATTTTTTGTAAAGATATAAATGAGTTAATTATACTAAACCCTCATTATGTATTAATCTCATGTCCGTCAACTCAACATGCAGATTATGCAAAATCACTTATTGAGTCTGGCATACCTACAATTATTGAAAAACCAATATCGTCAAACTATGAAGATGCAAAACTAATAAGAGAACTAGCATTAAAATATAATGCTAAAGTCCAAATTGGTTACTGCTTAAGATACTTAGATTCAACCTTGTATATCAAAGATATTTTATTAGACCAAATTAAAAACGATCTTCTTTCAATTAATGTTAAATGTGGAAGTTATCTTCCGGACTGGAGAGACACTAAATGGCAAGATTCTGTATCTGCAAATAATTTTTTGGGTGGAGGAGCCTTGCTTGAACTTAGTCATGAAATAGATCTATTAATTAGCTTATTCAAAAATATTGATCTTGTTTGGTCTCAAATTGGTAGCTTAAACCATTTAAATATAGATGTAGAAGAGGAAGTTGCTGCTGTATTTCTGACTAATAAAAAAAAGCCTATAACTATGAATTTGAATTTTTGTCAAAAAGTTACAGAAAGGAAAATCACCTTTAATACAAGAGAGAGTATTATTGATTGGGATATACTTCAAAATAAAATTACTATCACAACGCCAATAAAAAAAGAAACTATATTTTCTGGAAATGCTATGAGTCATGATAATAAATATATTGATATGATTAAAGAATTTCATGAAAATGATAATATTGACTACTCAAGCAATATAGATGATGCCGTAAAAACATTGCAAATCATTGACCAAATAAAAAATATAGGAAAAATCTAAAATGAAAACATTTGCATTTATTTTTGCCAGAGGTGGCTCTAAAGGCTTACCAAACAAAAATTTACTTAAAATAAATAATAAAAGCTTGGTTAATCACTCAGTTGACTGCGCCAAAGAATCCGGCGCTTGCGAAAAAATATTCGTTTCATCTGATTCTGATGAAATTCTTGATTTAGCTGGAGATGATGTCATAAAAATTAAAAGACCAGATGAGCTATCAGGCGACAAAGATCCGGAATGGCTCGCATGGCAGCATGCAATTAATTTTGCTGAAACAAATTATGGAAAATTTGAAATTTTTATAAGTCTTCCTCCAACAAGTCCCTTCAAGAAGTCTCTTGATATTAACAATGCTATAAAAACTTTAAATGATTCGTCTTCTGATATTTGTATTTCTATTACACCCTCAAGTAGAAATCCTTTTTTTAATATGGTTAAGAAAGACGGTCCATATCTTGAGATTTTTAATAAGACTAAGAATAAGATATATAACAGACAAGATGCTCAGCAATGTTTTGATATTACAACAAATGTTTATGCAGCTAAAAAAAGTTTTATCAAAAATAAAACATACATATTTGATGGTAAAGTGTCTTTTATAGAAATACCAAAAATAAGATCAATTGATATCGACGATGAAGTTGATTTCCTTATTGCAAAAACTGTTATGGAAAATAAAAATGTATAACAAAAATATTATTATTGCCGGCGCTGGTGGCTATGTCGGTTGGTCATTAGTTGAAAAACTCTTGAATAATAATTTTAATATTTATGCTATCGATATAAATTTCTCAGATAAGCAGAAACTCCAAGCTTCTAATCTTGGCCAGTCCTTATTTTTAATTGAAGCTGATTTATGTAATGAGGCTGATATTAAGAAAGTTATTTTGGATATCAATGTTATTGACGGGGTTGTGAATTGTTCATATCCCAGAGGTCCAGATTATGGAAAAGATTTCTTTGATATTCCTATAGAGAGTTTAAACCAAAATATTAATATGCACATCAATTCTTTTTTTATCTTAACAAGAGAAATTGTCAAATATTTTTATGAAAATAAAAAAACTATTTCTGTTATCAATTTTGCCTCAATTTATGGCACTACAACACCTAAATTTGATATCTATAAAAATGAGAATTTTACCATGCCAATCGAATATGCTTTTGTTAAAAATTCTATAATTAGCTTAAGCAAATACACTAGCGCATTAATTAAAGACTCTAAATTTAGGATAAATACAATTAGCCCTGGAGGGATATTTAACAATCACAGTCCTGAATTTGTAAAAAAATATTCAAAACATACAAGAGGCAAAGGCATGCTTGATAAGCATGATGTAAGCGGCTCAGTATTATTTTTGTTATCTGATGATTCTTTTTATATTTCTGGGCAAAATATCATCATTGATGATGGTTTTTCTTTATAATGGTTGAAATATAAACATACAATAAATTTAAATGAAAAATAAAATATCATGGTGTAGCTCATGTCTCAATATGTCTACTAGACCAAGAATATCTTTTGATGATCGGGGTAGATGCAATGCTTGTTTATGGGCGGAAGAAAAAGAATCTATTGATTGGTCGGCAAAATTAGATTTATTAGAGGAGATTCTATGTAAACACAGATCTAACGATGGTAGTTTTGACTGTCTAGTGCCGGTAAGTGGGGGGAAGGATGGATCGCATGTTGCATATAATCTAAAGCACAAATTTGGTATGAACCCCTTAACAGTTACGATTAGACCAGCATTAGAGCTAGAGTTGGGCAATAAGAATCTAGAGAATTTTAGAAATAGTGGATACGATCACATGCATATATCCCCAAACCCAAAGGCCATGCAATTTCTTAATAAAATGGGGTTCATTGAAAAAGGTTTCCCATATTATGGATGGTTAATAGCAATACAAGCAGCACCTCTTCAGGTTGCAAAAAATTATGGAATAGGTCTAGTTTTTTATGGAGAGGATGGCGAAATAGAATATGGTGGTGGAAAAGAGACTAAGGACAATCCTTTATATACCATCGATTTCATGAAAAGGGTCTACTTAGAAGGTGGATATGAAAAGGTGCTTAAGTTAGTAGAGGGCAAGGGAATGAATACCAGTTTTTTTAGATTCCCAGAATTACAAAATAATGATGATTTGAGTATTACTCATTGGTCGTATTTTGAAAATTGGAATCCTTATAATAATTACATGAGTGCAAAAACTTATTGTGGATTAGAAGAGTCAGAAGATACCAATCAAGGAACATTTACTAATTTTGCTCAAAATGATCAGGCCTTATATTCTCTTCACGCCTACTTAATGTATTTAAAATTTGGTTTTGGCAGAGCTACACAAGATGCTGGAATTGAAATTAGAAGAGGTTCAATGCAGAGAGATCAGGCTCTAAATTTAGTTAGGATGTATGATAATTTTTATCCAGAACCTTTCATTGAAATGTATTTAAAATACTTTGAAATGAGTAAATATGAGTTTGATGAAGTATTAGATAAGTGGACTAATAAAAATTTATTTGAAAAAATTGACGGTATATGGTCACCAAAATTTGAAGTTGGTACTGATTTTGAATATGAAGATAGGGGTAGTTGATTATGGAATGGGTAATATCCATTCCTTAGTAGGTGCAGTTGAAAGAAATATAGATTGCAAAACAGTTATCTCATACAAATATGATGAGCTTATTGCATGTGATAAGTTAATACTTCCTGGTGTAGGCCATTTTAATAAAGCGATTAAAAATATACATGACCTTAAACTTGAAGTCTTAATTTCAGATTTTTCTAAGTTTAAAGAAAAAAAAGTTCTAGGTATTTGTTTAGGAATGCAACTTCTTTGCGAATCAAGTGACGAAGGTGGGGTATTAAATAGCGGTCTAGACCTTGTTCCTGCCAAAGTAAGAAAATTCTCACCAAGCAAATTGCCTAAGCCTCATATTGGGTACAATCAAATAAACATATCAAGTAGCGATCTTTTATATCAAGATATAAAAGATTTAACTGACTTTTATTTTGTTCATAACCATCGAGTTACCTCTGACAAAAATATCAGTCAATCCATATGTGTATATGGAGAAGAGTTTATAGCATCCTACTCTTATAATAATATATATGGAGCTCAATTCCACCCTGAACTAAGCCAAGTAAATGGCTTAAAATATCTTCAAAATTTTTTAAAACTATAATGTTAAGGAATAGAATAATTTTTTCTTTGATTTATAGTAATGGAAATTTTATGCAAAGTCGTAATTTTAAGTTACAGAAAGTAGGAGATATTAAATGGCTTAAAGATTTTTATAAATTTCATGATATATCCTTTTCTTTAGATGAATTGGTAGTTCTAGATTCTTCAAGGAACACAAAAAATTTGGATACATTTTCAGAGCATGTTAAAGAGCTATCTAAAAATGTTTATCTACCGATAGCTGCTGGCGGTGGAGTCAATAACGTATCTGATGCTGAGCTTTTGTTTCATAGTGGAGCAGATAAAATTGTTTTAAATACCTTAATATTTGAAAATAATGAAGAAGTTAATAAGATTACTAGTTTATATGGCAGTCAATCTGTTGTTGCCTCAATAGACTATAAATATATAGATGGTGTTCCTAAAATATATACTAAGAATGGTTCGATCCAAACAGAGTTTGATATATATGATTTGCCTAAAATAATTTCCTCAAGTGGAGTAGGTGAGGTTTTATTGAATTCAATTGATGCTGATGGAACAGGTTTTGGTTACGATATTGATTTAGTATCTCAACTTTCAAATATCAATATTCCTATAATAATCTCTGGTGGAGCGGGAAATTCTAAACATTTTATGCAGGCACTAGATTTAAAAAATATATCTGCTGTTGCAACAGCTAATCTTTTAAATTTTGTTGGAGATGGTTTGCCTTTAGCAAGAAAAGACCTTATAAAAAAAGGATATAATATCGCTGACCACCTTGTTGGCTAATGTAGGGTTTAAATTTATATGAAACTAATTACAAAAGATGAAATAGTCTGGAAAATAAAACTTTTCTTACGAGGTCCATTGCGACCAGTATTTCGTTTTTTAGCTTTTTTTTTCTACAATACTCACTATGTAGAAGGTTCCGCCGGTAAGCTTCAAATTGGTAAAAGAGTTGGTTTGGCTAATACGCTATGCAATTTATCAAGTGGCAATATTACAATTGGAGATTATTGTGCTTTTGGACAAAATGTTATGTTAATTACTGGTGTACACTTGTTTAAAAATGGAAAACGAGCATCTTTAGTTAATGGTAGTTCAGAAGGCTGGGGAGGTGGAGAAGAAGAGGTGCCCTCATCAGGAAGAGATATAGATATTGGAGAAGGCTGCTTTGTAGGATCTGGTTCAATAATATCAGGACCAGTCAAAGTCGGCGAGCACTCAATTATTTGTGCAGGCGCAGTTGTAACAAAGGATGTTGAATCTCATCAAATAGTAGCAGGAGTCCCTGCTAAGCCTATTGGAGATACTAGAGAGCTTTGAGCAACTGATTAAATGAATAGTTTTTTTAAAACACTTCACATATATTATTCATCTCTGCTGTTTGAATCTTCATATGAAATAAAATATTTTAAAATATTTAATGTGAAAGGCTTTCAAACCTTTTTACCAAGAACTTTAGTTTTATTACCTTATTTAAATAAGATAAGATTTTTTTTTAATACTTTATTTCCATTTCTATATTTGTTGTGGGTTTTAATTATGCCTGTTGCATATCTTTTAAAAGCATTATTTTTAATATTGAAGCACAGGCAGGCTCATGATTTAGAAACAACAAGTTTATACTTAAACACCTCGCAGCCCAGCAACCTAAAGAGAGTTAAAAATTTAAATAAATCACCTTTGCCAAAGACATCTTTATATGTAAGAAACAGAAATCTAAATGAATTAAAGCTTTTAGAAATTAATTCTATTTCAATTCATCAACTAATTGGTGCAAAAGATATTTTAAACTGCTTAGCATTAAGCATAGGCGCTCATTTCTATTTGATAATAAAAAAACCGAACATATCGTTATTTAGTTACAGCTCATTTGAATTTTTTTTAACCTTTTATGCAATAAAAAAAGTAAAAAATTTGAAAACAATATGGTTATCAAACCATTTTGATAGATGGCTGATATTAGCAAGCTCTTTTGAGGAATTGTCTACAAATATTGTTCAGCATGGAAGTTTAGTCTATGAGAAATCTGCGAACGAAGTTACTCTTCAGCTTGAAAAAAAAATTAAGGGAATAAATAAGATCTTCTATATTGATGATAAATCAAAAAAACTTTTTAGTGATTATATTGAATCAAAAAATGTTGAGTATACAGTCATGAATCCTTTACCAAAACTCAAAGAGTGGAGAAAACTTGATAGAGTAAAGATTAAAATATTATTCAATATTGGTTATAACAAAATAGAGTTCTATACAAATATTATCAATGATATTCTTTTTGAATTATCTAATGTTGATATTGGTGTTACTTATCACCCATTGCAGAAAAAAAGAATAAATAATTTTAATTTATGGCAGGTAGATAACAACTATATGCCACAACCGGATATTTATGTTTCATATGGATCATCTTTAGATGAGTATTTTTATGATCATGATGATATAAGGTTAATTATTTATAATTTGAATACAGATTCTATTCGTAAGCATATATTAATAAAAATTCTTAACCTGGTGAAAGAAAATGAATTCTAATACCAAAGTTGTATATCTTTTATCAGAGTTTGGATCAAGTAAAGAAGGAGGAAGCTCTCTTTCCGGTTTTAGAATAGAATCTCTTCTTAGAAAGAATTTTAATGACCTAACTATTATCACAGACACTTGGAAATATAATCCATTTAACAATAGAAATGTTATTTTTTTGAAATATAGAATACTTTTAACACCAAAATTTAAACAGATCATAAAATTCTTTATTGTTTGCATACTCAATTTATTTAAACAAAGTTCCTATACGTTAGATGCAAACAATAAAGATCTTATAATAATTGTTAATAGTTTTTCATTTATACCAGAAAGGTTGATTTGTAGTAATTACAAATCAATTAAAAAGATTTGTATTATCAGAGGAGATGTAGATTCATTTGACTATCAGCCATACAGTGATGGTGGTGCTCTTGGTGATCTTAATCCAGCTATAGAATTTTTAAATAATCAAGATTCCATTATTTATGTTTCAAAAACAATAAGATCTAATTGGGAAAAAATGGGTATCTCTAAGAAAAAAAGTTTTTATCTTCCAAACTCAATAAATGAAAATAAGCCAAAACATGAGACAAAGAAATTAGCTGCTAAATTTTGTAATTTTGATAGTAATGAATTCAATATTGTTATTGTTGGAACCATTCAAGCAAGGAAAGGGCAAGATATTTTCTCTAATATTGCATGCGAACTTGAAAGCTATAAAAATATCAAAATCCATTTTGTTGGAAATATAGCTGAAAAATTTAGAGGAAATGAGATAGTAAGCCAAATAAATGGAATCAATAATAATCTATTTATTTTCCATGGCCATAAAGATAATGCTTTAGACTATATTCATGCAGCAGATTTATGTATTTTAGCAAGCAGGTCAGAGGCTTTTCCCCGCACCATTGCCGAATATATGTTTTATGGAAAACCAATAATTTCCTCACGAGTTGCGGGGGCTGATGAAATGATCATTAACAAAGAGTCAGGGCTATTGTTTGACATAGATGACCACGAAAGTTTAATTAAACAAATAGATTTTATCTATAAGCATTATGATGAAGCAATGTTATTTGGCAGAAATGCAAAAAAAAGATATCAAGAAAATTATTCAGCAATCCAGCAGGAAGAAAACTTCTTTAATATTTTAAATATTATTGAATCAAATAAATGATTATCTTATGCATTCTATTATTTACTTATTCAATTCTAAACTTATTATTTTTAGATAATATTTCGATAATTCAAAACTTAACCACTTTAGTATTTACTCATGTAATACTCATTTTAATTATATTTTTTAGAAACAATAGTTTTCAAAATACATTTCTATGGTTTCAATTAATGTTTTTTTTATTAGTTTCATTCACTCCCTGTTTAATTTTACTTGGCTTTGTTGAATTAGAAGATATTTTAAATTTAAGAACAAATTTTTATAATAATATAAGTGAAACTAGTTTTAGTTTAGCTGTGGCCTTATCTAATTTTGCTATAACTTTCCTGACCTTTTTATTTTTATTATTTCCTTATAAGGACTTATCAAAATCTTATATAGCTAGCTACCCAAGGCTATTTAATTTCTCATTACCATTTTTACTATTACTTTTACCCTTGATGTTTTATATGACCTATATGCAGGTAATGTTTATCAAAGAAGTTGGTTATGCTTTTATCTATACTGGAGAGGTTCCAAAATTTTTACCATTTCAATCAGTAATAGTAAATCTATCAACTATCTTTTTTTACTTAGTATTAACTTCCAAGCCTCGTGAAAAATTTTTTATAATTATAGGATTGATCTTTCTGGCTTTGAAGTTCCTTGAATCTATAGCAGGTGCAAGAGGCGCATTTATTCTACCTTTATTTGCATTTATATGGTTGTGGTCACTCTTATATAACAAAGGAAAAATTCCTATCTTCACCTCGTCATTTGTAATGGCATCTCTTTTACTATTTAGTATTTTTATTACATCATCTAGAGATGAAACTTCAAAAAGTTTTGAAAGTACTGAGATTTCTTTTGTTTCAAGTTTATTGGGAATTGGAAAGGGGTTAGAAACTTTTGCAATATACATAGATAGCAAAAACCTAGTTCAACAAAATGAGATTTTTCTTTTTCAACCAGTAATATTTCCTATAAAGTATATCAGTGGGCAGGATATAGTTGGCCAAACTGAAACCACAATTCAGAATAGAAAAAATCTAAATCATCAACTTAGCTATGCTTTAAATCCCGGTGCATATCTTTCTGGAGCAGGTTTAGGGTCATCCTTTTTAGCTGAATCATTCCAGTACGGTATATTTTTTTATATTATTTTTTTAATGCTATTTTTCTTTTTCTATAAATTTATATTTGATAATATTATTTCAAATATTTTTTTAAGAATGCTTTCAATTCCTTTGTTCACCCATTTTATATTTACACCACGCGATCATGCTTTTGTTAATTTCTTTTTATTTTTCAAATATTTACCTTTGCTAGTATTTATATACATATTTTTTTATGGAATAAGGCTAAGTAAAAATTCTTTTTTTAAAAGTAACGAAAATAGACAAAATACTACAAGAAATCAATCTAGAACAAACTAAAGCAACCGCAAATGATATATATGAAATGCTCTCATTGAGTATCAATAACATTGCCCAGTAAGAAATAAGAAATATTACTTCTAATAAAATTGGAGTTTTAAGAAGATCTTTAGCAACAAAGTTATTAAAAATAACTTGGTTATAGATACAATGAATAAATATATAAGATGTAGATACTAAAAAAATGAAATCAATATTTTTGACTGTGTATTCATCAAGAAATATATAAAAAATTACATCAGAAAAAACATTTAAGAATATGAATGCAGCAAAACCGAATAATCCAATATTTCTAATGTACTTTGTGTTTTCAACATTATCTGAACTGATGTAAGCTAAAAGAACAATGCTATTTGATGTAATAACAGTTGTTGCAAGAAAAATTATTCTCATAATAATAGAAACTACACTTAATCCATCATCTTCAAAAAATAATGGTAATAAAGTAATTGTTAAATATGAGGATATCCCATAGGTTGCAGCGAACAACATATGGCCAAAGACCCCATTTAAATTATCTTTTAGCCATAAAAAAGAAATATTATGAATTTTAAATTTTTGTCTAGCAAAAAAGAAACTAGTCAAAGTTTCTCCAATTAATGAAATTATCATAATAATTACAAATACATTAAAGTCGCTCTGATCCTCAACATTTAAAAAAATTAAAATGATTGTAAGAATTCGAAAAATAATCCTTCTATATAAAATATAATGATTTTGTTGATTAGCTTGGTAGTAATAATCAAGAGAGAATGGACATAGAAGTACCATGAATGATGAAAGCATTGCTAGAATATAAAAACCATCAAATATACTCAAAATATAAATATAATTGAGTATTGATAGAGGTATGCTTAATAGCAAGCTAAAAAATAAGCCACTCGATATATAGACTGAAATATCATTATTATCGTTTGTTGAGGTTATTTTATTAACCTGAAAGATATAGTAGCTTCCTGACAAAGCTATCATCATAGACGAAAAGCTAATAGCAATATTCCAAACTCCTATGTCATTGATGCTTAAAATTCTAATTATTAAAAACTGTACAATCAGTGGAAAGCCTATGCCTAAAATTTGATTAATTACATTTGCAATGATGTTAAGTCTTAACATGTTGATAACTTTACATGATATTCTATGCGAATGTGCGGTATTTATGGACATTTTACGAGTTTAAATAATGATATTGAGCGATGTAACTCATCATGGGAAGTGGCCTCAGATATTATGGCAAACAGAGGCCCTGATGCTTCAGGTTTTGAAAATATAGAGATTGATAATTTTCACGGTGTTATTTGTCATAGAAGACTTGCTATTGTTGATCTTGATTCCCGGTCAAATCAACCAATGAACAACGATGGTAATCTTATTTCATTTAATGGTGAAATATATAATTATTTAGAACTCAAAAAAGATCTAAAAGAAGATGGAATCAATTTTTTAACTAAATCAGACACAGAGGTCTTAATTCAGGGTTTTGATATATATGGGTTAGATTTTTTAAAGAAAATTGACGGCCCCTTTGCATTTGGACACTATGATAAAACAAAAAAAAATATAACATTAGCAAGAGATATTTTTGGTGAAAAGCCTTTATTTTATTATTATGATAGTACTGATTTTTTATTTTCATCTAGTTATGAGGCCGTAGTAAGTTTTTTAGACAATAAATTATTAGACAGTAATTTTCTAAAAGATTTTTTTGATTCAGGGTACTCAAAAAAAAATACTCTGTATAAAAACATTCATAAAGTAAATCCTGGGGAGGCAATTGAATTTAATTTCCATAATAAAATTTCAATAAAAAAGTCAGTAAAAAATGAATTCAATTTTAATGCCAAGAATCTTTCATTTGATATTAGTCATTTTGAAAAATTATTTATAGAGTCTTTAGAAAGAAGATTGATAGCTGACGTTCCTATTGCCCTTTTACTAAGTGGAGGTATTGATAGCTCTTATATTGCTACGATTGCAAAACAGGAGCTCAATTATGATTTTAATTGCATCACAATTGATGATGGAATGGGGAGTGAAAAAGATATTGAAAACGCCAAAAAATTAACCAGAAAACTTAATATACCTCATCATATAATTAATAAAGATGATTTTGTTCCTAATGAAATTAATAATACATTAACTAATCTAGATGAAATAATTTCAGATCCAGCATACTACTTGCAATCCAAACTAATATCGAATGTTCCAAATAATATAAAAGTTTTGATTTCGGGCGATGGAAGTGATGAAATCTTCTTGTCTTATTCAAATTATAAAAAAATATTTAAAAATGCTAAAAATATGAGAGATAAAATCTCAAAAGAAGCTATTTTGAAAACAGAAAATATTTTAGGTAAATGTCATCCAAAAGTTTTAAATATTTTTATTAGAGCATCTGCATTTTGCCCATTAAGCGTAAATGATTTATTTATTCTGGAGAGAGTATTTTCAAAAGATAAAGAATTTATTGATAATGTTTTACTTAAAGATAAATGCTGGGATCTACTTCACAAAAAAGCAATAGATTATGATTTGGCTGAGTATTTACTTAGAAAGGCTGACTTATCTAGCACTTTTTTTTCCAAAGAGTTGAGAAGTCCTTTTCTGTCAAAAAAAATTTTTAAATATGCGCTTCAATGTGATTTTGATTCAATCAAAGCTGGTAAAAAACAACATTTAATTGACTCTCTTGTAAAAAGATTGGGTAAAGATTTCTTATTTGAAAAAAGAGGTTTTTTTGCTGGAGGCCAAAAAAAAATTACAGAAAATATAGACATAGATTTATCATTCCTCCCCAAAGAGACTCTATCAAAAATAGAAAATATTTCTCTTAATGATTATTCATTAAAATATAGGTCTTTAGTATTAAAGAATTATTTATCAAAATTTCAAGATGCATAAAATATAATGTCGGTATGAGAGTCTTTGATCTAATCTTTACTTAGAGACAGTCTTTATATGTAAATTCCTTTTTTTGATAGCTATAGTTATAATATATACATATCCTATTTATTTAAAAGTTTCAAATTACTTAAAGGAGTTAATTTTGACAATTAAAGTTTTAGTAGTTTTTGGAACAAGGCCAGAAGCAATTAAAATGGCACCAATATGCCACGCCCTTCAGGCTAATCAAGATTTTTTTAAAACAACAATATGTGTGACAGCTCAACATAGAGAGATGCTTGATCAAGTTTTGGATATTTTTTCAATTACTCCAGATATTGATTTAAATCTTATGAAACATGGTCAAGATCTTACTGATATAACATCATCAATTCTTGTTGGCATGAGAAATATTTTTATAAATGATAGACCTGATTTAGTTCTAATTCATGGCGATACAACGACTACATTAGCAACAGCAATTGCTGCATATTATGCTAAAGTACCTGTTGGACATATTGAGGCTGGCCTAAGGACTAATCAAATTTATGCTCCTTTCCCAGAGGAGTTTAATCGCCAAGTTGCTAGCAAAATTACACGATGGCACTTTGCTCCAACTGAGCTAAGTCGAATCAATTTAGTCAATGAAGGATATGAAAAAAAATCAATAATGGTTACTGGCAATACAGTTATTGATTCTCTTTTTTGGGTTATAGAAAAGCTTGATAAAGATATTGCCAGAAAAGATAAAATCATTTCGTTACTTTCCAAGAGACTAACATTTGATTGGCAGAATGAAAAATATATCTTAATTACAGGCCATAGAAGAGAAAATTTTGGAGTTGGTTTTATTGAGATTTGTGAAGCTATTGCTGAACTAGCTATTAAATATCCTAGTGTTCACTTTATCTATCCCGTTCACCTTAATCCAAATGTTCAAGATCCTGTTAATTCGTTACTGTCAAAAGCTAAAAATATACATCTCATTTCCCCTTTAGATTATGAGCCATTTGTTTACCTTATGAAGCACAGTTTTATTGTTTTAACTGATTCGGGAGGGATTCAAGAAGAAGCACCTAGTTTAGGTAAGCCGGTTCTTGTAATGCGAGATGTTACTGAAAGGCCAGAAGCAATTGAAGCTGGCACTGTAAAATTAGTTGGAGCCAATAAGAAAATAATAATTTATGAAGTATCAAATTTGATTGATAATCCTTCAAACTATTCTAAAATGTCTATGTCACATAATCCATATGGCGATGGTCAGGCTAGCAATCGTATTCTTGAAGTTATAAAGGAAGAGTTTAATGAAAAAATATAATAAAACCATATGTGTTATTGGTTTGGGCTATATTGGTTTACCTACTGCTGCTCTTCTAGCATCCAAGGGTTATATCATTAATGGAGTTGATATTAACCAAAATATAGTTGATATAATTAATAACGGCGGTATTCACATAATTGAGCCTGATTTAGATCAATATGTTGAAGAAGCAGTAAATAATGGACATCTAAAAGCTTTTGCAAAGCCACAAACAGCTGACATTTATATTATTTGTGTACCAACACCTTTTTATTCAGATAAAGAGATACCTTCCCCAGACATCAAATTCATTGTAAACGCAACCAAATCAATCATACCTTTAATCAAACCAGGAGATATGGTCATACTCGAATCAACTTCACCTGTAGGCACAACAGAAAAAATAGCAGAAATTTTTTCAGAAGGGGGTATTGATATTCAAAGCATTTCAATTGCATACTGCCCAGAAAGAGTACTGCCAGGTAAGATTATGATTGAACTTATTTCTAATGACCGTATTGTTGGAGGACTTAATAAAACCTCTACTAGAAAAATAGCAGATTTTTATAAAACTTTTGTTGATGGAGATGTCCTAGAATGTTCAGCAAAGACAGCTGAAATGTGCAAGTTGGCAGAGAATAGTTTTAGAGATATCAATATTGCATTCGCAAACGAACTATCGATAGTTTGCGATACTCATGATATTGATGCTTGGGAATTAATTAGATTGGCTAACCATCATCCTAGAGTAGAAATTCTTCAGCCTGGAACAGGAGTAGGTGGTCATTGTATTGCAGTTGATCCATGGTTTCTTGTATCGGGAGATCCAGAAAATGCTCGCCTAACGAAGTTAGCACGCCAGGTTAATGATTTTAAACCAAATTGGGTAGTACAAAAAATTATGAGCCAAGTAAATTTTTTAATTGAAAACGGCATTGCATCTCCAAAAGTTGCATGCTTGGGTTTAGCATTTAAGCCTAATATAGATGACCTCAGAGAATCACCTGCTGTTCAAGTTGTTCAAGATTTAATAGATTTAAACATTCATGTGGTGTCAGTAGAGCCCAATATCCAAAATCATAATAATTTTAAATTATGTAGCTTCAAAGATGCATTGGATGCAGATCTTTTGGTCATATTGGTCAAACATAATGAGTTTGTAACCAAAAAAAATCAAAAAAAATTACTTGATACAAACATATTAGATTTTTGTGGAGCATTGGCATAAGAATTTTATATCGTAATATCATTTTAAAATTAAGACCTAACAATTTAACTACAAGGATTATATTATGTGTGGAATATTAGGATTCTCTGGAAACTATGCTACAAACGTAGACGACCTGCCATCCTCTAAAGAACGTTTCACTAAAAGTTTTGAAAAAGCTTTATCTGAAATACATCACAGGGGTCCTGATGCAAGTGGAATTAAATATTTTTGTAATAATGATGTCTTCTTGGGTCATACAAGGCTAGCAATTCAAGATTTATCCTCGGCAGGTTCCCAGCCTATGACATCTAATGATAAAGAACTCACTATTATCTTTAATGGAGAGATTTATAATTTCCCATTACTAAAAAAACAACTTGTAAGTCTCGGCTATTCATTTAAGAGTAATACTGATACCGAAGTAATATTATACTTGTATAAAGAATATAATACTGATTGTTTTAAAATGCTTGATGGTATTTTTTCAATTGCAATATTTGATGTAAAAAAGAATGAGCTAATAGTTGCAAGAGATGGTTTAGGTGTAAAGCCACTATACTATTTTAATGATAATTTTAAGTTTATTTTTGCAAGCGAAATAAAAGCAATAGAAAAATTATTATCTAATGATAATTTAAGTCTTGATTGTGACAGTTTAAATCGTTATTTAACTTTTCAATGGTGTCCTGGACAGGGAACCCCATACAATGAAATTAAAAAACATAACCCAGGAGAAATTCTAATTATCCGAGATGGAGTAATTATTGATAAGAAAATTTTCTATCAACTACCAATAGTAAGAACTAATAAGAAGAATAAAATAGACTCAGTTGAAGAGGTTATATCAGATTTAGATGGTAATCTTCGCAAGGCAATTCATGATCAAATGCTGTCTGACGCTCCTGTGGGTGCTTTTTTATCAGGAGGGCTGGATTCTACCAGTGTTGTAGCATATGCGAAAGAAATAGATCCATCTATTACATGCTTTACAATCGACACTAATAATTCTTCAAACGACGGAATGGAAGATGATTTACCCTATGCCAAAGAAGCAGCAAAATTTCTTAATGTGCCTCTTGAAATTGTTAAAGTAAGCTCAGACTCTTTGGTTAAAAACTTAGAAAAAATGGTCTGGATGCTAGATGAGCCTTTAGCTGATCCTGCGCCCCTCAATGTCCTTTACATTTCAGAACTAGCAAAAGAAAACGGTATGAAGGTTCTCCTTTCAGGAGCTGGTGGTGATGATATCTTTACGGGATACCGCCGCCACCAAGCAATTGCTTATGACAAAAAAATTCAAGTACTCCCAAGATGCCTATTATCTAACCTTGAGATTATTTCTAATAAACTTGATAAGAGAGTTACATTATTTAGAAGGCTAGCAAAACTTTTTAACGGAAGTTCATTGAGCGGCGATCTAAAAATAGTAAACTATTTTAGATGGATTGATCAAAAAGCACTACATTTGTTATATTCCAATGAATTTAAAGCTGAGATGTCGAGCGTGGCCTCAGAGCAACCCATGATAGATTTGTTAGATACAGCGCATTTAGAATCTAGTCCATTAGATAAAATGTTAGCTCTAGAACAACGTTTTTTTACCACTGATCACAATTTAATTTATACAGACAAAATGTCTATGGCAACTGGAGTTGAGGTACGTGTCCCATTATTAGCCAAACACTTAGTTGAGTTCGCATCTAGTATACCGGATAATATGAAACAAAAAGGAAACGTAGGAAAGTGGATTTTTAAAAAAACAATGGAGCCATATTTACCAAAAAAAATTATATATAGGCCTAAAACTGGTTTTGGTGCACCTCTTAGAGACTGGCTAAAAGTTGAACTTAGTGATTATGTTGAAGAGCTTTTAAATTCTAAATCTTTATCCTCAAGAGGGCTTTTTGATTCACAAGCAGTTGCGAAATTACTAAAAAATAATACTGAGGGTAAGATAGATGCTTCTTATACTATTCTTTCTTTGATGTGTATTGAAATATGGTGTCGACAGCATCTAGATATGAATATTACTTCAAGTAATACTTTCCTAAGAGAGTCATAAAAAATGAAACAAATTCTACAAGATTTAAAAAATGGTGAGACTAGAATTGAAGAAGTTCCAGCTCCTTCAAGTCTCGGTGGAAGTTTAGTAATAAGAACAAATAAAAGTGTGGTTTCGGCTGGAACTGAAAGAATGTTGGTTGATTTTGGTAAAGCAAGCTATATAGATAAAGCGCGCCAGCAACCAGATAAAGTCAAACAAGTATTAAACAAAGTTAAAACTGATGGTTTGATGCCTACAATTGAAGCAGTTACGAGCAAGCTAGAACAACCACTGCCGCTTGGATATTGCAATGCTGGAATAGTAATCGATACAAAGGTTTCTGGCTTTAAGATTGGAGATAGAGTTATATCTAATGGAAATCATGCTGAGATAGTAAGAGTGCCGGGTAATCTTTGTGCCAAGATTCCAGATAATGTTGATGATGAATCTGCATCATTTACAGTTTTAGGATCTATAGCACTTCAGGGAGTTAGACTAATTAATCCAACTATTGGAGAAACGGTTGTGGTTTCAGGCTTAGGCTTAATCGGTTTAATCGCTGTTCAAATATTAAAAGCTAATGGCTGCAGGGTACTCGGAATAGATTATGAGGAACATAAATGTGCACTAGCGCGAGAATTTGGAGCAGATACTATAAATCTTAGCCTTAATGAAGACCCTCTTGTAGTTGCTAATTCATTTTCTAGGGGACGCGGCATTGATGCTGTTTTAATTACAGCTGCAACAGAAAGCAATGAACCAATGAGTCAGGCTGCTAATATGCTTCGTAAGAGGGGTAGAATTGTTTTAGTTGGAGTTGTTGGGCTTGAGCTTTCAAGAGCAGAATTATACGAAAAAGAGATTACGTTTCAAGTTTCGTGCTCCTATGGACCAGGTAGATATGATATCGAATATGAAGATAATGGAAGGGATTATCCTGTTGGCTTCGTAAGATGGACTGAGCAAAGAAATTTTGAAGCAATTCTTGATATGATTTCAGGTGGGGCATTAAAAGTGACTCCATTAGTGACTCATAGGTTTAAATTTGAAGAAGCTTTATCTGCATATAATGAATTAAATAATAACAAAGCATTAGGTATTGTTCTTTCATACAAAAGTGAATTAGATAATAATAAAAAACAAAAAGTTATACTTGGCAATCACAATGAGAATTATGGTTCTGATAAGGTTGTTTGCGGATTCTTGGGTGGTGGCAATTATGCCTCTAGAGTTTTAATTCCTGCATTCAAAAAATCAGGAGCACAAATGGAAACATTGGTAACAAGTCGTGGAATTAACTCTACCATTCAAGGAAAAAAACATAACTTTAATATTGCCTCGACTTCAGAATTAGATGTTATAAATTCGGAATCAATAAATACTGTAATAATTGCAACTCAACATAATCTCCATGCTGAGCAAGTAATAAAGTCACTAGAACAAAAGAAAAATATATTCGTTGAAAAACCCTTAGCCATAACATTAGAGGAATTATCTCGAATAGAGACTACCTATAACTCAATCAACAATAATAGACCAAGATTAATGGTGGGATTTAATAGGCGCTTCTCTCCTCATATAGTCAAAGCTAAAAGCTTAATGAATTCTCAAGATGGGCCTAAGATTTTTGTTATGACAATAAATGCAGGTGATATTCCTATAGAACATTGGACTCAAGATCCTCTGATTGGAGGGGGAAGGATTATTGGAGAGGGATGTCATTTTATTGATTTATTAAGATTCCTTTCAGGTTCAAAAATAATAGGATTTAATGCTACTAAAATAGGCGATTATCCTGGAATAAAAGTACGTAATGACAAAGTAACTATTACATTATCTTTTGATGATGGCTCTTTTGGAACTATTCATTACCTATCAAATGGCGGTAAAGCATTTCCAAAGGAACGATTAGAAATATTTAGTAATGATTCGGTACTTCAGATAGATAACTATAAAAAAATGACAGGCTATGGTTGGAAAGGTTTTAAGAAAATGAATTTATTAACCCAGGATAAAGGGCAACTTCAATGTGTTAACTCTTTTATTGATTCAATTAAAAACGGCACTAAATCGCCAATAAGTTTTGAAGAACTTCTTGAAGTTTCTAAAATTTCCATTGAAATATCTAATGAACTTTCAACCTCATAGATATCAAATAATGTATTTATTTTATAATGAGTCATTTTTTAATGGCTCGCAATTAAAGTTTAATTATATATATAAATCTAAAGACCTCGATCAAAAAGAGTGAATCGTTCATGATAAAACAAATTGTTGTTGTAAGTGGTGGGTTTGATCCCATTCACTCAGGACATATTGAATATTTAAAAGGTGCTAAGCATCACGGCAACTATTTAATAGTAGCCTTAAATAGCGATGAATGGCTAATTAGAAAAAAAGGAAAAAATTTTATGGCATTTCAAGATAGAAAGATAATTTTAGAAAATCTTGCTATGGTAAATGAGGTTTTAAGTTTTACAGATGATATTTCTGGAAGTTGTATAAATGCATTGGAAACTATAAAAAGAAAATATCCAGGATATAAAATTACTTTCTGTAATGGCGGTGACAGAAATAAAAATAACATTCCTGAAATGAGTGTAAAGGGTATTCACTTTTCTTTTGGTGTTGGTGGTGAAAATAAAACAAATTCATCTAGTAGCATATTAAGAGATTTTAAGTTTAAAAAAGAAGAAAGAGTTTGGGGTAAATTTTATGATTTATTTATAGATAATGATATCAAGGTTAAAGAGCTTATCATATTACCTGGTAAAGGAATGAGTTTTCAAAAACATGAATTTAGAAATGAAATTTGGTTCGTTAGTAAGGGCAGTTGCATAGTAAATTTTAGCGATCGTGAGCCAAATAATTATGTAGAGAATGTTTTAAATAAATGGGATTCTTTTAAAGTTAATAAAAATGAATGGCATCAACTTATAAATAATACTAATCATGATTGCCATATTATTGAAATCCAATATGGTAACAAAATATCTGAAGACGATATTGAAAGACTAAGGTTTTACGAAAATAATTGAAATGTGGTCAAAATTTAAAAATGATTCAAGGATAGAGCAGCTTAAGAATTCCTATGATTTTTTTTATTGTATTTAAAAGACATATAAACTTATGAAAGTTATTAAAAATATTGGTTTATATTTTAGGACAATTAAACATTTAAAGTTCAAACAGATCTATTTTCGTATCTATAGATTTTGTTACTCTCCGAAATTATTTTTAAAAGGCAATTTGGATAGAAGTAATTTTATTTTTCCACCATATATTACTTATATATCTAATAATGATCTTTTAAAAAATAAATTTACTTTTTTAAATTCTAGAATTAATTTATCACTTCCTGATGATTGGAAAAATAAAGCTATTCCTCTTCTATGGTTATATAACCTTCATTATTTTAATGATCTTCTAGCAAGTAATATCTCAATCGATAATAAAAAATATCATATTGATAAATGGATTGAAGATAATCCTTCAAGCCTTAAAGGTCCAGGATGGGATCCATATACCCTATCTTTAAGAATTGTTAATTGGATTAAATTCTTTTCAAATGAAAACTTAAACTCTAAAAACCACATAACAAGCCTTATCGAACAAGCTAGAGTTTTAAATAAATCAGTTGAATTTCATTTAATGGCAAACCATGTTCTTGAAAATGCTAAAGCATTAATTTTTGCTGGAATATTTTTTAAAGGGCAAGAGGCACAACATTGGTTAGAAAGAGGGATAAAAATACTTGAGACAGAACTAAAAGAACAAATATTAGAAGACGGTGCTCATTTTGAATTATCTCCTATGTATCATTCAATCATGCTTGATTTAGTTATGGATTTGTATGAATTAAGTATACTTTCAAATGATACAAGATATGCATGTTTAAGAAATACCCAACCTTTTTTAAAAAAAACAATTGCTAAAATGTCTTATTGGTTAAACAATATGACTCATCCTGATGGAGAAATATCATATTTTAATGATGCAGCAATAGGTATAGCGAAAAGCCCAGAGTATTATTTCTCAAGGGCAAATAAATTATTATCTAATACCAAAATCTCTAATATAACTGATGTGATTCACCATAGCGATTCTGGTTATATTAAGGCGTTAAAAAAAGATTTCTTTTTGATTTTAAATTGTTCTGAAATTTCACCATCATACCAACCTGGACATGCACATGCAGATTCATTATCTATAGAATTATCATATTTAAATCAGAGAATTTTTGTTAATTTAGGAACTTCTATTTACGAAGCAAGTCAGAGAAGAGATTATGAGAGGGGAACCAGATCACACTCTACATTAGAAGTTAATGGTAAAAATTCTTCAGAGGTATGGAGCTCATTTAGAGTTGGGAGGAGAGCAGAAATTATGCAAACGAAGATTAGTGAGAAAGATGATTACACTGAAATTATGTGTGAACATAACGGCTATAGGTTTATTGAAAAAAACTTAAAACATACTAGGGTTATAAAAATTAGCGAATCTTCAGTTCATATAATAGATAAATTGAATAGTCAGAAACATAAAGGTATATCAAGGTTTCATTTGCATCCTGACATGAGTATTGAATGCGATTATGAAAACAAAAGTGGAACCTTGATTTTACCAAATGCTAGAAAAATTTACTGGAAAGCTGAATGCAAAAAAATTGTATTAGAAGAAACAAAATATGCCTCAGGTTTTGGGAGATTGAATAATACTCTAACTTTAGCATTATATGACAACAACTTTAATTCTTCTTCATTAACATTAAAAATATAAATATGAAAATACTTTTTTTTACTGATCATTTTGCTCCAGAAATTAGTGCGCCAGGTATTCATATATATGAGAGATGCAAACTATGGGTTGAGGATGGACATAAGGTTACTGTAGTGACTAATTTTCCAAATTATCCTTTAGGCAAGACATATGATGGCTATAAAAATAAATTTAGAAGTACTGAATGTCTTGATGGTATAAATGTTATTAGGGTATGTACGTATATGTCTGAAAATAAAGGTTCATTTAAAAGAATATTAGATTATATTTCTTATACAATTTCATCATTTATAAATAGTTTATTTTTACCAAAGCCCGATATTGTTATTTCATCATCACCCCATATTTTCGTACCACTATCAGCTATATTTTTTTCTTTCATAAAAAGAGTCCCTCATGTTGTTGAAATTAGAGATTTGTGGCCAGAATCAATCGCTGGCAATACAGGTATCAGTAAATCATCATTTATATACAAAACCTTTGAACATATTGAAATGTTTATTTACAAACATTCAAAAAAAATTATTGTTTTCACTAATTCCTTTCAAAGAAATATTACAAAAAGAGGTGTCAGCCAATCTAAGATAGAGGTGATTGTAAATGGAGCTAACTTAGATTTATTTAAAACAAGCTCATATGATGAAAGCTTAGCAAGCTCTTTAGGTTTAAAAAATAAATTTGTAATGGGTTATATTGGAACTCATGGCCTGTCGCAAGGGTTAACCAATGCAGTTCTTTCCTCTCATTTTGTTTTCGATGATGATATTCATTTCCTATTTGTTGGTGAGGGGGCAGATAAAGAAAAAATGCTAAAAGAAGCATCAAATATAAAAGCATCAAATATAACTTTTCTAACATGGCAGGAAAGAGAAAAAATGCCAAATTTTTGGGGCATCTGTGATGTTGGTTTGGTGCACTTAAAAAATGATCCTGTTTTCAAAACAGTAATCCCATCTAAAATTTTTGAAATTATGGCATGTGGAAAGCCTATAATATATTGTGGTCCAGATAGTGATGGTAGTGATATTTTGAAGGAATATAATTGTGGTGTTTGTATAGAACCTGATAATCCGAAGATGCTTGCTGATGGCTTGGTTAAGTTAAAAAATAATAACAAATTGATTAATGATTTGAGCATAAACTCAAAAAATGCAGCTAGTGATTTTTCAAGAAAAAACCAAGCAAACAAAACTCTCAAGGTGCTACAATCAGCTGTAAATAATGCAAATAATAATTTATGAATTACTTATCGCTAATAGACAGAAAAACTCCATTACTTTACGAAGATATAATTGATAATCAAATTTTATTAAAAGAATTGGTATCTGGAAGTTCTTTCCTAGTTATTGGAGGAGCTGGCTCTATAGGTCAAGCAGTCACAAAGGAGATTTTTAAACGCAATCCCAAAAAGCTTCATGTTGTAGATATTTCTGAAAATAATATGGTTGAGTTAGTTAGAGACCTTAGAAGTACTATTGGCTACGGTAGTGGCGATTTTAAAACATTTGCTGTCGATTGTGGTTCTGTTGAATTTGAAGCACTAATGGAGAATGAGGGACCTTACGATTATGTCTTTAACTTATCAGCTTTAAAGCATGTCAGAAGCGAGTCTGATCCATACACGCTTATGCGTATGATAATGGTGAATGTCTTCAATACAATTAAAACCTTGCGCCTAGCTAAAAAGATTGGAGCTAAAAAATATTTTTGTGTATCAACTGATAAGGCTGCTAACCCAGTGAATATGATGGGTGCTAGTAAGCGAATTATGGAAATGTTTTTAATGCGAGAGAGCCTGACACAAAAAATCTCTATGGCACGATTTGCTAATGTAGCATTTTCTGATGGGTCGCTCTTACATGGCTTTAATCAAAGATTTGCTAAGAAGCAGCCATTTGCTGCACCAAATGATGTGCGACGTTATTTTGTAACACCTCAAGAATCTGGCGAATTATGTTTACTCTCTGGACTACTTGGCGATAACAGAGATATTTTTTTTCCTAAGCTTAGCGAGAAATTACATCTAGTTTCTTTTTCAGAAATTGCGGTACGTTACCTAAAAGAATATGGTTATCATCCTTATGAGTGTCAATCTGAGGATGAGGCTCGTCAAAGAGCAGAAGAGTTAATAGCTAAAAATCAATGGCCCTGTTATTTCTTTAAAAGTGATACTACTGGTGAGAAAGACTTCGAAGAGTTTTTTACTGATAATGAAGATTTAGATATGAATCGGTTTAAAACTATAGGGATAATAAAAAATCAACCCGAATTTAATGATAATAAACTAGACTATTTTATGAAAGGGGTAGAATCTTTAAGAAAAAAAGGTACATGGACTAAGGAAGATATTGTCAAATTATATTTTGGCCTTTTGCCTGATTTTGCACATAAAGAGACTGGTAAATATTTAGATCAAAGGATGTAATAATGGAACGTTTTTTTGATATTATTTTCTCAGGATTGGCATTAGTAATATTCTCACCCTTGTTGATACCCGTTTTTCTTATTTTAAAATTTTCAGGAGAAGGAGAAGTATTTTTTTTCCAAGAGAGAGTTGGCAAAGGAGGTAAAATATTCAAGCTATTTAAATTTGCAACTATGCTAAAAGATAGCCCCAACATAGGAACAGGGACTGTTACCATTAAAGAGGACCCACGAGTTTTGCCTGTAGGGAAATTTTTAAGAAAAACCAAGGTTAATGAACTACCTCAATTATTAAATATTCTTTTTGGGGATATGAGTGTTATTGGGCCACGACCACTTACTTCACAAAATTTTGGTTCATACACATTTAGTACTCAAGAAGTTATAAAGCAAGTCAGGCCAGGCCTTTCAGGTATAGGATCTATAATTTTTCGAGGTGAAGAAGAGATTATGCATGGAGCTGCAGCCTCTGTTGAATTTTATAAAAATGTGATTGCTCCTTATAAGGGTTCTTTAGAAGAGTGGTTTGTCTCGAATAAGAGCTTGTACATATATTTCCTTTCGATCTTAATGACAATGTGGGCTGTTTTTATCCCAAACACAACAATGACATGGAGAGTATTCCGTGGCTTGCCAGTTCCACCAATAGAATTAAAAAAGGCACTTAATTATCCAGAATAGACGATTGGTCTTTTTAGTAATGTCATTTCAGGATTTAGTATTCAAGCTCTTTGCCATATAATGATTCATATACAACCAAATAAATTTTTTAAACCTTTAGTGGAATGATCAGATTTAATAGTCTCAATCAAGGGGAGCCATATTTAACTTTTAAACAAAAATATTGTATGGCATTAGATTTAGGTCAAAAAAATATTGAGGCAATAGCTATCTCGTCTTACAACATAAAACAAAATGAGGTCGATTCTAGGTTTGTTAATTTAAAGTTTATTGATGATGATAAGTTTATTTTTTTTAGTAATTATAACTCTCCAAAAGCATCCTCTTTTAATTCTCACGACCAAATAGCTGCAGTAGTATATTGGCCTAGTATTAATGTTCAGATTAGAATGAAGGCTAAAATAAAAACAACTTCTAATGAGTACAATCAAAAATATTTTTTTGAAAGATCAGAAGAAAAAAATGCATTAGCTATTTCATCCAAGCAATCAAAGCCAATAAATTCTTATAGTCAAGTTAAAGAAAATTATAATAAATCTTTAAAAAATGATGATTTAAAAAAATGTCCAAAATTTTGGGGAGGTTATTCATTCACTCCTTACTATTTTGAATTCTGGGAAGGTCATGAGTCACGACTTAATAAAAGAGAAGTATATGAAAAAAGTGATGATATTTGGAAGCATTTTATTCTTCAACCTTAGATAAAATTTTATTGCGTAATATGTCAATTAGTATAAAATCAGCACCTGAAAATGATAAATACTAATCGATCACTACTTAATAGCATTAAATTTAACACTTAATGTTTATAACCTGTTCCAATCCTCATAAGGTGCTCTCATAGCTTCTCAGAAAAAAAATGTCACGCCTATTAATGAAAAAATTCGAGCCAGCGAAGTCATGCTTATTGGGTCAAACGGAGAAAAACAAGGATTGGTAGCTTTTTCCGTTGCCTTAGAATCAGCTAGAGTAGCATCACTTGACTTGGTTCAAGTATCACCATCAGATGCAAGTCCTGTGGTTTGTAAGCTTTTAGATTATGGAAAACACGTCTTTGATAAGAAGAAAAGTCTTTCTTCATCTAAGGTTAAAGTTAAAAGAAATACCACAAAAGAAATTAAATTTAGACCTTCTACAGATATCGGTGACTATAATATTAAATTAAAAAAGGTTAAAAGCTTTATTCTTGACGGAGATAAGACTAAAATAAGCGTCCGATTTAGAGGTAGGGAAATATTAAACAGTGATATGGGTCTTAATTTATTAAATAGATTAAGAGACGAACTGGAAGATATAGCCCAGGTAGACCAAGAGCCTTCCCTTGAAGGCAGGCAATTGCTAATGGTTCTTTCTCCTTTGAAGAAGAAGTAAATATAAATTTTATAAGAAGAATAATATGGGATATAAGCTAAAAACACATTCTGGAGCTGCAAAGCGTTTTAAGAAAACAGGTTCATCTGTAAAAAGCAAAAGTGCAAATAGAAATCATATTCTAACAAAACAATCTACAAAAAGAAAAAGACATAACAGAGGCCTAAATAAACTATCAGGCATAGTTCTTAAGATGGCTTCAAAATTAATAAGAAGATAAATCATGCCAAGAACTACAAAATCAGTAACAGCAAAAGCAAAACATAAGAAAGTACTAAGTGCTACAAAAGGCCATTATGGTGCTAGAAGTAGATTATTTAGAACTGCCAAGCAGTCTAATATCAAGTCTTTACAATATGCCTTCAGAGATAGAAAAAATAAAAAAAGAGCATTTAGAGCATTATGGATCGCAAGAATTAATGCTGGAGCTAGAGAGTTAGGAGTTTCTTATTCTGTTCTTATTAACTCTTTGATGAAAAAAGATATTGCCCTAGATAGAAAAATTCTTTCTGATATAGCCATTACTGATAGTGCAACTTTCGAGAAGATTGTAAAAACAGCTACCAGCTAGATATACTGGTTTTATGCCAGAATATAAGGACATACTACCCCCGGAGTTAATCAAAGACAGGGGTTCTCTTCACCCAATAAATCACATGAAAGACTCTATAATGAATCTTTTAATATCTTTTGGTTTCGAGATTGTGGATGGGCCTGAAATTGAAACAGAAGAATTTAATTTTGATATGCTTAATATAAAAAAATCGCATCCTGCAAGGCAGATGCATGATACTTTTTATGTTCAAAATAAATCATCCCTTTTAAGAACGCATACTTCTCCCGTTCAAATAAGAGGTATGCTTGAAAAAAAACCACCTTTAGCATTTATCTCTGGAGGCAAGGTTTATAGAAAAGATGATGATGCAACACACTTACCAATGTTTCATCAGGTTGAGGGCATATATGTAGATGAAAATGTTAGTTTTGCACAACTTAAAGACTTAATTTATAAAATTATCTATTCACTTTTTGGCGATGGAGTTGAATTAAGGTTTAGACCTTCGTACTTTCCATTTACAGAACCTTCAGCTGAGGTTGATATCTTATCAAAAGAAGGAAAGTGGCTTGAAATACTAGGGTGCGGGTTAGTAAATCCAGTTGTTCTAGAAAATTGTAATATAGATTCGAATAAATATAGTGGCCTAGCATTTGGTTTAGGTATTGAAAGAATAGCTATGCTCAAGCAC
>Ga0206131_10000709_pt1 | contig 44851 bp, 34 predicted proteins | sample Helgoland_Spring_FD_148636 | JGI IMG/M metagenome (GOLD analysis project Ga0206131, IMG submission 148636) | Pelagic subsurface seawater microbial communities from Kabeltonne, Helgoland, North Sea - Helgoland_Spring_Bloom_20160517_1 | ecosystem: Environmental > Aquatic > Marine > Epipelagic ... | reverse complement strand
TCCAAGCCTTCTACTTTAACTTCTAGCGGGCTAATCTTACCCTTAATCATGTTCATTGTCACATTGGCCTCGCGTGAAAAGTTAGCGTCTTCCATTGCATAGAAATATAACTCTTTCAAGAAGCCTAAGTGAGCAGCTTTATCTGCAGCAATAGCTGGTAATTTAGCAGTAAAAAGTTTATTTAGTCTTAGAGCAAGCTTTTTAGCAGTTCTTTTACCACTGATTGCAACTGCTTCAGCAACTAGGGCTTCAAATGCTGGTACTAGGCCAGTCTCACCATAGATGTCTGCCATATACCATTTCTTGTCTGCTTCATCGTATAGATAAACGAACTCAGCACCACCATCATCATTAGCTTTTCTAAGATAGCTATCGATAGCTGATTTTTTACCGGTCATTGGATCTAGATCATCACCATAGAAATTAATCTTATCTGGAGCATCTAAACCTGAATTACCACCTTTAGCGATAACACCGTTTATGTCTTTAGAGTTCTTGTAGTACTTTTTAATTAATGGCAACACGTTCTCTGGATAAGAATCATAGTGTGTATACACTGATTGGATGTTACCCTTCTTATCGATGATACCAAATTGACCTCTTGTACCTTCTAGTAATAGAGCAGATTCTGTTAGAGCGCCCAACTTCTCGTTGAATTTAGGTCTATCTTCTTCTGATAGCTCAGAAATGCTGGCAACTCCAAATTCTGAAAGAAGTTCTTTAAAGCTATTTGCAGCAGCCTCTCTCTTTGTATTTAGTTCTTGTTCTAGTTGAACCTGTGTTTCCTTTGCCTTCTCTGCAGCAAACTGTTCAAATGTTACTAGTTTTTTCATTATATGTTTCTTTATTTTGTTATTACAGTATTATATATCACCCTCAAAGCTAACGTTTTTTATATCGTAGCTGAACTTCTGTTCTTTATAGATCTTCTGTCTGGCTTTAGCATGTCTAATTAGGTAGTTATCCCAGTCTGGCAGGCTAATGTCATCTACAAAATCAATAATATTTACAGAGTCCTTTGAGCTGTGCTGTCTTAGTCCACGGCCAATTGATTGCCTAATGATTACTTCACTCTTAAACGATTCCGTAAAGAAGATGTTGTGAATCTTCTTGATCGAGATACCTGTTGAGAATGTGCCATATGACGCGACAATAACAATCTCTTCGCCTGCTTCCATCTTCTTCTTGTATTCCTCACGGAAATCTTTGTCAGTTCCACCATCAACGTAGTAGACCTTTTTATCGCTCTCCTGTCTAAGCTTCTCATATATCCTCTGGCCATGTTCAATCCTGTGGAAAAGTACAAGGGAATTGCGTGGTATTCTGGAAATAACGTTACAAATAAAGTTGAGCCTGCCCGGCGAGTTAATGATGTAATTTTGTTCAAATTTAAAGACATCTTTGCTTTCATATTTATTAAATGCCATCTCTCTAAAGGCCTCTTTTGTAGATTGCGCTGCATAATCCATCTTAATGATCTTTACATTACACTTTGCAATATGACCTTCATTCTGTAGATAGTTGGCGGTGACCTCTGTGATTACAGGGCCGGTATGCGACATTAAGGTTAATCTGTCTAGAGTTCCTGGTTTTGGAATAGTTCCAGATAGACCGAACCTGTAGTCTGCGTTATTACATTTAGATAGAATGGTTTTAATGGACTGTGACTTAGCTTTATGCGTCTCATCAATGATAACTGCATCAAACTGGTCAAAGTACTCAGCGCTCTTCTTAACAAGCGACTGGTATGTGCCGATCACTACGTTTCTACCGGCTCTAATCTTCTGGCCACTGTAGATTTGTTGTACCTTAATCGATACTCTATTTTGCCAGTTGTAATCTAAAAAGTCTTCGGAAGCCTGGACAACCAGTGAAACGTTAGGCACGATAAAAAGAATCTTCTCGGCCTTTTGTTTTTCTAGCATGTAAGCTACTGTTAAGAATGAGATTAAAGTTTTGCCGGCAGATGTTGCTAGTTCTGCTAGACACCTTCTAAATTTTAAGATATTGAACGCGGCTTCCATCTGATAGTCTCTTGGTGAAATGCCGTCTGGGTGGCCTTCAAAAAAGTTTAGAGCCCAAGCCTCAAAATCTTCTTGTTTGATTGCGCGGTCAAATAGATTAGTAATACCGTTAAGTTTTAGATCATAACTGTACTCCTTTGCGATCTCCATGATTTCGCGCCATAGGCCTGATGGAATCCACTTGTCATCTTTAATATATGAGATATAGCCATCCCAAAGCCCCTTCTTAACTAAAGGGTTAAAACGCCATGACTCAATTCTCTTGTTTAGAGATATGTTGATTTGCTCGAGCTCCATTTCTGATGCCGAGTCTATTCTCAATAATTGTTTGTTATCTGTTAGAGATATTTCCACTTTTTAGCCATGGGTTAATTTACCGTTACAGATCTTTTAGTGCTAATCTGTTTCGGATGGCAAAGCCCATATTATCTAGAGTCTTTACCGATTCTCTTAAAAAGTCAAGTTGATTTTCTAAGTGAGATAGAATCATATTGTCGTCTCTGAGATCAGTCTCAATAAAACGTTCCTTTTGTTTCTCACCTAATTTATAGTCATATTCGTAATATCTTATATATGCCTCTCTATATCTGGTGTTTATCGTAGCCTTCTGCTCTTTAACCTTCATGCTGATATAGGCAATATTGTCAATTAAGATCTGCCTTGTTGAAAGCACCTCAGATATTACCTCCTCCATCTGGTTAATGCTTCTTAAACCATGTGCGAGTTCTTTAATCTTATTAGACCAACTAGTACGTTGTGTGCTTAATTTCTTGTCTAACTCTAGTATTTTTTCTTTACTCATATGGGTTTCTTTAAAATAGAGAACCTTTGTCTCTACTCGGTTTTATATACTTTGAGGTCTTCTGTTTCTTTTTATACTTTGGAGTGCTCATCTTAATATCACTTGACTCAAACTTAATGTCTATTGGTTTAAAGTCAATTAAGAGTTTATAGCCCTTAAATCGATCTCTGTCTCTATAAAAATCGTCTAGTTCGTTGTCAACCATTATTTCATCTATATGTACCATAGATCTAATTCGCTTGATGTGAAATAATCATTAATCTTCTTATGAGCGTCAATCTTAAGCTCGTAACATTTCAACATCAGATCGTTTAGATCCTTTATATCATATGTATCTAGCTTAAAATCTTGCAAGAATTTCTGCCACATAAAAACAGGTCTGCCCTTTTTAAGCTTCTCTATCATCTTCTTCTTACCTGTTTTATCATTGTCAAACATGTATCTGACCGTTGCCATCTCATCAAACTCTTCCGTTGTTCTACCAGCAGTTGCTAGTGCCAGTGAGTTGCGCATAAACTTAGCATCAAGTGGTCCTTCAAAGATTGTAACTGCTCTTTGAAAGTTAAGTTGCATAATACCGAAGAGTGTTGAAGCTTTATTGACTCTAGCTAAAATATCAGGTTCAAGCCCGTGTTCTTTCTTCATCTCTTCATAGAGCTTGCCAATGTCGTATGTTAAATAACGCTGACCATAGCCCTTCATTCTTCTGCTCTGTACACCGATGATATTACCATTAGCGCCAAAGTTCAAGATCCAGAGTTTTTTTGTCTTGTCTGAGTATAGAAATTCTTCGGCTCTATTATGTAAGAGTCTCTCCTTTAGTTTAAACCAGATCCATTCACCTGGTTGAATCTCTTTTGCATGTGCAAACTTCTTAAATTCATCTACAGTTATTGCAATGTCATTAAGCTGCTTTAAAATATCGTGCTTTAGAGTATCTGCTTGTTTAACTTTACTCTTATTGCTTTGGATATAGTCGATAACATTAAAAGTATCTTGACTCTGACCTAGTCTAATACCAAAGTCTTTAGCCATTTTGTGGATGTTTGTATGCTCACCGCAGTTATAACAATGATACTGAAGTGTGTCCCAGTAGAGGTTGCCACGTTTCTTAGTATCGTCATCGTGAGAGTCCCCACAATAAGGACATGCCAGAACTATACGTCCTGGCATGTCTTTGAGTAGTTGCTTATTAGGAGCGGAATGCTCTTGTACAGCTATTTCTTTAAGTGTACTTTTTATTCTCTCCTTTAAGTCATCATTAAGTATGTTAGATGTCGAGGTCATTCAAGAAAGAGTCTAAATCATCATCAGTACTCACATTTGAACTAGCGCTTGATGTAGTAGCTTCAGCTTCTACTGCAACTGGTTCTTCTCTTTTAGGTTCAGCCTTTGGCTTGCTAGTTTTAGCAGCAGGGCTAGTAACCTCTGAAATTGAGTCTCCTGGATTTAGATACATTCTAAGGACATCGTTAACGAACGCTCTAGTTGTTTCATCCCATGCTTGGTAATCATACGTTGCAAGAGAAGGAGCGCCGTCTAATTCTTCTTTAATCTTAGCCATGTTTTCTTTGTTACGCTCAGCTGGAGCATCTCCTAAGATAATAGCTGATTGGCTAGAAGAGAATTTAGATTTGTCATAGTTGTTGTATTCACCTTGTCTCGTGATAATCAACTCGAAGTTCTTACCCTCAAAAAGGTCGAATACTTGTGTTGGTTCACCGAAGTCTGGTTTTAATTCAGCGTCGATCTTTTCTTTGATCTTGTAACCGAACTTGAATACTTTGTAGGTACCATCTAGATCTGGATTCTGTGGATCCTTAATGATCTTGATAAGTGCGTAGTATTGTTGACGACGCTTAAGCTTTTCAGAAGCTTTACGGTCAACTGCAGAATCACTTTTACGCAATTTCCAAAATACGTCTGCAATAGGACATTTCTCACCAATTGAACTTGGAGAGTCTACCAATTTACCTTCACCAGATGAGTTAGTCAACCAGTGTACGTACTTTTGAATAAGAGAGTTGCGTGGATTCTCTGGATTAGGAACAAAACGAATTAACGCCTTATAGGTTCCATCTTTACCATCGTCTGCAGATGGCTTGTAAACTTCATTTCCTGAAGTTGCTGTTGTGGGCTGGTGCGTTTCTACGTCTTCTACGCCCAAATTGAAAATGTCAAAATTCTCGCTCATTGTTCTTTAATTTACTTTTAAATTGTTTAGTTATCTTGAAATTACTTTCAAACCTTATAGTTGCAATTAGTCTATTGTTTCATGACTTCTTAAAAAAAGAGTACTGTATGTCGGTTCCGTTCGTCCTTTTAATCTTTAGCAGTTTAGCCTTGTGTGTTGGCTCTTAATACTCAGTTTATGTGAGCAAGCCGTGTAACACCATTTCTTTTGGACGCTATATTGGAAGCGTTTACAATACTAGATTCTAATGTGTCTATAACATAGAATGTTTGCACATATTATATATCTGTGTTTAGTATTGTTTCAGACTGCTGCCCAGAAAACTTTTTTGAAGTTTTTTGAATTAAGTTGGAACAATTCCCCAGGCCTTGCATATAAGTAATGTCTTTACGGGGAGAGATAAGGTTAGTCAGGGGCTGAAGCGCCGCTAGCGATCATCGCAGCTAAGAAGAAAGCGTCGACAAGGTCATCAACCGGTTTAGGTATTTTAGCCCCACACTCAAGTTCACAGATCTTTTGGTAGAATGGGCTTTTAAGCAGAGACTGGTCATCGATCGAGTTGTTGACAAAGGCTTCGAAGACTTGACTCTTATTCATATTGCCTTTACCAGCGAACTTCTTAATCGAGGTTGGAGCAACCGTCAATAAATCTTCTGGCTGCAGAGTCTTCAACATCTTAAGTTTTAAGATAGCAGCACCGGCTGCCATATCGACCATATTATTAGTGCCCATCTTAGAACCATAGCTTGTACCTTCAAATGCAATAGTAAATGAATCTCCTGGAAAGGACTCCTGTAGGATTAAATTAATAATCTCATCCGCCATCCTGTCATAGCGCTTTACTTTAGCAAGTTCAGAGCCTGAGAATTTCTCATCGTTAGTAAAATCTGGCTGAGTAACAATAGTTACATCCTTTAAGAGTGCAAGCTCTTCTTGAAGTGCCTGTTCTTTTTTTGTACCTGTGTTAGGTTTAAGGTATGCGATAAATTTATACTTCTTACTCTTATCATTGTAGAGGCATATGCCCGGTGAATTCAGCGAGAAGTCAATTGCGATATAGTTCATTTATATTCTTTTGCCAAGACTAGCACCTAGAGCAGCACCAACAAGTCTTGAGGTTAATAGATCATAGAGAATACCTTTATCTACACCAAGTACTTTAGCAATCATCTTGCCAACTGATTTGCCTAGTGCAAAGCCAGTTAGACCGCCTATAATGCTACCAAGCAGACCTTCATTAGTAATCTCTTCATTTAATGACTCAAGTGCATTCAAGTCTAAGTTACCATCAGCATCTGAATACTTCTCTAAAAAAGCGTCGATCGCAGCATCAACCTTTGCCTCTAATTCTGGAGTCCACTCTTCATGCAAACCCTCTTTAATTAGTTCCATGTCGGTTTCTGTCACATGTTCTTCAACTAAGTACTTGTTAAATGTTTTCATTATGTTATTTATTCTATTTCTAGTCTTAGGTTTAATCTGTTGTAGAAGAAAGTTACCTCGAAGGTGCTAAATTCTGCTACGTTGTCCGCCATGCTTAAACTTAGTTCGTTAATTGAGTTCATAATAACTCTTTCAAACTGCATATAAGCAACACTGCTTCCTTCTGAATCTAAGATCCTTAGAGTCAATGGTTGAATATAAGGCTCTTTTGTGGTTCTTGCATAATAATAAAGCAAGGTGTCCATCATAATCCAGTAGTTTATATATCCATCTAGTAACTGGAAGGTCACTGTAAACTGACGTTCGACTGTATTCTGAATTGGAATAGCACCTCTATGATACCTAGTTGTTCCATCATTATCAGCCTGTGTTGTTGGGTCAAAACTCACACCAGGTATACTTAAACCCTGAATTGAATAGTTTACGAAATCCACAGGCTCTGCTAATAAATTACCTGGAATCTTATTAAGATAGGGCTTGTATTTCGCAGCAACTTCTTCTGGGATAAACTTTCTTGGAAAGCGAAAGTCAAATAGGTTATTTCTACTGTTTAAAATCATATTAGCCTGCTCTGTAAGCCTCTTGATACCGACCCGCCGCCTGTTCTGTAAGTACCGAAAGTTAACATTGTCTCCTCGTTGCCGTTGTCTAGCGAAACATAGAACTTACCTCTTTGTTTACCGTTAATAATCTTAGCGTTGCCCTCATCAATCTTAAAGAGAACTTCACCTTCAATCATTTCAATATCTTTATGTGAGTAATGGTTGAACTTAAGAGCCTTATCTCCGCTGCCTATAGTTAGCACCACATTCTCAACGTTATTCAATGCTATATACTCTAGATCATCACCCTTCTTCTTAGCAAACTTAAACTTAATGTAAGTTGTAAATGGTGGTATATCAATTCTAGTCTGACCGTTGTTTACGTAATTTACAGCTTCAACATCTTCAATCTCGAATGAGTTTGGATTTGATAAGCTTGGCTGAACCTGTACTGGAGCCGAAGAAGTAACAACATTATGTCTTTCGACAAGAGCTATAACTTGCTTAGTGCTTCTAGGTAGAGCATTAGTCAAAACATCTTTAATAATTCTATTGGGAGTTGTGTTCGGAAGTATATTGTAGATTTCACTCAACTTGTTAACAGAGCTAATCGTTACCTTCTGTAGAGTCTTACCATATTTAGCAGCTTGTGGCACTGTTAAACTTGCCTTTTTAACAATCTGTGTATTATCGGTCTGATTATAGATTCTCATTGTCACATCAATCGAGAAGTTAACAGCAGTATTTGCGTTCTGGATAATTGGACGATAAAGTATTGGCGTATCAAAATCCTCGTATTGTGTAAAAGAGGCACTAGCTGTTCTAATGTTAGAAACACCAACTTGCTCAAAAACTTCAATGTCATAAAAGACTGAAATATCGTCCTGACTTGTTCTAATTCTATTTAAGATATAACCTTCAAAGTTAGAAGCCGAGTTATCTTTCTCACCGTAAATCTTAAAATAATCTCCATCGATAGCATCTTCAACTACAACTGTAAAGTCCTGGAATTCATCTTCTCTAGAGATAGTAAACTTATTTTCTTCACCAGTGTAGATATAATCAAAACCAGCTTCTGCTGAAAGCTGGTCAATCAGCTTAAAGTTAATACCATAGTTAGCGGTCTGTGAAACATTAGATGAGAATGCTGTACCATCACCATAGAATCTATCTAAAAACTCTTGATTCTGTTGAACTAGTGTTGGAATCTTAACCTCAATGAACTTAGAATATAGAGTCTCACCAAGTATAAATGGCTTTGGATTCGCATACTCGTAGTTGCTATGGTTTAAATAAACCAACTGTGTTAAGTAATTCTTTACACCGTTTGTTCTATCAGCCGTAATCTCAAAAAGAAAACCCTCATAGCCTCTTGCAGCAAAAGAATAACCGCTTCTTAAGTGCAATCTAACAGTATCATACTTAATATAGTTGATAGCAAGCGTATTCGCCGCTTGGTTAGCCACCAGTTGCGCTGAGTTTGATCCAGTCCAGTTGGTTGAGTTGTTTATATAGTTGTACTTTTCGTAAGCCCCAGTTGAATCATAACCAATCAGAGCATACTTTGTCTTGTCGTTTAAGTGTTGAACCACATGGTATCTACCTATAGTCTGATTAATATCATTGCCGGTATCTTCATCTGGATTAGAGAAGAGCGGGTTAGCTCTACGATCTATTGTAATCTTACCACCAACTCTATTAGGGTAGATATATTCTGTTTGACCATCTGTGTTTGGCGTAAATGTAAGTACATTAGCTACAGCATCAAAACTCTTAATACCAAAGCTTCCAACAATATTAAAGTCTGCTGGATTAGTTAAGGCATTTACGTTAAATTTATAAGTCTTACCGTTTTGTAACAGTAGAGTTCTAGCAGCAAAGCCTTCAACTGCGATATAAGCTCCATCATCAGTTACGTCGAAGTTAACAACGTCGCCACCAAGTTCAGAGATTAAGTGTCTTTGAGCAAAAGGATTGCCTTGCTCTATATCCAAGAACATAACCTCAGAGCCATTATCATCCACCTCAATCTCATAGTCGTTTGGATTCGACTGATCGTGGTAGATGAACTCTAAAAGTACATCGTCGTCTATTCTAAAATATCTTGATGATTGTGCCATATTAAAATCTTAACCATTTAGGGGACCAGAAGAGACCTACGCCTAAGCTTGGTCCATAACTAATCACCTGGTTGTTATTTAAGTTTATGCCGTACCCGATTCCAAAACCAACAGACCATCCTGCAGTTTTTTTATTACGTTGGTTCAGCTTAGTATTTATCAGGTTTATATTCTCAATGTCTGTTATAGTTAAACCTGGATAGCTTGTTGAAATCTTAATTTCATCTTGACCATCTACATTCTCAATTGCGGCAAAAAGACTCATCTCTTGTGAAATAGAAAAGTTAGGGTCTCTGTACAATATGTGATTACTATCTCTATAAACATACATGCTACCTTGTAGAAGTCTTGTATTACCATTCCCAAAATCATCAAACTTATTAAATTCAACTAGATCTGTTAATGAGTCAATTTTAGTAACTGAAAGATCAGCTAACAAGCTATCTTTAATTTTAATTTCTGCAGAAAGCAGAGTGTTTATCTTCTCTAAATCTTTGGTAAGACCTAAAGCTTTACGGTATCTTTTAATTAAAGCCTCTTGTTCATCTTCTAGATTTGCAATATCAAACTCATAGCTTTTAATAGTCGAAACCACATTGCCATTATCCAACTCTAAAACACGAATGCTGTCTTGTGCTGCCTTATAGTTGTTAAAGCTACGACTAGCACTTTCTTCTGTTTGTACCAGCTCTTGTTTTAAATTAGAGATCTGGTTACATTGCCTTAACATAAAGAGCATAAGAAGGGCTCCTCCGATAAAAGCAAGTGTCTTTGTATCTAGATTCTTAAAGAAGTTGTATATTTTAAGTAGATAAATCATATGTTATGATGTCGATTGTTGTGTGTTTGGTTGATTTTCTGTATATGTTGTATATGAATCTGCACCTAGGTCATATGAATTTTCATCAACAGGCATACTAAAGTTATAATCTATTGTTATTATAGGTGTTGTGGTGTCTGTAGTAATAAGATCATCAATATCTAGATAGTTAGCACTAACACCATCTTCTGTTTCAACACCTGCTAATACACCAGATTCATCATCTGCTTCTACGATATTAAATACATTCATACCTGGGAAGATAACACCAAAATATCTTTTAGTCAGCCCGGAAGAAGCGCCACTAGCATCATGTGGGTTAATAGCGATAGGAAAAACGACACGTTCTTGTGTTAAAGCACTTACGTAAGGGAAGTGGTCTACACCACCTATTTTAAATCCGGCCCTTCTAGAAGGGGAGTCTACACTAGAACTGCTTGTCTGCCCGGAAAGATTAATATCAGTACCATTTAAACTAGCCTGTAATATTGGTCTAGCATACATGTCAATACGACCCCATACATTAACTATATGTCCAACCTTTACATAAGACATTCTTGTAGTATTCTGATTTATAATAACCGCAACGTTTTTTCTAGAATATCCAGTACCTGTTGAATTGTTAAATGCATGAGCTATAATAACATCGTTGCTATACCTATCATTAGCAGTAGTCGTAACGCTAGTCATCGGCGTGCCGGTAAAAGCCGCCACATCATACTGTAGAGTACTTCCTCTATAAAAATAATCAACTAGAGTTCTATTAGCAACGGCAGCTCCATTGTTTTGTGCTGCCACTTGGCTAGTACCTGGCGTACCAGTGTTCTGTTTTACTCTTAAGCCTTTATCATTAGCTACTAGAATATCATCAGCCGCGTAAATTACATTTTTATATGTAAAGGTACGGTTTAAATTTGTTGCACCATCTGCTACTGTCTCACCAATCGTACCAACTATATCTTTAATATAAGTACTATTGCCGGTATCTTCACCAACACTTATTGTAAGTACATTTTCAGTACCATCATTTGCATCATAATCAGGTGAGATAAAAGTATCTCCATCTGCATCTACTAAAGTGCCTAATGGCTTCCAGTAATTACCATCTGGGTGTGGCATGAAGGCTTCTGGTGAGCCCAGATTACCATCAAAACCAACATCAAGATTAGAGTTATATCTAATCATACCAAGAGCACCTGTTGGCCTCTGTGCCGTTGTGCCTATTGGTATCTTAACATAACCACCGCTATTACCCTCTATTGTTAAATCACCACGTACAAATGTATTGTTAAATCTAACATCAAGTTTAGCAGTAGAAGTAGAACCAAGCGGTCCTAAAGCAATATCATTATTACCAGCATCTACGTTTATAACGCCACTTGATGTTAAATTAAGGGCATCCGCACCGTTAATTAAGACCTCATTTTTTATGTTGATTTCAAAATTAACATCGTTGCTACTTCCAATATCATGTGTTATTTTGTAAGTGTCAACTCCAGATAGTGTAGTAGAGCTAAAGTTTACCTTAGATGTAGTGCCATTTAAAAGGCTAGCAAAATTGCTATAGGGTGTATTACCATCAGGTATAACTATATTAAGCCATGCGTTTGGATTAACAATACCATCCGATGTGCCGTCTGTATAACCAGCATCTCCTAAAATAATAGAAGCAGGCTCTGTGTCATCATCATCTTTTTTAGGTTTTAATATACTTGTGGCTGTTGTAGAAGTATGGTCCACTCTACCCCAGTTGTTAACGTCAGCACCAGTAGCTCCAGTATCACCCTTTACACCGATATCACCTTTTTCACCTTTAGTTCCTGTACTACCAACTCCACCAAGTTCACCTTTCTGACCTTTAATACCAATTGGGCCACCACCATTAGCAACAAGCTGATCAAAGTTGTAATTAGTTTTGTCAACCCTGATAGAATCGCTATCTGTTGTTAGTATCTCTTTTATATTGATTGCCATGTTAGGACTGTATTTTTATCATAGGTCGTATATCGTAAGAATAGCCTAGTCTTTTGTTATATATCAGCCTGAAGTTTAACGGCATATCTCCATGTAGTCTGTAAGTAAAACTTTGATCCTGTGTAAAACCACCGTTGTCCAATAAATCTATATTGGCCGTGCTTAATATATTAGACTGAGCACCTTTAAACCTTCTAATCCATAGATCAATCTGGTCAATTGTAAAAGCTTGAATTAAGTTTTTGTTTACATAATCCTGCATGTCATCACTTAACGTTGTTTTATCACCAATTGACTTACTAGGGTCAATGAATTGACTTAACGTATTTAAGGCTCCTAGGTCACTTAGCTTTTTATAAACAACATCATTCATATAAAAGTCGGCTATTAAAACCTGTTTGTCTTCATAGAGCACAACATCATTATCGTTGTTATTAGTTCTTAAAATATCATCAAGTTCTTCTTCAGAATTAACTCTCTGTAGAGAGAACTCTGTTAAAAAGTAAGCATCATTTAACTTCATAGTGGTAGATCCTAGATAAGATCTTTCTTCAGCTGTGTCAAAAGTACCAGGTACTTTAACAGTGTTACCGCCGGCAAGTGATCTGGTATAGTAACCATCTTCCCACGAAGACATAAATACATTAACGTCTTTGTAATCAATCGCTATTTCATCAATTAGAGGATAAACAGGCAAGAAGTCACCACCTTTAGTTAGTTTAAGAACACCATTTGGATTAATCTCATTTACCTTGTGGTAGTAATGGTTCTTAATTTTACCCCATCCTAGGTCATGTGTACCTGCTTGTGGCACTATGCTTTCGCCGCTAGTAATACCTAACACATTAGAATCTTTGATAAAGCCAATGTTGAAAGCAACACCACATCTATTAAATTTATTATAGTATGATTTAGCTATGTTAATCTCAGTTGAGCTAGTTAAGCTATGTTTGTATAAAGGTCTTTCAAAGCCGGCTTCAAATAAATCCAGAGTAGAGTGCTTTCTATTAGTTTTAAAATGCGTGTAAATATCAGTAAACGTAACCACGGGCTCTAGGTCAATTGTGTAGTCACCTGAATGTCTAACCATAAAGTTAAAGTACTCATTTGTTCTAACTATATTGTAACCTATAATCTTTTTTGATTTAGCATAAACATCTAGATAGTTTGCATTTCCACCTGAAAGTTTAGCAGTTACATCGCTGCTCAGCAGTTTATAACTCTTAGGCTTTTGAAAATCTTCGACAACTCCCAGATCAACCTTTTTAACGATCTCTTTACCGTCTAAAAAGTTAATAGTAAATTGATTATTATTTACAGTACCATCAACTTCAATAGTAGTATATGTAATCTGATCGTCATTCTTATTTAAAATAGAAGCTACATTACCAGCAGCTAATTCATTCAATATTAATTCTTGTGAACCGAAACCGCCACTGATATAAGTATATGTTGCATTTTTTAAATCAGTGATGTTCAAACCTACTGTATCTAGATAATAGTCCGTATCAGTACTAACACCACCAACTTTAGTAGGACGCTCCTGTATTAACAATTCACGATCTGATTCTACTGAAAGAATTTTAGCCTCATAAAGACCAATAACACCCAAGTCTATATGTAATCTATTGTAAGTACCAGTTTCATTCTTAGAGATTTGTGTTTTAAAATTAGGTTCACTGCCGTCATTATGTGTAATTCCATAAACTCTATAAGGTCCTTGCCCCACAAAGCTAATAGATTTAAGATCAAGAGCACCTGCTGTTACAATATCAGCAAGCTCGTATTTTCCAGTAGTTGCATTAAACACTAGTTGGTGTTTAAGCTCATATAGTAGCTTTCTATTTAGATCAGAAGCCCATATATCACCGGTATTAAGTGTAATGTAAAAGATTACAAACTTAAACTTTTTGTTCTGAATAACTTCATACTCTACTGAATTGCTGCTCGCTTGGTTGTTAATCTTTAACATTACGCTAAACTTATAACCATTAAACTCTGTGTTCTTAACAAATTCGGAAGCAACTCTATTAGTAAATTCTTTTCTCTTTTTAAATACCACGTTTAATCCTTTAAATATAGTATTAGCAAAAGTCTCAGATGAACCGTTGTCAATTAGAGTATATTTCTTGTGCATGTTCGCTTTAACAAACGAGTTAATATTAAAAAGAGTCGTGTCTCTAGAAAGAGGGTCTTCATTATAAAGATCAATTTCGTGACCTTCACCAACCATAAACATATTAAAGTAGTCTCTATCAATTCTTTTAAATTGAGATTTAGTTAAGTCAAAACCTTTAATAAAATTAACATAGCTAAACGTATCGTTAACTTGCCAGAACCTTAAATAGTCAGGTATGTTTTCAATATAAAACCATTCATGTGTAAAAGCCTTTCGATCTCTATTAGTAACTTCTAAGTCTGGAGCGAAATTTGTTCTACCAAAGGCGCTATATGCATTCAGATGATATGGCTCTTCCCTTACAGTCGTGCCGTTTTTAAGAACCCATTTATTAACATTAGGTACAACTCTAGATCCAATAGCGAATTCTTTAACTTCATTTTCACTTAGTCTGTCATACTCACTTGTTATTAAATCAACATCAACATCGTCTACTGTCTCATTTGTAAGTAGTGGCTGTAGATTAGCAAAATATCGATCAGGTTCAATCTCATAATCACTTGAAAGTATATCTGTTAATGAAAGGTCATTTGCACCAACATTAATATTCTTAGTATCATCATAAGGCTCGTATATAATCTGATCTGTGGTTTCATGCTTTAATTCTTTAAGGTCAGAATTGCTTGTGTCATGAAAGTCAAAATCCATGTCGTAAATAGAATAAGCAGAGAATAATCCCAATGTTAGGTTTCTTTCTGCAAATACTCTAACCTCACCGTCACTGATTGAGTTCTCAAGATTTAAGATAACCTTTAGGTATTCACCATTAGGGTCCTTAATATTCTCAACTATATCAACCACTTTATTATAACGATCACGATATGCAGTTGGTAAATAATCACCAACATTCAATATTGGAGCAGTCTCCTTGTTAACTAAAACACTTTTATTAGTTGTATTTCCACCTTTAAAGAAATATGGATCCCATGATGAGATAGCAATAGAACTCAAATCTAATTCATTATTTAGATCTTTATTAATAGCTTCAAATTCTAAAAATTGAGTGGAGTTACTAACATATACTAGCAATGCATGCTGTAGCAGCTTGTAACCTGGTATTTTAATGCTTATATAAATGTCATTACCTATATTAAAGGCATCAAAATCACCTCTACTTTTAATCAGTTTAGTTAGTGCAATAGCAACATCTCCAGAATCACCTGCTGTAGAAAAATACTGCCCTTTAAATGTACCTCTTGGTAGATAGTTAGCGCTTAGCGGATCTGAATCAGCCGCGTAATAAGATCTATTCGGTATCTCTACGTTTGTGTAAATCTCAACTCTGTTTAAAATACAGCCGTTTGAAATAGTAACGGAAGGAGAGAGGTTTAACAAATTAGACTTCTTTTCTGTCAGTATAAAACTAGCCTTACCGTTTAAAGAGTTGGTCTCAAGGCTATAAACGTTAGAGAATGGTGTTGTGTAAGCTAATTCTAGATTAGCGATAGCAGTGGCCTGATCAGCACCTGTATTAAATAGAATAGTATTACCAACAGAGTCTTCTATCTCAATATCAACGTTGGCTATAAATTTAATAAATGTAAATCTATAAGATTCATTCTTAACATTAATTAAAGCAATTCTATCGTTATAAACAGGCGCATCAACAACTTTAACTTTCATAAAATCAAAGCCAGCAGCTGGATCGGTCTTCATGTCTATCGACTCGTCTTTATACTTAATACCTAATTGAGCTGGAATCTTGTTTAAAGGGTCAACTACTCTAACTTCAAGTCTTGAGTGGTCATAAGCTACATTATTATCAATACGGTAATAATTATCACCAGCACGAGCATATGCCAATACTGGCATTGCGTTTAACATTTTATATGAAGGTATTGCAGCATAGCTCAACGCAGAACTCATATTAGAGTTAACGCTTTTAAACATAATATTGCCGTTAGTTACTGAAGAAACATCACCACTTCCAGTCTCTATGTCGTCTACATAAACGCCAATATATCGATTCACAGAATACGTAGAAGCCTCAGGGTCATCAAATAAGAATTCCATGTTAATGATATTAGCATCAACCATATTGTTCCTTCTAAAGCCATCTGTGATAAAATCATTAGCAGCTATCATCGGCTTATCCTTTAAGATAAAGTCGCTATGTATATACTCAGCCTTTTTTGTAAAACCACCTTTAATTAAGTCAATTCCATTGAACGTAGTCTTCTCATTCTCTTCGAAAGAGAACGTTACAGGCGCCTTTGGAAAGGACTGATCTTGAACATAGTTTCTAAGATACTTACCGATATTACTATCTTTAGTTAAGTCAAATACTTTAACAATATCTGAGTTATTAATTAATCTTCTAATTCTTTCCTCATTACCTGTAGAGGTATCTGCTAGATTAATTCCAGGCTTAGGGTCCTTAATCCTATAGATAACAAACTTTTTAGGCATGTTTAAATCTACATAGATCGGAGCAAACATTCTAAACTCTTCATCATAGAGCTTTGAATAATTAAGCGTTGTACCGTATTGGTAATCCTCTTCAATCTGCTTTTCATACTCTGAGTAAACAGAGAAGTCAGAATCTCTTCTTTTTGTTGTATATGCTATCTCTAGTGGTGTTTTATTCTTAGTGTAAAATCTTGTTAGATCATAAGCATAAGAACCTTTAGGATTAATAGGAAACTTTTTATAATCGGCAGAAGCTAAAACATCCGTTGCGTCAATAGAGTCAAGGTAAAGTTCGTCCTTAGAATTAACTACAAGTTTAACGTTTGTTGTTAACTTTGGATTAGTTCTTAAGAGAGGTTTAGCTACATTATCTAACTTTGCGTTTCTTTCAACTTCAAAGTTAGGGCCTAAACCAGTTGGTGCTGGAATACCAGTTTCGCCAAATTCATATTTTACAGAATTAGTATTAGCTATACAGTCACAACATGTTTGGAAGATAAGCATTTCTACGTTATCACCTATTCCTAAATCACTAAGATCTGACTCTAATACAGCATCATAGTCTTCGCTACTTGCTTTCACTAAACCAACAGCCTCTTCTAAATTTTCAGCTACAATAGTGTGTTTAAGTGAAACACAAATCAGTTCAGTACCTGTAGAAATTACAGGATAGTTATTAGTAATTAGCGTTGTAATAAAATCACTCATGAAATTTGCCTCAACTGCAAAATGTCTACCATCAACTACATACATTTCGAATTGACCGCTCTTAGGTGAACATGCCCAGAATGCATAAAAAGATTTGTTAGCAAACGGATTAGAGCTTTGTATTACATATGTGGCTGAACCAGCAGGTCTCTCGTATGCCGCACATGAGTAATATTGTGTAATATTAGGACTCTGTGTTCTATTTCCAGAATCATCTAGACCAAACCATGTCGGTTGTCCTGTATCACCCGGTAAGAACTCGAGCATAGTATTATCATCTCCTGACTCATCATAGATACCAAATGGTATTAATTCAGGTTCTAACGCAAGCTCTGCACCTTCTGCTGTTCTGTAAAGTAGAACACCAGCGTTAACAAGCGTAAGTACGCTAAAATAAAGCTCTTCTGAATAATAGTAGTATGTTTGTACATTACTACTGTCGTTACAACACCACTGCTCTATTGAACCTGCATTACGGTCTGTATATAGATCAATTGAAAAAACTACAGGTTCGGGTATTGGTGAACATTGACCCGCTAACTCTTTTAACCATTCAGATTTAAAAGAATCATTAAACCAATAATAAAAATTTAAAGTATCAAACTCTCTAAAAAAAGATGTAGGAGGTATACCTAATAGATTTGGGTTTAAACCAGCACCATAATCTTGAGCAAATTGACTCTTGATAAAAATAGGTATATTTCCAGCGGAAATCTGTGTTAAGCTTAAAGGACCTGTATTTGACCAGTAAAAAAAATTACTAAATAGTAATACACCAGGATCCGGTATTGATTGACAAAGATCTCCTGCCTCTCGAGCTAAAGTTAATTTAATTTGATAAACACCAGGTGTACCACTTGTACCTGAAGTACCACTTGTACCACTTGTACCTGAAGTACCTCCAGTTGCGCCGCATGTTGTATAGCTATCATTAGCATTTTGACCTTGTTGCCATGCGGAATTTAACCATAGAAATACATCAACGTTTAAACTTGAATTAGGAAATTCAGCATCTGCCCACCAGCCATCAGGTATAACCTGTGAAAGATCAGTGTCAGTAAATAAACCTAAACCATTAGATACTGCTTGTGTAAGTGTAAGTGTAGAAGGTATAACCCCACCCCGTCTATCATAATATAAATCAACCTGCACCGAAGGCACATCAACATAACATGGATCTGTATTTTCTGCAGGTAAACCTGGGTCTATGCTTTGTGGGTCTTTGTACCAAGCAGAAATAGTACCATAGTTAACAGGGCTACAGTCAGTCTGACTAACCCACTGCTCTGCATTTAAATCCCACGTATAAGCAGTAACCTGATTAGAACCCGGGAATGCCTCTTCAGCATAATAACCACTTGGTAAATTATTTGTTAAAGTATTATCACTGTAAATAACAAATTGCGAGGTTACAACCTGCGCAAGATCAGCGATACCTGTTGATTGGTCATCGTACCACGCAGTAACCTGCGTGCCAGTACCACCAGTACATGGGTTTGAAACTGAAGTACTTTTATAATATAGGTTAATAGATACTATTGCCATCTAATGCTTGTTTCTTTTTTATATAGCTCTTGCAATCTATATATCATAGACCCAAACACCAATAAAAATACAGCTAATTAAAGAGTAAAGCCCAGCGGCGATATTGGCGACGCTGCAGATACACCGTTACCTACGTTAGTATTCGCAACTAGTTGTGCAGCCTTGATCGAGTTAATGTTACTTCCTTTTGCAGAGTACTTAGCAAAAACCTCTAGGTCAAAAGAAAATTGCTCATCAGCCTCATCAAAAATATCTAGACCAATCTTCTTAGAGTATGTTAAGTTAGATATACTAGAACCCTGAAGACCTCCGATATTACCTACATCTGTTGTAGCATCATTACCAGCATAATCAGTCATTCTATATTGGAAGACAATATCTACTGTGATTGCATTTCGATCGCCTTGGCTTAAATATTTTCTAGAAAGATCATTATCACCATCAATCGAGAGTGATGATATATTAATCGGAGACATAAACAAGAATGCACCACAAGAACGACCACCTAATAAGTACTGGTCATTGCTATCAAAAGACATTTTAAAAGTTCTTCTGTCAGCCTGGATCATATCGTTAGTATCTCTAAAGCCTAATTGTTTTAAAGCAAAACTACTTAAACCTTTATGTGTTGTTGTTAAAGCACCATTAGGAATATTTGCAGTAATTGGCATTGTATAGATAGCACTATCTACGATTGCCTGTAGAGCCTGATTTTGTTCAGTGTCCTGTACGTCATTAACGTCATCAGCTGCCTGTGGATATGTTGACTTAAAGAAAGTTTCAATATCCGGATGGTCTTTATGTAGATAAATCCCGTTGTTGTATTGTTGTGTTGTTACACTGCTTGTACAGTCAACTGCTTCAGGGTCATAACCGCCCCATTCTTGCCAGTCAATATTTGCATTTTGGTTTTGCGTTTGGTTTTGCGTAGACCAGTATCTACCGAAAGAACCTGCCCAAATAAAGTTTGAACCATCAGCGTCACCATCTGCTGTCAAGAAAGACGCATCACCACCTTCAAATGAAGCATAGTTTAAGCTATGTTCATAGAAGCTAAAGTTAATACTGCTAATGTTTTTTCGACTAGTAACAGCGTTAACAGCATATAATGCCTGTACATTTGCGATGTCCATATATCTAGAGTAGATAAACTGACCTCTTCTTTGAGCTGATTGGTACGGAGCTGGTTGTAGTAAATCATATGATGTCAGTTCCGTTCCAGTTAAGTTTTGATACTGAACAGGAGCAACATCATATTTACCTTTACTTGTGTAATAAATATCGGAAACTATTTTATCATCTACTTCAGCAAGTCCTTGGTCGTTAGATGTGTTACCAAAACCATTAATACCTATGCTAGCCGCATTAGTAGAAGATCTATATGCTGGCTTTGTTCTCTCACCTGAAATTCTTGAAATTAATTCAAGCTGTGTAGCTTTAGTATTTTCTAGAAGTAGTTTAAAGGTCTTAGTAACAATATGTCCTTTCTTAATTGAGATTTCAGCAACCTCATCTACATAGTAACCCGCAAAGATCTTGTTATTAGTATTCTTATTAATAACAGTAACTGTTCCGTCCTCAGCTACAAGTTTGACTAGAAGTTCACCTTTAGCGTTTTCAATCTGCTGTTGTAATGCTTCAATTTTTTGTTGTAGTTCAGCTAATTTATCAAAGACAGAAATAGGTTTCTGTTCTGGTGATAAAAAGCCCGAAGCTAGATTAGTCGCAGTATGCGCATAATACCTCTCGTTAGCTGTAAATGAATCGCCAACGTGTGTGTAAACGCCCTGTGAGTTAAGTTCATCATTAATACGTACTGTTGCAAGTTCAGTTGCGTTAAGTTCAACAATATCTTGTAGATCTGTTGTGTCTAGTTCAGCATCTGGAAAAGCAATTGTAACTGGAGTTGACCAGTCTGACATAATTGGGTTTGCTGGGTAACCAGCCTCTGAAACCGATTTAATTCTAAACTCAACAACTTCACCTTGTTGGATTGGAATATCTAACTGGTTAAAGTTAACCTTTTGGCCGTCTTCAATCAGTGAATCTTGCCATACAAACTTTCCACTTACTGGATCTTTAGCTCTGTCTCTAACTGGTGTTTTAACTTCATTCCAGTTTGAGAAGACTGCTGTTTTCTCTCTAGCATCTTCGGTAAATGTCAACTGAGAAACTTCAGGTGCTTTACCGCTAGTTGAAAGGTATCTGTATTGTACAACAAACTGTACAACTCTCTGATCTGTTGTCGAAGCAACTTTTTTATTAGCTGGAATAGCCCAAAAACCTCTGATCCTAAACTTAGGAGTTACGTTAGTAACATTAGTGTCCGATGAAAGATTCTGGATCTGGTTAACAATAGAACCGTAGAGCTTAGTCTCAGCAGCACGCTGCTCTATTAAACTATTAAGCTGGTTTCTATCCTTATCAGACTCAATCTGTGATGTGTATTTCTTTGTAGAGATCTCAGATCTCTTCTTAACGATCGTATCGTCTAATTTCTTAATTGTTTCCTCTACAGAAACTTTATCTCTAGAAAGCTGCTTTATTTTATTTGCAGCATCATTATCAGTTAAGTGTCGATTAATCTGAACAACACTAAAGTTAGCAGCATCTAATGTTGGAGCGTCGGGTGTAATACCTTCTGTTGAAGGTGGAATTGAATCTTCCTTAAGAGCTCTAATAAACTGTCCAAAATCAGCAACCTGCTCTTTATAGTAATCTGCAAGTGTTACTGTATTACCGCTAGCGTCAATTCTAGTCAGATCATTACTGTAGAAGCCCACACCAGGTGACCAGTTCTCAGCTAGAATCTTAGAGTCCGGGTCAATCGCTTTAACAAACACCAGAACGCGCTCATTAAAGCCCACGTTAATCTCAACGTTAAGTTGAATGTTTGTATTCTTATAAATTTTTAGAGCGTCTGCGCCAATCCTAATGGCCTCAAAACCTTCTACAAGCTCTAACTCAACCTCTCTAGTTGAACTATCAACTCGACTAGCTCTATATTTTGTAGTCATCTTACCGCTGTTAATGATAAGTTCATCTCCCTCTTTTAGAACCTCGGTGTCTTTAACCTCTTTATTAGCATCTGTATATGTTAGCTTATCCAGTCTATATCTCTTAACAGCCTTTCTTTTAGTCTGGCCATCAATAGTAACCTCTCTCTTTGAATCATTAATTGAAAGAACATCAAAGCTACCAAAATATTGTACGCTTTGAAAGGGCATATCTCTTAACTCTTCGTCAACTTGATAAGATAAATTGTTATTAGCAATATCTCTAATTGTTTGCGCATAGTTAAGCTCTTCTTGATCTAAGAAGTTTTCATTAAAGTAATCAACAGTAGCCTGGCTTGTATTGTCAAAAAGAATTCTTTTAACTAATACTCTTTCAGTGTTACTTGGTATTTGACCTGTAACGTTAAAAGAAACTGTAAGCAGTGGGTTCATAAAGTCCTCAAAGAAATAGTTGGACTTTACGTTAAATTGTTCAGGCTTAATAAATGTTCTAATATCGTTTGCTGGACTCTTAAGTCTAGAAGTAATTACATTTTGGTAAGAGCCATCTGCAAGACGCACCTTAGTATTACCTTTACCTAAACCACTTAGGGCTTTAAGGTTAGTATCTAAGCGCTCAAGTTCACGCTTCATGTAACCAAATGAAGGCACATATACAGTTGTAGTACCACCTTCACCGTTTAGGATTTCAAGTGGCACATTCTTCTCTTGTGTTGTAATCGCTTCGTTTATACGTTCGAAGGTCTTCAACGAGTTAGTATTGATCTCGAGAAGTTTCTTAACTGTGCTAGAAATTGAGTTGTTTGTATTCATCTTATCTTAATATATCCACTTCAAAAATGTAGTTTACTGGGTCTATGCAAACAATTTCGATATATGGTTTATTTGAAATTAAATTAACCGGCTGGATGGCAGCAATACTTTTATCATACTCGCTAGCCTTTCCAGTGTATATGTTGATTGAGTTACCACCCATGTTTATTGCATCAAAAGAGATCTTAAATGTTTGACCAGCTTTCCATGCAAATGAACCATCGTCAATGTATATATCTAGGTCATCATTAGGGTCATTAGTCAATAAGTTCTGTAAACTTAGTCTGTTTGTGTAATTCAAAAGTTTAGCATAAATACCAAACGCTTGAGCTCCTTGACCACTAGCACCAACATCAAATGGATTAGTTGTTGTAATTAAAGTTGGAGTACCAACTTGGTCCCATGTAAAGGCTGACGTTATCGAATAGCCATTTACGTTGTTAATAATCTTAATCTTCTCTGGATTAGATTTATCAATCTTAGTACCAGCGCCAGCAAAGATAACATCCGTGTTGTATTGAATCTCGGTTGGGATTGTACCATCTATCATTGAGTTGATACGATCATGTGCTTTTGTGATAAGTTGCAACAGTGATTCTGAGTCTTCTAGTTGTAGAGACGCATTTTGCATTTGTTGTTCAACTTCAGCAATTCGAGCTACTAGCTCTTCATTGTCTTCACTACCAACTAAAAGGTTCTCCATCACATCTAACCTTTCAGCTAGATATGCATACCTTCTATTTGCTTCTATTAATAGTTCAGTTGCATTCTCTAATGCGGTTGTAGTGTCCATGAAAAGATCCATTGAGAACGTAGTAAAGTCATTTACTGAAGTCTCGACACCAACGTTGTCTAGAGATGAGTTAAATTTAAGATTAAGTTTTAACGAGAAAGCATTACCGTTAAGACCAGTAACCTCATTTGGTTTAAATTTAATCTGCTCATGTATCTTAGAGCCTGTGCCGCCGGTCGACTGAATCTCATCTAGAATTAATATTCCATAGAGGTTAGTCGCTCTTCTTGATGGGTTAGAAGCGCTGTAAAGATCATAATAAACCAGTACCGCGTTAAATGTAAACTGCTGGCCTGTTTTAGAAAAGTCTAATAAGTTTTCAACTTCTGAGTTATTTGCGATCTGAGCATACGCAGAGTCGTTAAAAACAATCTGTACGCTATCAGTTGCATTAGGATCTATGCTGTAATAAGCTTCGCCAGTTCCAACATCATAAGTGTCTACAACAGAAAGAAGATTTATATTTGGATCTGGGTGTGTTTGTCCAGATCTACCTTCAATCACATTATTAGCATACAGCTTAGTTGCTGTTGTGTTATATTGTTTAGGCTGAAAAAGAACCGTTGGTGTTGAACCAACAGAGGTTGGTACGTTAATATAAACCTCATGATACGCATTACCTTTGTATGCAATATCGTTCTCAGCATCAATTGTACCTATAAATTTAACTACTCTATCGTAAACAGCACCAGTCTGTATAGAGTCATTCTCTTCGGTAAGAGCTCCAATTGTTGCCTCATTAGAATCAGCAGATCTAAATCTAACAGCACCTAGAGCACTTAGCCATTTAAAGAATAATTTCTCAGCATCAGATTGAAAAATTATTGGGTCATAATCGTCGTCTTGTAATAGAATCTCTTCAGCGTTTAACGCGTAATTCTGAAAAGTTTGTGCAAAATCAACATTAGGCGCTCCAGCTGAATAAGCACTACCAGAAGCATTAACCAGGTTTAACCCAAAATCAATTGTATTTGAGCCGTTTGTTGACTGTGTAAAGTCAGGTAGGTCTAATAATGCATAACGACTAAACTCAAAGTTTATGTCTGGGTTATTAAACGCCCTAGTCATGTCTCTAGCGGAAGATGCAAAAGCATACATAGTTCCGCCTCTTGGTTGAGGTATTCTAACTAATGGAGTTGCCATTTATATTGTTTTAATTTAATTAAGATATAGTTGCAGCATGTGACGCGATCACATACCAAACTGTACCAATGTATCTTAGTGTTACTGTTGAATTTTGTCCATCTAGGCTAAGTGAAGTAGCACCTAAACTAATACCAGCCGCTGCTGAAATAGTTACAGCACTTGTATTAACATTAATAAGAGTTACCTCTTGGCCTGAAATGCCAGCTGGTAAAGTAAAACCAGTGTTAATAAAATAGGTATATTCAGTAAGTGAACCTGGTGTAGTTGTTCCGGTTGGAGATGCTGCACTGCCTTCAATACCAGTCTTCATAATCTCACCGCCCATTGTCATTCTAGCAGCAACTTCAACATCAACATCTAAATCAATACCAGTTGTTGTAAAGGTAGCAATGTTAGTTGTGTTGTTAATTACTGTCAAGCTTTGTACAGTGGCAGATGAAATATTCTGGATAGTTGCGTTAGTCGGATCTATCAATGCCTGAATATCAGCAATATCATCATTTAAAAGCTGAAAGTTACTGTTAATAACTGGCCTAGATGATGACAGAGAATCCGTTCCTAGAATTTGTGTAATGTTTGCCATTTTCTTTGTTTATTTTACATTTATCATATTACGTTTGACGAAGTTGCGGTTGCCGTTAGTATCTTCAATTTCCAGCATAATCTCATATGTTCCTGGGTCTTGAAAAATATAGGTCAACCACATACTATCATAGTATATATCATTTATTTCAGGGTTGCTTTTGTTTACAATGGTCCATTTCGGGTTTTTAATACCTGGCATGTTAGTCATGTCTGCTGCTATCGTTACATGCGTTGATCTTTCAACTTCAGCATAAGACCTAAACATCTTAGTGTCATCAAAGCCCGGATTGTAATGTACAGTATGTTGTTCTCCATCTACTGAGATAGAACTTGTACCGTTAGCAACAACTACAACACTCTCAAAATCATAATTCTTAGAGTATTCTTTACCAACAGCTAACATATAAAGAAATGTATCTGCATATCCATTACCGCCAGTATCGTGAAATATAGCATTCCAGTTAAATTTACTAATAATTGGATCTGTTGAGCCATTTAACTCATCTCTAATTGATTCCCATTCAGCTTCATACTGTGCTGTGTTAATTGGTGAGCTTGGAGTATTGCTTGTAATTACATGTGAACCTGTTGTGGTAAAACCAGTTGTCGGATCCTTAAATGTAATCTGAATTTCATCACCATTCTCAATATCATACACCTTGAAAGATGCTGTTAGATCACTACCAACTCTAGTTGCATCCCACCAGTTATGTTCACCGTCTCTCCATCTAAAGCGAGACTCATCCCATTGGTATGGTCCTTTAGTCTCTGAAAATCCAGTCTCTGAAAAAGAATCAACATAGCGTCTTACCGTTGAGAATCTAATACCTTGACTTTCATCATGCGAGTAATTTGCTCTGTCTAGCGTTAAATATAAACTTGCAATTGCGCCGTCAATCAGTACATTACTATCCTGCGCTTTATCCCAATAGCCTCCAGTTTTATCCCATACAATACCTTTATCATTCCAACTAGTAGAATCTAGCCATCTGTAAATACCGTATAATTCAACTTCTTTTAAATAGACTTGGAAAAGATCTTTAATTTTATAGTGTGATCTATGGCCAAAAAGATCATAAGTTCGCATCTCTACAGCATAGCTACCTTCATATGGTAGAATTAGCGGCATTGTTAGATAGTTGTCAATATCACCTCTAACCTCAAACGTAAAACCATTAGGGCCAGTTACAAGCCACTCAACTTCATAAACCCAACTCTTCCAAAAGTTATCCCATGTAATTAAAAGCTGTGGGTTTGGGTCAATTGCATCACCCCATGTAAACTCAGCATCGTTCCATGTATCTTTAAAAGACTCAGTACCGTCTAATATAACCGGGCAAGCTACTGAAATATCTTGGTTAAATGTTCTTAAGTCTCTTTCGTTATAGAATTCGTAGAACTCATTAAAAATATCTTCAAGTTCTTGTAGTTGAACTGTTGTTAAATTAGCATAGTCAGCCGGCTTTAAGTCGATATAAGCTTGATATGCAGGGTCTGTTGTGCTTAGAACTGATCCTAAAACTAGAGCCATATCCTCAACAAAAAGAGTCCTGTCTTCTGGTGTAACTTTAAACCTAACAAGATGCCCTTCACTAAAGAAACCAATCTCGTTCTGAATGTTCCAAATATTTAAGTTCTTCTGCGTAAAATAATCACCTTCGGCAGTAATATCTACGATCTTAGAGTTTAATGGTAGATACTCACGCTGTAACTTCTGTTTTAAACCATAAAGTTTAATTAAGATTTCTTCTGGTGTAAATTCAAAGATCTCATCAACCGTTGGAATATCCCACTGATCAACTCCGCCATTAGGCTCGTTTAATCTGTAGACTAGGCTAAATCGACTAGTCTTTTTCATCGTGCTTGAAGGCACTTGAACTGTTAACTTCTTACGTAGCATCTCACCACGCACTGAAGAGTTAGGTACTGGAATTGCAAACAGTTTACCGAATGAAGGCTTGCTCTTGTCAATGCTCATCCAGTACTCTTTTAGCGTAATATTGTTATAGCCAAAAAAGTCAATTGCATTTAAGATCGCCTTATAAGTACCAACAAATGGTTTAATATTATGTAGCTCTAACAAGAGCTCTTTACGTTTTCTATTAAGTAGTCTATAATCAACACCTTGTTCTGAAATATCATGCTCTTTAAAGAGTAAAAAGTCGCCTTCATCTAGTGTAGCACCAAAGTTTTGTAGTAAGACTCTAAGTCTTTCATCTTCGGCCACCACCTCGCCATAGAATGCAATCTGAGCAACTTGAATCTCAATTCCATTAGATATATCATAAATGCCTAAGACGCGCCTGTGCGGTCCCTCTTGGTCCGATCTTAGTGCTATATTAAGTTGTAGAGCTTCATTGCTTAGAGTCTTAAAGTCTAACTTCTCGTAATACTTTAAACTATCTGGGCCTGTTGTAAATGGTGCTGCTGACTGCAGTTGAGGTTGAAACTCAAGTTCTTTCTTGTGAGTCACTAGAGGCTGACCGTTCTTTATTTCAGCGCCATAGATAATAATATCCTTTGATGAGTCTTTAGCGTCGATCCATTTGCACACTAGCTTAGAGCCCACTGAGTTCTCAACTGGCTTAATAAGCCCCATCTGAGAAGCGGATGTAGTTTGACCACTGTAGTAATATGCAACTTCTTCTAGCAAGAAAAGATTCACAGTCTCATATAAGCCTGCAGAAACCTCATCTAGATAGACTGTGCCTTCCCAGACACCGCTACTATTCTTGACCAAATTAAGATCATAGTCAAAACCTTTAAAAAATCTAAGCTTATCGTACATTTGTATCGTCTTTTTCTACGGTATAATTTTTAAACACCTTTAAATATTTTACACCCTTAATTAAATTATAAAAATAATCATTAAGAAAGAGCATAAACTCGCGCATTGTTTGGTTTCTCTGAATATGTCTAGACGTCATTAGATTAAAAAGATTATCCTTATAATCAAAGCCAGTATTCAACCTAGAGTCTTTACGGTGCTTTGCAACATCATAAATCTTTCTACGCTTATAAATTAATAAATCTTTAAACGGTGTTAACATTATAGCGCTCTTCTATTTCCTGATTGTACTCTAGAATAAATTGTTCTAGGTACTGGTTTCTCATCAAAGTTAATACTTAAGGCTGCTTCTTCATTCATTCTCACGTCATCCGCAACAGTATCACCTTCACGGTCTAACCAGTTGCCTCTAAAGACAGCTACTTCTTCTTTATCAAGTATAATATCACCCCATTGATCTAAACCTCTAACGCTATCCGGGATAGAATCACCTGGATTTAGCTTAATCTGAGTAACATCCTCAATCTTTTGGAAGAAGACGTATTTTTGCTTACCGTTACCAATATCTTCTAGAGTAACTGGTTCTTGCGGTAATATTGTTGTAATCACGCTATCATAATAGCCAAGTCTTAAAGCTTCTTCTTCTACTTGACTAATAAATCTAACGTTTACAGAGTCAATACCTTCAATCTCTTCAAGGATATAGACAATGTCCGACTTAGGCAGTTTATCTCTACGTGTAATGTTCATTAAGTAATTTGAGATTGCATCTCTAACGTCATTCATGATCTCTTGTTTAGTAAAGCCCTCAAAATGTCTAATTGAAACATCCATGCTGTATTTCTTAACCTGAGGTTCTACAAATTTAACCTCAGTAGTCACCATCATCTGGCCTGAGTTCTGCAGCACCTGATACATTGCATCATATTCACTCTGTGTAAAGAACATCTCTTGTTCTGGTAGTGAGAAATAATCTTGACCTGAAGTAACCTTTCTTTTAAAGTCCGGCATTGCAAAGATATAGATAACATTGTCGTCGTCTAAATACTGGTCGTCTGTGCGGTTATAAGCATCAATGTAAGAGAACTGATTGTATTTAGAAAGAAAGTACTCATAGTTGTCCGGCGTGGCCAATACATATGACTTGCTAGCCAGTGGTGTTAGTATCTTTGTAAACTCAGTTGACTCACGATCAGCGCCCATTTTTGGAGCTGATGTTACAGTCACATCAAAGAACTCATTAAGATCATGTAGTTCTCCGATTGAATCTTCGCCTTCAGTGTCCCATTTTACGGTTAAATCAGAGCCCTCTCTTAGATTGCCCTTTGTTCCATCGTGTTTAATGTACTCAACTTCAATAGTAGCTCCTTTTGCTGGTGGCATACCAAAAGAACCATTACCGAAGTAAAGGTCCAGACCGCCACCAATACCAGTCTTAACTAAATAAGCATTTTCATTAGCATTTATATCATAGAGTGATATGTGTTTTGTCCAAACTTCACCGTTTACATAGACTGTAATTTTATTGTGATCAGTTAAGCCCTTTGTGTTAATATTAAAGGACTGCAGATTTTCACCAGTTCCTGTCACCGTCTGTATTTCATACACACCTTGAATAATCTCGCATGTAAAGGCTGACTTGTTACTCTTCTCTACTCTAAATCTATCTCTAGACGTCTGCACTGTATATTTTAGGCCATTTGAGTCAAATTTAAGTATAGCTCTACCATCAAACGTTAAACCAGTACCGGCAATCTTAGAAAAGTCTGCACCTGGCTTCCATCTAAAACTAACCTCACCAAAAGCAGCATAACCTCTAGTAGCATCATGACCTGTTAGTCTTGACATACCATAGATTGACTCTGATTGTTGAGCTGTATAAATGTTCTGTTCTACTAAAGAATCCTCTATATAGAACATGATAAGCTCTGCAACTTCACCCATTACTCCTAAAAGCTGAGCAAATGGTGAAGCCTCCGTAAATAGAGTGCCAGCTCGATTGTAAATACGCGAGACATAAGTTCTTGCGTCTTGTTTAATCTGAGCCCCTGTTACTCTAAGTCTATCTAAAAATTTAAGATCTGCCATCCGTTTTGTTTGTTTAATTTACGTAGATCTGTACAAGATATTTACTATTAATTGTAATATCTACGTATGCAATATCTCTAACATTGCCTCGTAAAAAGCTTATTTTGCTCTCTACATTATATTTTTGTGCCAGAGGACAATAAGTTTGTAACTGACTATCTATCGTAGTTTTAATCTGGTGTTCGTTAAGACCTAGAGAATAGATTAAATCTTCTAGGTTACAGCCAAATTCTGGGCTACCTAGAACCTCAGCTCTGTTTGTAAACAGAGTGGTCTCGATCTGCGTAATTAGCTGCTGGATTTCATTCTCAATATGAACCTGATTTGGGTCATAATTCGGATCTCCAATATATTTAACGTACAATTCCATATTTATATGTATCTCTTTTAGCTGTGGAACATCCAGTCTACGCCTTCATCACCTTTGATTTCCTCTTCGATCTTTTCAAGTTCTTCATCACCCATTGATTTGATAGCGTCATAATCAAAGTCAACGTTACCTGGCAGAGCAAACTTAAAAATGCCTAACTTAGCACCAAGTGATTGTTTTATCTTAGCACTAATATATCTAAAGAAGATCTCATCATCATAGAGCGCACAGTCTGGAATTGTCTCATAAACCTCTAGGATAACATCACCCTTTGGAGTGTCTCCCATAAACTTAAGATCACCAGTCAGCCTAGAATACTGAAATGATAATGGATTCTCCATTATCTGTCTCGCCATATCCGCTAGAGATGCGTTAAGTACATAGTATTGTAGTTCTTCAGCGGCTTGTGCCGGCCCTGAACCATCATACATACGTCTAAATAACATCTTTTCAATCGCAAAGTCAGCACCAGACTGAAATCTTAAGTCCAAGCTACCACCAACTGTATTCCAACCACTAGCCAGGTCGTATACACCGTAGACAGAGTAAACTCTACCCGAGCCATCTCCACTAGCGGCCGGTAACGTCAGTGTTCTATGTGCTTTAAAATATGGCGTCTGAAATACTGATTTAGGTATGTGATAATAGTTCTCACGTACCGAATCCTCATACTTCTTATAGAACCATTTTTTAGCTCTCTTGATAATATTAATTATCTCCTTCTTTGGCAAATTTACAGGTACCATACAAGCACCTGTAATCTCATCACCAATCTCGTCTAGAAACTCATTTAAGCAGTTATCGCTAAAATCTCTGGGCGTGGTCAAATTATCTTCGTTGCCACTTCTAATTTCACTCATTTTATGAATTTATTTTTTTACTTACTATAATTTCTACATCATCAAATCTAGCGTGCGGGCCGATGTTACCCTCTCTGAATATACCGCCTACCATCTTACCTTTAAAGATACCATCGTTGCCAAAGACATAACTATTAACAACTTCACAACTGCCGTGTACAAAGCTTGATTTAACCTTAGACTCTTTTACTACAGTTCCTTGATAAAAGTTAGAAGTCTCAATATCTGATCCTTCAACTTTACAGCCATAAAAGTGACAGTTCTTAAAATTACCTCTAAGTTCTGATGAGATAAACTCGTAATTTTCAGCTAAGAAACATGTTTGCATCTTGCCGTCTTTAACCTGAATATTTCCAAAATCAGAATCATAGTTAATTATACCCTCTGTTAAAGAACCATTAACGATTAAGTCTAAGACTCTGCGTTTAATTCTATCCCATTGTACTTTAACTACTTGATAATTATCTTGTAGGTCTACTAAGATATTTATTTTTGGCCAATGCTTGTTTAGATTGCGATGGTCCTTTAAAGACTCAAGCACCGGTAGATTCTTATTTAGGATATATTTAAGTTCTATTCTATCTTCTGGTGTAAATTCAGTATACATACATGCTCTAAAAAGCTGCAGTATAAAACGCTCAGACATATAGAGAATATCTTCTTGTCTCTTTTCATAGCCCTTGCCGCCAATATATCTAAACTCAAGGTAGTTCTTCTCCTTCTTTAAGAAGTTAACACCATAGTACTTAGTGTCTGGAAAGATAAAATTAAGAGGGTTAATATGATTGGCATCAAAATGAACTGCCTCATTTTTAGGCATCACCCATTTTATTGACTTAGCATAGACAGAGTCCTCTCTATTAGGAAAGAATTTATAAACTTGTTTTTCGTTAAATGTTAAGATAAACTTAAGTGTGTTCATCTTAGAAACCATCATATGGTCTTCTAGATACTTTTTGTCGAATGACATATTAAGGTGAATCGAGGCTCTTTCGGTCGTATAACCATTCTCTCTAATCCAACCCAACATTTTAATAACAACAATTCTAGCGTTACGATAAGGCATCGCGCCGGTCACAAGTTCAATTAAGCCTGAACCACCTGACATATCAGGCTCCATCTTAAAATGATCCGCTGATGGTTGAAATTCAGAGTGTGCTTTATCTTCTAGGCTAATAGGTAGGCCTAGAAGACTCTCAAGTTGTTTTTGAGTTTCTTCTAGGCCTTTATTAGAATAGAATTCAAACTCAATTCCCATTAATGCAGAATTGAGAATAGACTCTCTTGTAGATTGTTTGTTTAATTTATTCATCTGAGCTCTGATATTCTAGTTTGAATATATATCTAGCTCAAATTAATAGACTACGGTAGTTTAAGGAATACTCTTTGGCTTTCCTCTTCGATTCTTGTAATTCTAACCGTGATTTCATCACCTGGGTTAAAAACATTCATTACATCTTCTCCAAGTTCACTAACATGTAGCAGTCCAGTAATACCTTCTTCAATTGTTATGAACAGACCATATTCTTTTTTGGCTTTAACCTGTGCTCTAACAACCGATGGGATCTTATAGCGTGAGTTAATATCATGCCATGGGTTAATCTCAACATTAGTCTTTTGAGTTAATGTAATCTTAGAGCTTGAAACAACCTCTTTAACTTTAAATGTAATTTCATCACCTGGATTAATTTTACGATTTTTAAAGAGTTCGAACGTTTCTTCATCAAGATCATTCTTGTGAATCATACCAGTTAAGCAGCGGTTAAATTCAACAAAGACACCGTACTTGGCAGTTCCTGTTACATTTCCTGTAAGCTCTCCGCCCATATTCTCTTGAATATTTTCAATCTCTTGAGGGATTAAAGCCTGTAAGTATTTTCGATGTGAAACCACAATCGTTCCTCTAGTCGCAGAGAAAGATACTGGTACAACATAGAGTTCTTCGTTAACGATAGACCCAAAGTCAGCTAATTTATTAATACCTGCAAGTGAGCCTGGCATAAAGCACTCAATACCTTGTACGTTTACGATATAACCACCATTCTCAATCATATGGCTAATCTTACCAACCCATGCGGTATCACCAGATTCAACGCCATCGCGTAGATCCATAAAGATCTTCTGTTTAACACCACCCGAGATCGAGCCGTCAATATGCGCATTATCTGTATTTGTAATTAATACTGAAGTCTCTTCACCAACCGGAATATTTCTAAACTCTTGTGGTTCTTTAGCTGCTTTAACATAAACCAGTTCTCGATAACCTATGTCAATAGAAATTGTGTCTTGCGTTATAGCATAAATGATACCCTCGTGGATTTCACCTACTTTAACACTAGATTTAATCGATCTGTTGATTTCAAAGTTCTGTAACATGTCGTACATCTCTTGAGCATAATCTTCTCGAGAGTACACTTTGTCACCTTTTCGTGTTTTAATATGAGGGTTAGGTTTTCTTACATGTGAAACACAAGTAGCTTCATATGCTTCCCATATAAAATTACCATCTGAATCATAGAATTCACTATGCTCATTTTTTGGCTCCTCTGAAATGTTGTTTGATTCGACGTTTTGTTCAGGTGTTTGACCTAATTTTTGACTATCGGTTGCCGATCCGATTCTAGTCCTTTTGTTTTCTTTTGACATTTATTTTTATATTAAAGGTGTAACATATTATATATCCGTTTAATTTTCTTAAAAAACCACGGGCACAAAACCTGGCATTGGCACTGGACCAATTGGTGTTGCTATACCACCAAGGTAGATTAGTTTAAACTCTAATAAATGTAGAGCATATGTACCTGCAAGTGCAGAAGCGACAGCTAGGGCCGGCGGCTGTGTTGCTGGTAGTTGTGAAAAAGTCTGGCCCATATTCATTGCCTTTCTAAGGTTATTAGCTAATCTTTTAGCACTGCCATAATAGATTGGAATATAAATACCGTTTAAAGGTGCTGGAATTAATGCGGGCAAAGCGGATGGAGTTGGTGCAAAAGGTTTTACTATTGTACTATACCAATAAGCAATAGTTGCTTGTGCAAGTTTGATCCATGGGTCTTTGCCATCTTCATAAAAACTATAATCAAACGGTATTTGAGGATCTTGGTCTAAAGCTTCACACGCAATAGCATCCTGTTCTTCGTTAATGCCTTGCCATTTTGTAAATTCAAATAAAGTACCACCGCTAAGAGCTTTAAAGTCTGCAAATGTACTTAATAGCTTCAACGTAGCTTCTGGTGGAGTCCTAATCCAGTTGCCCTCATATTCAGTTTGAAAATAAGTGATCTTCACGTAACTTGGTGTTTTTTGCCATTTACTTAACACAAGATTTGTACCGTCTTCTAATGTTATTGAAAATGAAAATGGTAAGCTTGTTTTAACATCTGGTCGATAAGAAAAGAAAGCTACGACTGCATCTGTCAAAATAGCCGGTCTTTCACTATTAGACTCTCTATTATAAGATACTTGAATTCGTTTTGGATCTAACTCCTTTTCCGGTCGATCACTACCAAAGGGCCATGGTTTTTGAATAGGGTATACAGCATCTCTTTTAATTGCAGCTTCAATATTATCAGGACTACCAGTATCAGAAAAACCAAATGGACTAAATATTGTAAAGTTATTAACAGGATGTGCTGCGTTAACAATAGTTCTAAATCTATTAGAAACATTATCAATTAAAGACTGCCAATTATATCCAGCCATAGTGATCGAAGTCTTAACATCATTATGCACATTGATATAAGGAGCACTAAAACCAGAGCCTAAAGAAACGCCATTAAAGTTAAAATCTTTATAAAAATATTTGCCTAGTGTAGTTGCCCACTGGTAGAAATCCCATCGTTGATTGCCATCATTTAATTTTTCAAACTGCTGGAGTAGTCTATTAATAAACATATCCTCAATTTGAGCCTGTGTATCAGTAGGTTCAATACAGTGAAATTTATAGTATGAAAAAGTATAGAGTCTTTGGCCTTCTTCTTCTAAGAACTGACAGAACTTCTGCTCGCGTTCTGCTTCTAATTCAGCCTCAGTTGGCGGATCTGGAATTTCGGTTGACATCTCTGCGTAAGCATCAAGAGATTCTTTGCCTTGAGTAATTACATTACCATCAGCATCTTTTTGATCTACTAAATAAGGTTCACCGTTTCTAAAGATCTGTTCAAAGACTTCACCATAAGCTTTAATAAAAATCTGAGCTGCTGGTGACTCTTGGTGTGTTGCACCAAATGGTGTTTGTGCAGTACTAATAGCATCCAAATAAAATTCAGCAAGTGCTTCACCAAAGGTTCTACGGCCACTTGGTGTTGCAAGCGGCACATAGGTCTTAACGGCAAAGTTAGCGTTAATATCAGCACCAGGTCTATCTTGACCTTTCAGAACTCCTGGTCCACCAGCATTTGCATCGCCGTTTGCAATGTAACTACTAACGTCTGTTATGAATTTAGGCCATAGTGCGGGCATTACTTATTCTTTTGTTGATAGTTAATATGAGTAGCTGTTAGATCTGCAACTGTAGCTGGTGTGGGTGGCATTGGTGCACCGCTAGGACCAACTCCAGTTGGATGGATGTGTGTATTATAGTCATCCAATAGTTTTTGTAACCAGTCTTGTAAGGATTGACCACGGACCGCAGGTTCAGTCTCATCTGCTCCACCTTCACCTTCATTTGAGATAAAAATGTCACCACAGTCTAAGAACATCTTAGCATCAGTTGAGATCTTAATAAAACCTTCTTCATCAATCTGAATCATTGGCCTCTCTTTAGCGCCAGTACCGCGTGTAATGACAAGACCATCTTCTGGTGAGTGATATATCCTTAAATTTCTTTCAGCGTCATAGACTAAGCTTATAACATCTTGTGGTGCATCTGAGGCCTCAAGAATATCTGCCTTAAGGTCATCATTCTGGTCCAAATGGAACCAGTACTCTGGGTGGTAAATATTTCCATTATCAAAACGTACGGCTACAATATCACCAACTCTAGGTACGTGATGTGAACCTACAGCGTCTCTATTCATTGGTGTTGCCCATGGAATAGATTCATCTGGGATCAGATCAAACTTACCAAATACCTTAACACGACATCTACCTTTTAGGAGTGGGTCTTCATTAACCACAACTTCTCCAAGCCAATGTGTATCTCTAAGGTTATCTCTATAAAGCTCATTATTATTCATGTACGTTCTGGTTTAAATTGCCATCTATTGAACTGTCTACTCCCGGTTCATATACTCTTTCGTTGATAGGTCCTTTAGAACTGTCAACAGCAGGTTCATATACAGCTTTAGGTGATATATTACCTCCGGTATTATTGCCAGACAACTGATTAAACAGTTGGCCAGCTGCATTAGCTATTCCATTTAAGCTACCAGCGTTGATTGCATCTTGTATTGTAGATGCTGTATTAGCACCATGTACGTTACCTAATAGAAGTCTTGCTAAAGCACTCTCAACAACAGAATTAGCTAATTGCCCTAGTTGACCTGATAAGAATGCTCCATGTGCATTTCCAAGAGAACCATTACTTCCAGGTAAACCATCCAATATATTAGTTACATTTGCAATTGCACCCTGTACTGTATCTCTTATCTCATCATTTACATTAGACAATCCCTTTTTAGCAGCGTCACCAAGAGTACCTCTATCTGCATCTGTTCCTGATTCTAATGTAGGTTCATTTGTATCATATACACTGCTCAATTTACTACTTCCAGCAAGCGGGTCTCTATCTGAAGCCTGATTAAGATTTCCTTGTGCTGGATCAAACGGATTATTAGCTACTTCAGCATTTTCGGGTGACTTTTCCAATACTAGTGTATTTTCTTGGTTTGCGTTTAAATTCTGACCATATACCTGATTAATCTGTTCAGATGTATTCCAAAAAATACTAATCTTACTTTTGGCCATCTCTGGGTTTTTAGTTAAATCTGTAAAAATATCATTAGTAGATTCAATATCGAATTCACAGTGGCCTAACTTTGTTACAACTATTGGTTTAGCATCAACAGATAAAACGGCATTCTCATTTATTTTAACAGGATTACCTGCTCCTTCACCAACACCACCCCTTCTTGCTATTTCTGTATTAGACGTATTTTTATTTTTAGAATTCAATAAACCAGCTTCATAATTCTGCTGTACCTTTCTAACCTCAGTCACAAAGACTGTTAATTCAAAATGACGTAAATTCTTAGGGATAATCTCAACCCATCTATTAAAATCATAAGCAGCCTTTTTATAAAGATCTATCAAGGCAAATGAAGTTAACTCAATGTTCTCTAGACATTCTATCTCAAGCTTTGGTTTTTCAGCACCCCACCAAGGTTCTTCCATCTTACCGTATTGTCTAGTAACCTCTAGGCCAGAAACACTTTGCCAGAACCAAGGTAGTTCTACATTTATCTTCTGTAAAAGTTTAACAAATCTAGCAAGTGTATCAGCTCTATCAGCGTCTCCAACTACATTTCTTAAATAGTCTTCCGCGGCGCCTGATAGTAGTGGTGAACTCTCACGATCATAAAAGTTGAACAAAAAGAAAAAGCTCAAGTAAGTAGGATCCTCATTGATCTTTCTTAATTGAGTAGTCTTTCTAAATTCATTTATCTTGCCAAAATCTGCCATATGGTATATATTCTTATTCTGAGTAGTTAGTTAAACCGCCCGGCCATTCTCTTCTAATCAGAGTAACCTCTTGTATTATGTTGCCAATACCACTGCTGTATTTATAGTTAATGTTTTCAATTACATAGTAACCACTTAAAAATCTATTAAGTGCCTGTGTCGGTCTATCATCTTCGCTATCCTCGTTTTGACCTGCATCAATACCTAATACTTTGTCCGTAAAACCTTGATCTGCTAAAAACTTATTGTATTTTATCATTGCATCAACTCGTTCCTTGTTGTACTCATATATTAATAAAGGAATCTTTTGATACTTATAGATAGAAGGATTAAAAGACTCTAAAATAACTTTAAGTTTTACCTTTTCAATCTCTGCTAGATTTTGAGCTTGGTGTAGCTTTGCAAAATTAGAACTTGCGTGTACATTACCTAAATCACCTTCTCCAACATCTTGTCGACCGATATATTTATATTTCTTATGTGTATCGTATCGATCTTCATTTCTACGCCCCTTAAGTGGCTCTTCATAATCTAAAATTTCTTCGGTTGTTAAAGCTTCTATTGTAAACTCTTGCTTTCTTTCACCAGTATCAGAATTATCATCATAGATCATAACATCTCTTGAGTAGCCATTAACTGTACTAATTTCACTTGAGTTGTTAATCAGCTTAAACTCATTAATAAAATGGTTAAAGCCTTTAGCTTGTCTATAATTAGTTAGCATTAAAGGCGCTTCAACATCATCTTCATCTTCATCTTCAAAACCACCACGCTCAGCTAAAGAGCCGGTCATTGAAACCATAGATGCTTGTAATTCTTCTAGAGGTGTGTTCGGTGAGTTAAAAACTCGATTAACGTCTATATATGTTAGATAGTAATATTGGTCAATGTAAAATCTCTGAAAGGAGTCTTCTGACACATAAGACGTATCTACTATATCTTTAATAAAATCATATGTAGTCACGTAAGGTTGTATGCGCGTCTGTAAATCATCAGCACTATCAATGTTTGTTGCAAGGCCCAACTGTAGATCTCTAGCTACTTCTTCTAGATGGTCTAGAGAACTAGCAGCATCGAAGTGTCTGCATTCCTCACTATACAGTCTAGGTATTTTAGCAATACCATTTACTGTAATTATATTTTGTTCACCTTCACCAGCCTGCCTAGCCGAAATATTAGTGATGTCAAAATCCATATGAATACTCTTAAAAGTTGATGCGTTCTTACTGTTCATCATAATAGTTAAAGAGTCTCCATCCCTTGGAAACGAGTCTACACCAAATGTATTTTTTCGGTCTACTAATTTAATACTAACCTCTGGTAGAACACCAGAGTTATTAAGTAAAAAACTCTCCACGTCAGCCTGTTGGAATTGATAGTTGTTTAAAAGAACAAAAGGCACGTTAATACCAATTGCTTTAGTTTGACGATCACCTCCACCAGATTCACCAACACCTTCAACTTCGATTGGAGTTGGCATCAGTGCAGGTTCAACAACTGCAAGTATGTTATTATCTAAATTCATAGTTTACTTATTAGCCACATGGAGACGTACCACCGCCTGCACCGCCTGCACCGCCTGCACCGCCTGCACCGCCTGCACCGCCTGTTCCAGCTGGATTACCGCCATCATTGTTATTACCACCCGTGTCATCAGCACCTTGGCCACTAGTTCCGCTAGTTCCGCTAGTTCCAGTTGGACCAGTTGCATTAGTATTACCTTGGCCGTTGTTTAATTTATCTTCATAGGATTTTAGACTATCACCGCCTGCACCGCCTGCACCGCCTGTTCCAGTACCTCTAAGCTTGTCAAAGTATAATTGACCTTCAAAGCTACCTTCTACGTTTCCATTTGGATTGCCATATTGACCATAAAGTGAGCCAGCAACTTCTTGAGCTACGTCTGGATTAACACCACTCCACTTAGAGCCAGTCCAAGTCCATACACCACCTGGTATTTTTTCGAAAGCAGCGCCTGTATTTTCACCACCAATTTCAAATGGAGCTAAATCTAAATTGCTTAAATCTAAATCGCTTAAATCTCCACCTTCATCAGTTCCTAAGTTTCTATTAATAGCATCAACCACAGCATCAGTCTGTACCTGTGCGCCCATTCTAATTCTAGTTCCTACAAACTCATAGTTCTTTTTACCAACCGGAATTACGTTTGGTGGCAGCAAGTTTTCTTTGCCATATTTCTTTTTAAGAGCATCCAGTCTACGCTGGTCCTTTTTGCCTAAACGCTTACCATCAACAAACTGCTGTTTAACCGGATTATTTTCAAACTCTTTAGGCCTCTCTAGCTTAAAAAAGTTTGTATTGGCGCTAGGAATCTCAAGCACGTCACCTTCATTTATAGAGAACGGGTTTGAAATACCATTCCACTTTAAAATCATGTCAAGCTTAGATTGATTACCATAGTATTGTAGGGCTATTAGATCAGGTCTAGCACATTCATCGCTATCAACAACGTGAGCATCATTTAATAATGTAATACTCTCCTTATTTCTAAAGATCATTGTTGGTTGAGTCATGATAAACTTAACCGTATCTGCTGTTTTATTTAGTAGAGTCTTTAAATTCATAACTATTATCCTGCTGACATATCAGACACCTTTCTAAATGCGTCATCATTAAAGCCTTGTGCTCTTCTGTCTTTATTTCCATATGCAGACACGTCTACAATATCATCTAAGCCTCTACCACCATCTGGTTGTAGATAGATTCTACCACGACCTGCATTAAACATACTCTCAATTTCACCCTTATCTCGCATTCTAGCTGGCTTAAGTGTGATTTCAACCTTCATTTTAGAAGGAAAGTCTTCAAAACCTAACGGGCCTTCAAAAGAAACGCTAGAATCAGTGCATGCTAAGTTACCAACCATCATGATTGGGTTCATTGGATTACCAACAGTTAAATGCCATTGGCCAGTTGGATCTCCAGTTAAAAGTGCATTAACTACTGCACCACCTTGAGGCCCATTCATTAGTTTCATTAAGCCACCACCAATAATATTATCTAGGACCTTAGAGTCACCTAGATTACCACTTTTAAGAGCTCCAGCAATATCATTAAAACCATTGCTTAGAGTATCTTTTAGTTGTGTACCAACGCTACCTAAGAAGCCAGCATAGTCACCACTTTTAAGTTTATCATAGTCACCAAATGGTTTACCCAACGAGCCACTTCCGGTGTATCTAGTGGCACCACCCCAGAAAGGAGCATTATTATATGTTAAGGCTAAGATGTTTGCCATGGCGTCCATGAATGCAACCTTAGGGCTTGTGTTACTATATGCCCTTAGGTCATAATGGAATGTAAGCTTAAACTCTTGTTCAAATTCTAGACCTTGTTCTCTTGCTAGCACTTTTTTGATCACGTTAAGAGGACCAAATACCGTATTCGGATAAGTCTCTTTTAAAGGGTCAAAACCTGATCCTTTGTCATTGGCAGTCTGAGTCTGTTCAGCTGTATAGCCGTTAGCACCATTCTCAATTGCCTGAAAAAGAGGGTTACCATCAATCATGCCACCAAGAGCTCCTCTTTTACCTTTACTAGATTGAACCTCTTGTATAGCTGACTCGATCTCTTTCCAGTTAAGCTTGTGGTTAAATTTAAGGATCTCTTTTAGATCATTGCCCAACGCAGGGCTCATCCATGTAATAGCACGTGCTAGATCTGGTTGGCTAGAATCCACTGGCTTGCCATCAGGACCCATTTGTTTCGGGTTGATAATATCATCAGCAACCGGATAAGCAAAACGTCTTAGAGTAACCATATAGCTATTTGAGATCTGGCCATAGTGCTCACACTGAATAAAATCAGAGAAGTCATATTTAAAGGCCATTGAGTTTAGATCCTTTGAGTACTGTATGATATTTCTAGCAGTTGGGTCGGTAGCACCTGGAGCTGTATTGATTACACTGTTATAACGACTTGTAATCTCAGAGCCCTGTGAGCTAGCATCTATCCCGTTCATGCCTTTATAGGAGACAAGAGCCCATTTGTTAAAAAGAGATCTAACAGCAGTTCCTGGATTAATACCGTTACCGTCGGCAATTTTACCTCGCGGATCACCTTCAGGAGCATCGTATTTTCTACCTTGAACCTGTACATTACCGTATATACTAGAGTAATCATTAGGTTCGCTAAATGTAGTATTACCATGTTGTGTAGTACCTTCCTGCGCTGGTGGCTCATTACCTAAAGAATCTTCTATAGGCGATCTAGATACTACCTTTTCACCAGTTTCATCATCTATATAAATAAAACTTGGAGGTGCTGTGCTGACTATATCTTCTAAAACTAATGCCATTAAATTGCTATTCTTTTTTATATATATCCAGCTCCACTTAAACCCATTCGGCACCATCCAACTCGGAGGTGTCTGGTCTGTAGAGTAGATCGTCGACCCAACCTTTTTCCTTAGGGTATCTATCGCCTAAAAACTTCTCTATTGCTTTAACATATTCACCTCTTGTGTGAAAGTAGTATTGGCCTTTAGAATAGACAGTTCGGTTTGTAAGTTCATAGAGCTCTTTAAGCTTGAGTTCAATATGAAAAGACTGGATCTTGTTAAAGAGTTCTTCTTGTTCAGCTCTGGTCTGTGTACAGAAGACAGAGTCTACTATTATTTTATACTTCTCCCAGTTTGGGCCGCTAAAGACATCTTCTTCAAGCTGGCTTACTTTGGAATAGTGTTCTCTTTTTAGATTGATTTTAGTATCATGGCCTTCGAAGTCTTTGATAAAACGGCCGCCAAATAGATTCTGCTTTAAAAAGTAGATCTGGTCATAGAACTTAATAACCTTAATTTGATACTGTGGGTTGATGTCATCGAACTTAACATCGTAGATTATTGCTCTAACTGGAAATAAAACGTTAGGCTTCTGTGTGGTTGAGATTAAGGCGTGAATTTTAGCACCTTTTGCAAATAGCTTGTGGTTAATCATTGTCTATAAACCTAACGTTATTAAATTTACTAAGAACACCCTGCTTCGGAAAGTCGGATCTATTAATAACAGTAAGGTTCATTTGAAAGTCTTCTTCTAATAGATCAGACATAAAATTGTAGAGCCCTTGAACCGATTTTTGGTCAAGAGCTGTAAATAGGTATGCTATTGTAAAACTAGTTTCTTCAGAGTTTATCTTTGACTCTAAAGATCTCTTAATTAATTTACGAATATAGAGTGATATAATAACGTCAGAAGGCTCCTCGTTATACGGGTCGCTCTTCATTAACCTGTTATTTATATCAGAATAAGAAACTGCAAGGTCACAATTACTTGACCTATACAGTTTATCAAATTCTGTTTTGGTTTTACACCAAACACATTCTATAGTAAAATCCATTATTTTAATTGCGCAGAGAGTCTTTTGATCTCAGCTTCAAGCTGCCCGATCCTCTCTTTTGTTTCTTTTACAGACGGGTTATATTTAGCACCCCAGTCTGTTTTTACAGTAAGCATGTTCTTATCTAACTCATTCCCGGTTTCTAGACCCAGGTCTAAGATTATGTCTTGAATAAAATCTACTAGGTTAGATCGATCTTCATCTTTCTCTAAGTCATAGACAACCCTAGACACATGTTCTTCTCCACCGCCGTTAACGTTATCATCGATTACATACTTGATGACACCGTTATCAGCAGGTTCAATGCTGATTGTAATCATATCTTACTTATTATTTCTAGCCAACAAAGAAGCTCTAGCCTCTTTCATTAGTCTTCTAGACTCCTTTTTATCCTGTTGGTAAGTTTCTTTGTCTTTAACTGCTGTCATTGCCCAAGCATTTTCTAGCTGTGCAATCTCAGTCTCATTGTAACCTTGATTAGCCCAAGTCTCTTTCATGTTATTAAGAGCAGCTTCAAGTCTTTCGTGGTTTGCTTTTTCAACAGCGTCCAATCTGGCCTCTTGTATCTTACGACCATTCTCCATATTCTGCTGTCTGATTGCAGCCTTTGTTGGATGAAAAAAGCTTAACTTGCTTAAGTATCTTAGCATTCCGTTCTGCTTCATCATGTAGCGTCTTTGTCTACGGTTTGGCGGCAGTTGTGCTACCTTTCCTTCAGTCTTCTGTGTTGTGTTCTCTTGACTCATTGTTATAGTAATTAGAAATAAATGTTACAATTTGTTCTTTTAATTGTTCTCTTAAGTTATCTATCTGGCTTTCTACAAGCAGTCCAATCTGCTCGTTAAGCTCATCAGCTTCCAGGTCCATTTGATCCTGTAACATCTGATAGACCTCTCTGGCTGGGATGTTAACATCAACCGGCATTGCTGCCCGGTTCTTGCGGCTCATCTTCTTCAACATCTCCATCATCACGTTAACCTCAGGTTGAGGTGCGGATCTGCCGTCTGTGATTCTACGCTCAGTTGCCTGAGGTTTAACCGGCTGTGTTTGATGTATTGTCGTGTTAGCCTGAGTAGGAGCTTTTACATTAGCAACCAGACCTAAGTCTTTAGCGTACGTGATTGCTTCACGCTCGGATCTTGCCGGCATTAAAAACTCTTTGATTAGAGACTTATTAATTTGCGTGCCGTCGGTAAATTTAAACCACGTAGGATCTTTCTGCTCCTCTAAAGGCTGTACTATTTCACCAATACGTTCAGACTTTGTCCATACATACCAGATCTCTTCTTTCTTGTCTTTAGTTTCTGTAGACATACTATGCTTTATCTTTTTGATTAACTTCTTGAACATTATATGCTTTTTCTGCAAATTGTTTAATCATCTCAACTGCTGAGCTCTCACCGATGATCGCGTCAGTCTTCATTAGCCTTCTGTGCCAGTGCATACCGAACTCTTGTTCGCCCATTTCAGCAAGCCTTTTTTCTAGTTCTTCTACGGTTGGCGTAAATAGTTTGTTAAATCCCATAAATATATTATTTTACTATCTTAATACGTTCTTTAAATGAAGGCGGGAAGAAGTCTGGTTTATTTATCAGACTCATAAAACTAGCGTCAATCACGTATGTAATTGCCCAGTCATCTACGCTTCTTACGCT
>Ga0206131_10000703_pt1 | contig 45111 bp, 66 predicted proteins | sample Helgoland_Spring_FD_148636 | JGI IMG/M metagenome (GOLD analysis project Ga0206131, IMG submission 148636) | Pelagic subsurface seawater microbial communities from Kabeltonne, Helgoland, North Sea - Helgoland_Spring_Bloom_20160517_1 | ecosystem: Environmental > Aquatic > Marine > Epipelagic ... | reverse complement strand
GGTGGTATAGCGCATGAATTAGGAGACGATCATTTTCGTTCCCTTAGCCGTGAAATATATAACATCGGTCGTTTGAGAGAGAAAGCTGATGATTTAAAAAAAGAAATACTAAAAAAAGATAAAGAAGCCATTGATGCTGGAAAAAAAGTTTTGTACGGAGGAAAATGGAGCTTGAAATATAAAAGAAGTATTAATTGTAGAAATCCAAAAGGATTTTCACAAAAACAATATTGTAAAAAAAAGAATAGAAAATCAAAGAAAAAAAGAAAGAAATCACGTAAAAAAAGAAAGAGAAGAAAGAAAAAAAGAACTCGTCGTAAAAGACGTTAATTTTTGTGTCATATTATATATGAAACAAAAAAGAGTATCATTTAATGAAAAGGTTCAAATAAAGGAGTTTAGAAAGAACGATACAATAGACGGAAAGACAAATAAATTGCTTGAAAATAAAGGATTGATAATAAGATTTGTTATTGGACAGATAATATTTTTATTATTAATTATATTCAATTCTAAGTTAAATAATTATGATAAAGTTTGGTCCTATACTACATTAACAGTAGCATTTTTAATAATATATTTTATTACAAATTATAATTATAATGTTTTACGCGTTTTGCACCCTATATGGGTTCCAGGATTAACTTTTTTATCATTATTTTTAACAAATAAATATTTATTGTTAGAATCATTATGGTTTATTTTAGTTGTACAAATAGCTTGGTCTATATTAGATGGATGTATTTTATTTGAAAAGAAAGGTGAATGGGGAGAAGGAAAACCTTTGTTATCAAAAACCTTAGAAATTATTACACTTATGATTACTGTAATTTTAACATATTTAATTTGTAAATAAATTTAAATACATTAAATGTTATATTTATAGATGAACGAAATCCAAAAAATAAACGAAAAGTTATTAATAAAAGAAGAAATATCAAAAGAACAAAGTAGATTGCATGATCAAATTTTGTCTTGTCAAAAAAAAGAAAAAGAAGTAAACAAATGGTTATGGTATAACTGTAAGCATAATTTTGAAAAGGTAGATAATGGTTGGACGGATGATTTGTTAAAAAGACAATGTACTTATTGTGGATTATGGGAACATCCATATTTATACATAAAAAAAGATTGATTAACAATCTCCAAAAACTAAGTTTTTGTATTTAATAATTCAATTAGAAGTCCCATTCGCAATCAAGAACGTCCTCATCATCATCATTTTCTTCCTCTTCTACATAATCAGGTTGTTCTTCAACATATTGTTCGTCGTCATTTGGGTCAACCCAACCAAATACTTGCAATGTTTCTTTATTAATAATTTTTCCATAATTAACAGATGTTTTATCTGTAAATCTAATTAATTTACCGACCATCTCATCTACGCCGGTAAATGGCGCGTAAGGTTCAGTTGGATTGAATGTTTTTTGAATATCAATTTTATCATCTTCACTCTTTTCTTCAGTAGTAGTTTTAACTTCTACTGTAGTTTCTTCATCATTTTCAATTCCATCAATGCCCTCATCGCCGTCGGTTTCAACGCCTTCGTATTGATAAGTATCGGCTTCAAGTTCTTCTACAGGTTTTTGGACGACTTCGGCTACGACTTCCTCAACAACTTGCTTAATGACTTTCTCTACTACTTCTACTTCAGTCTTTTTTGGTTGTGCTGGAATATCAACAATGGTAGTCATAGTAGGCTGTGCTACTTGTTCGCCATTCAACGCTTTAAATGCGTCTGATTCATTATCAAATGTAGGCGTTTTAGAATTAGGAGTTTTTTCAGATACAGCCCAAGTATTTAAGAATACTTCGCCTTCTTTCAACTCATAATCAGGTTTTCTCCAAACCTTTTCACGCTTTTCTTTACCATCCTTTTTAACAACTGTTCTTTCAATTCTACGAAACTTCTTTGGTGCTTTACCCTTAGATTTTTTCTTAGGATCAGTTGCTTTGTTAGGTTTGGCTGCTGCTTTTTTAGCATTAGCCAACACTTGTTGTTGTTCCGAATCCAAACCAGTTTGTTCTAGTTTAGCTTCTTCTTTCTTAGGACGACCGCGCTTTTCGCCTTCATCGTCCGTATCATCAACAGCAACAATAGTTTTATTAGGCTTACGTCCTCTTACAGAACGAGGCACTTCATTACTCATATGTTCTATTCTAGAATCAAGAACTTCATGAAAATGTTCTTGCATGAGTTCAAAACTTTCTTCAACCGACGGTCTTTCTGTTTTGTTTTGATTTTCGTTATGTAGTTGCTTCATAACGTTCATCAAATCGCCAAGTAAGTCTTCGCCGAAATTACGAGCGAATTCAACGAAAAGTTTTGAATTTGCTTTCATAATTTGACTGTTAAGTTGTGGTAAACTCATTGTAATAGTAGTGCTTTTGATTTTTGCTTGTGTATTCTGGATAGTTTGCATTTGTGTGTTGAAAATACACAAGTAGGAAAATTAAAATCAATTTCTTGAAAATATCTTTCATGTTGAGTTGATCTTGTAAAAATTGAATTAAAAAGGTTGGCTTGGATAATTATAACTAAAAGATACAAGACTTACTATAAAGACAGAATTACACTACAAATTAACTACAAACAAACTCCCTATCAAAATGGCAACAACATTGATTGATACTCGCAAACCAATTATGGCTCAAATCACACACAGCTGGAATAAATTTCGCAGCGACAAAGATTCGGTGGCCTTTCTGTGGTCGAACGGCGATTTTGAGGTTCCATTTGCTAAAGATTTCGCCGAAAAAGATGCTCCATGGTCTAGTAAGCAAACAGTATTAGAAAGGAACACGGTTCATGCTAATAAGCTTATTCGCCTATACATCGCTCTTAACATAGAGACAGCAGAGAGAATGCATATTTGGCAATTCTTCGTAATTGGAAAGGGAATTGTTGGTGAAATTAATGAGAAAATCAAACTCCTTAAACGCGTCCAAAAGGTGTTGAAGAAACAACAAGAATATGGTATGGATTTAAGTAATGCGACGGATTTATATCTATGGCGCAATGAAGTTTCATTGTATACAATCGAGGTTCAGTTGAAAGAATATCCTGAAAAGATGAAGACGATTAAAGAGCAAAAAAAGAGAAATGCTGCTTTAAAAAGAGCAAAAAAACGTCAAGCACGGAAAGATTCTGAAAAGAAGAAGAGAGAAGAGAAAAAGGTTGTTGCTTGGATTGAAGCAACCAAACATTCCAAACGAGATATGTTAAAAATGTGGAAGGCAATGGAAAGAGATGGTTATACCATAAGAGATGTTATTGAAGAATTGGAGCGTCAATTAGATTAATTGTATTCTTAAATACGATTAATAGGAGGGAATAAGAGTGAGCGTAGGCTCATCTTTTTTAATTATGCTTTCATGTTGTATAAATTGATTAAAAGTTTTCAGCTTGTATATTATTAACACTCTAGTATAATATACAAGTTTTAAAACAAATCAAAAATGAATCCAACTGTAATAATCCCAAGAAGACCAAGAAGATGCGGAGAATGCAGTATGTTCGGTCATAATCGCCGCAAATGTCATCTTATACACGATGTTGCTGAAGATTCGAAAGTAACCTATCAAAATGCTATGACTAATTATCAAAGACATTGCTATTTAAATGGAAAATGGGTTGCGGCAGGAGGAGATGGTTATACAATTCCAGCTCCAAAAGAGGAAGATTATATAAAAAAGACACCATTTGAATTGGCGTGTGAAAATAAGTGTAAGGTTATTCACGAAGATACGTGCTGTATTTGTATGGAAGAATTAGGTGAAAAGAATATAGCAACTACGCCTTGCGGTCATCAATTTCATTTTGGATGCCTAGCACAGCATTGTGATTTGAAAACAACATGTCCTACCTGTAGAGCGGTTATAAGACCAGAACTCAAAAAAAGAGATTTGAGTATGCCGGGAAGAGCCGAACTAGCAAGATTTGCGACAAGGGCTGGAGCAACTGTTATAGAGTCAGTAGCAGGAATAACAGATGATGACGACCAAGCAGCAATGTTTGTAGAAGTAATAGTTCAAATAGTAGCAAACGCAAGTCGTGCTTTAGTTGATGGAATTCGCGACCAAAATAGTTAATTGATAGGAAAAAAAATATAAAAATACGTATTCTTAAATACGTATGGAAGACTGGAGATAGCTTTTTTTATTTTGATGAGGAAGTTATCTTTCATGTTGAGCAAACTTGTAAAAAATTGAATTAAAAAAGTTAGCTTGGATATTATTAACTAAAAGCAAGCACACAAACTACAAGTTAAATCCAAGACTACCAAAACACTACTAAAATGAGTTCCCAATTGAATAAGATGAAACCAGAATTGAAGAAGGCTATTGTATTGGCTGTAAGACAGCATAACAAAACGCGAGTTTTCAAGAAGAATAATGCTATTTTAAGGAAGAAGGCGTTAAGACAGTTGAAAAAGACTGTTAAACCAGTCAAATCAGCGAAGATTAGCAAGAAAGTCCTTAAAAAGGAGACCCGCTCTGCCAAACAAGAGCCTAAAAGCAGCGAAGACCTTAAATTATATCGACGCATATTAAGGTCAATCACCAAAAAGGGCAAGGAGCAAACCGAAAAGGTATGGCGTTCCGTAGAACACTATAGCCTTAAAACTGGCGAAGAATGGGTGAATGATTGGGCTTACGACCACCGCAAGCCTACGGCAAGCACGCCCACATTTGTATTCCCATTAATTGAAATGTAAGTAAATTGATAGGAATTAATTGTATATAATAATATAAAAATACGTATTCTTAAATACGTATGGAAGACAGGAGACAGCTTTTTTTATTCTGATAATATAAATGGATGATATTATCAAGATCGCTTTTTTAATTTTTTGCTTATTTGTATTATATCACTTTTTAACGAAACAAACTCAATGTAAGATGAAAGCAAAGAAAGTGATTAGACAAAAAACATATTTTGGTGTCCCCGGTAAGAAACCTCCTAATCTTCCAGTAAGATGGCATATTTAGAATTAATTATATATATTTAATATATATATGACTAATAAAACTAGAAAGAAAAGAGCAGGTCTTAAATCACCAAGGAAAACACCTTTAAATAAAACGTTTAAAAAATTTAATAAAAAAGGCAAGTATCCTTATAAAAAAATAACAAAATCTATGGCTCTAGAAGATTTTAATAAATTAAAGAAAGTTGATGAATCAAATTGGCGTTCTATTAAAGGTATTCGAATGGTTGATTATGGAACATATAAGCTTAGAGTAAGAACTAAGTATAGGGGAAAATCTAATGTAGAACGATGGAACAGCAAATCTCATAGAGAAAAAATGTTAGGATTTGCACAACGTTTACACGAAGGTTCTTATAATGCTAAGGGTAAAGTAAAACCAGAAGAAATTATTCGTTCTGCTATTAGTTTAGCTTGGTCTACTATTAATTCTATGAGACCCGCTTATGCTATGAATATGTATAAAGCACACGGCGCTACTCGTGTTTTAGATATTACGGCTGGATGGGGAGCAAGAATGGTTGGTGCTATGGCAGCAAATATTGATTATATTGGTATAGATAGTAATACAAAACTTAGACCAGCATATAATAAAATTAAAAATCTTATGAAAAAAGAAGGAAAAAGTAAAAGTAAGGTTGTTTTAAAATTTCAAAAAGCAGAAACTGTTGATTTTAGCAAACTTGGATACTATGATTTTGTTTTTACATCTCCACCATATGAATATCTTGAATTATACGAAGGTATGCAAAAATATGATGGTGAAGTAGGACAAGCAAGTAGTGGGTTGAAATTAAAAGGAAGACCAGAATTTTATGATAAGTTTTTGATTCCAACTTTAAAGTCTGCGTATAAATATCTTCCAAAAGGTAAGTTTTTATGTTTAAATATGCCTGAAAGTATGTATGATGAAATAAAAGCTAGGTGGAAACCAGCTGATAAATGTGATATGGATTACATGATTTCAAAACGACACGGCAGCACTTGGAAAGTATCAGAAAGAAAAGGAAAAGAAAAAGTATTTTGCTGGAAGAGCAAGTATTTTTTATGGCAAAAATAAATATATAATCTAACTAATTTATATATTTATGGCGCTAAGTCAATTTAAAGGAGATAAAAAAAGAATTACAAATTTAAAACATTTATCAAAATCTAGACCACTTGGACCACTTTTAAAGAGGAGTTTAACAGATAGTACAGGAATAGTACCTGGTTCTACTATAACTTTACCAATAACACAAGATCATACATTAATTGGTAAAGAAGCTATTGAAGGGCAAAAAATTATTGGTAAATATGATTTGGCAACACGTGGTAGTAAGAAAAGTCGTAAAAAAAAGCGTAAAAAAAAGAAAAAATCACGTAAAAAAAAACGTAAAAAAAAGCGTAAGAAAAGTCGTAAAAAACATCGTAGAAAAAGCAAAAAAACACGTAAAAAAAGAGGTGGTGCTGACAGTTTAAGAGATGGAATTAGAAAAATATATGAAGGTAAGAAATCTTTGAATTTTGGTGCAGTAGATTCAGGTCCAGGTAGTTGGGGAAAACAATTAAATGAGTTATATGCCCAATATCTTAGCCATTTGAGGGATTTAACATCCGGACAAAAAATCGCAAGAAAGGTGAAAAATATATTTAGAAAAGGCGATAGTAAAAAACCTTTGACTGAAGGAGAAGCCGATAGAATATTTTATGATGAAGCAACAAATATGATAGGTATATTAGAACGTAATTTCCAAGAACCAATAAGACAGTCTATAGTAGAAATTAATATGAATCCAGACGCTATGATTTATTCAGATATGGAAAGACAAAGTGATCCTGAAAAAGAACGTCTTAGCATGCAAATACTAGAAGAAAGACCAAGATTAGAAAGTCTTAAAGAACAGATAGATGGAAGTATATATGAATTAACAGAATTAATAATAGCGTTAAAGAGATCTAGAGCAAATAGTATTCCCCGACACGGTTCTTCAATTGAAACTAATTTAGGTTCGATGGATCCATTGCCGCATGTAAGTCCTCAAAGATATCGTGGCTTAAGCAGCACCACCTGAATTTATAGATGTTTGAATGATTGGGAGAGAAAAACCCCATAATAATTAAATAATTATATTAGAGATAAAGTAATCTTTAATATAATGTTGTTTCAAGCGATAGATACAATAAATAATATAGATTATAAAAGCCAATATGCTGTGGAAATTTTATTTTGGTTAGATAGCGTAGCATTGGGGGCAATAGTAGGGTTAATTATGGCTTTAATTATATATTTGTTTGAGTTTACATTTGATGATTTATATAATGAAGATTATTTATTATTATTTGTAGTATTTACAATTATTATATTAGGAATAGGGAATTGCCATACGAAGATGAATTATAAACGATATTTGGATTGGATAAATAGAAAGAATAAGCGGTATGGATATAAATAACTAATTAAACTAATTAATTTTTTGTCGAAGACAAAAAATATGGTAAAAGCGCTAATTGAAGGTGTATTTGTTAGTAAGAGACATAAAAATGAGTTATGGGGGTGAAGGCTTTAAATTAAGGTGTAAATTATGGTAGGCGTATGCGGTGGTTTGTAGGGGCTTTTTTTGGGGTATGTTCAAGGGTGCAATTGGGGGGGAAGCTATGTTGAACACTATCATAAAATAATATAAATATAACATCTTTATTATATTTATATGGGAGAGATTAAAGCGTGTATGAAAGATATGATTAAAAAAGTTATAAAAAAAGAAAACAACAGAAAATGGAGAGAGAAAAATCCAGAATATGATAAAGAATATAGAAAAACAAGGGGGGGTAAAAAAGAGAAAATGGAGAGAAAGCCATCCAAAAAAAGCAGCAAAAAAAAAAGAAAAAAACAGAAAATGGAGAGAGAAAAATCCAAATTATTACAGAGAGTATAGAAAGAAAAATCAAGAGAAATTTAAGAAGTACTTTGGTGAAAGATGGTGGAAAGATCTAGAGTTATCAAGAAAGAAAGACAGAGAGTATAAAAAAGCTTATATCCTTAAGTACGCCTGAACTTGGCGTGAATTATAATTATATTTAAAAAAGAACTTAAATATATTTACGTGTTGGCTTGATAAAAGCTTTGAACTTGCGCGAAGACTTGGGCGTAATTTGGCTGTGACTTGTAGGCTTGGAAGGCTTGGAGGGCGTGTCTTGGGGGAAAATTTGGCTTGGAACGGCGGGTATATAGGGGAATAACGGGTTAGACTACGGGGCGAATCATCACCCATTTCTCATTATCCCACCCATTCCCGAGTTACCATTAAATAGGCCTTTATTATACGGTAGAATACAGGGCAAGTATAGGCAGGCGTATGCGCGGTAGGAGTAGGGTTGCACTGTATCATCCAAGATAGGCTTGGAACGGCGGGTATATAGGGGGAATAACGGGTTAGACTACGGGGCAAATAAAGGGCCATTTTTTACTTTTACACCGATTTCTTAGTTAGCCTATATATAGGGCTTTATTATACGGTAGAATACAGGGCAAGTATAGGCTTGCGTATGCGCGTTAGAATTAGGGTTGCACAGTATCATCAAAGATAGGGTTAGACTTAGGTCGCACACTATTATCTTTAGTTATTATATATGAGCGATGCAAAAAAAGGAGGAAGAAGAACCCGGCGCAGACGCCGAAAAAAAAGAACTAGAAAAAGACGTAAAATGAGAGGAGGAGAAGAATATACATTAGACACATTATATGATTTTTTGAGTGAAAACCGTGAAGAAATAGGTAGTCTGTCAATAGATGTAGGACCAATATTGGCTATATTAGAGGGTTTTAAAGAAAGGTCGGAAAAAGGTTCTTATTATATAATGAATATTGAGATGAATAGGGCAGACATGATAAATGCTGAAGTAGTAACAAAAGCTATAAAAAAAGGGTTCAATGGTTATGCTAGTACCAGTTTTGAACATCAGAGTATGATGAGGACTTTGGATGAAACAACGCTATTAAAAACTTTTTTTACAAAAGACCTTCCTATTATAAAAGCGCATTATGAATTTAAACCTGGTGCGCCGGGTGCAGTTGCAGCAGAAGCTTCATTTAACACGGCTAAGGAAGAGAAGGCATTAGCAAAAGAGCAGAAGTTAGCGGCGAAAAAGGCTAAGGATCAACAGTCGGGTGGTCGGGGAAAAAGAACTAGAAAGAGGCGTAAGTCAAGGCGCAAAAGAGGAGGGCGGGAGGTCTATGAAAGTGGTATAGGACAGGAGGGGCAAGCGGGGGTCGACGAGGATTGTATTGATAATGGGGCATGCAAAAAAGGATTGCAATGTATTCCTGGACCAACTAATACAATTAATGCCCGGGGTACGTGTAAAGATTTGAACGTAAACGTAAATGAGGGTGGAACAAGGGGTAAATCGAGGCGTAAGTCGAGAGGTAAATCAAGGCGTAGAAAGAGGCGCAAATCAAGGCGTAGAAAGCGCACCGGAAAGACGCGTAAAAAAAGAGGTGGGGTAAGGCACGCTCTTGCGGACAGAGCAAGCAACGAGATGTTAGAATTTTTTCGTAATCCCGCAACAGGAGACTTGATTATAGGTGCATTGCATTCGTGTAATTCGGATAAAGTTTTTAAGTGTTTAAATCTCAACTTAAATAAAGAGAACATACCACTCAATAAGGACGATTTTACACCAGACGACCACGTAAAATATAAGCGAATTATTCAAATATGCAAACCTGGATCCTTCGTTGGATCTTGGCCACAACAATCTGGAGAAGAAGGTATGGGAGGAGGAGGAAAACGTCGCCGAAAAAAGAGAACTAAGAGAAGAACCCGCGGCAAAAAGCGGACTAAATCGCGTAAATCAAGGCGTAAATAGCGGCGTAAGTCAAGGCGGCGTATGCGGGGTAAACGTAAGGGTAAATCAAGGCGTAAAAGAAAACGATAAATATATAAATACAACTTTATATATTTATATATGACATACAAGAAACGCTGTAATAAAATGAAAGGAGTTTATTTAAAATGGAATGATAATTGTGTCTTTCCAGAATATAAATATAATTCAGGTCCAATCGTTTCAAATAAAATATTAAAACGAGCTAAGAAAATAGTAATAGATATATTAACAAATGAAAAACAAAAAATAGAACAGGCTTTTAAATCATTAACGAAAAGATACAAGGATAAATATATAGAAATTACTTACGATTATGAAGCGGCGTATAGGCGTGTTAGGTCAACAAAATTATGTCCGACGAATGATTATTGTTATGGAGAAAGCGATGAAAGTGGAATATGGATATGTAAAAATAAAATAGATTATCCGGAATTAGTAGGAACGGTTCTTCACGAAGCTTTACATTACTTTGCGTATTTTAATAAAAAAGAAATATGTGAAAAGGACGAACATTATGTAATGAGAATATTAGGAGACGATTGTTAAATATATAATAAATCCAAATCAATTAATTGATTTAAATAAAATATTAATAAATAATACAAGCATGAGTACAATATCAAAAATAAATCAGGAAATCTTTTTACTTGAAAATAAAATATTAAAATTAAAAGAGGAAAAGTGTAAGTTAGGATTGTTGGAAATATTATGTTGTAGTTTTCATACGGTAAATAATTTAAAAGTTCAAGTACATTATAATACGACTAGTAGCGAACAAGATGAATATGCTTATAGAATACAAGGCGAATTAGTAATAACATATGAATACAAAGGAAAGAAAATACAAATAGATATAAATTACGAGGAAGAACAAACACATTATAACCGTTACGATCCATATATAACAGACACAATAAAAGTAACAAATGAAAAATGGGGTGGAGGACTATTAAAAACATTATATGAAAAATATTATGAAGAGGGAGAATGGAAGGGGAAAGAGTTGATAGAAAAATTAAATGCGTATTAATATAATAAATCTAAGGTCAGGCATATATACTTGTAAAAGTCTTTAAGAATAAAGAAAGAACGAAAAATACAGTGTTTTTCTCTCCCAAACTACCTCAATTAAGAAAATATATATTTATTTAAAAAAAATATATATTATAAAAATCTTTATAATTATCCTATAATAACAGGAGTGTTATTGGAAGGGTCTTGATTATCATTGTTATTACCGGAAGGGTCTTGATTATCATTGTTATTACCGGAAGGGTCTTGATTATCATTGTTATTACCGGAAGGGTCTTGTTCCAATTGCTCTTGAATATCAATTATAATACTAGGAGTAGAAAAATCGTGTTGGTGGCTAGTTTCAGAATCATCATCGCTACTATTGTCGTGTCCGATCATAATAGAATTTAATTTGCCAAGAGTTTTTGAAATAGCATTAATAGAAATATTTTTTTTGGCTTCGGCTTCTTTTTTCTCAGCATCTTCCATTTGTTTTAATTTATCAAGTTTATCTTGAATACCTTCGGAATCAAAAATAGATTTTCTTCTATTTTCTTCTTCTTGAATAATTTGTCGTCGTTTTCTGTTTTCTTCTTCAAAAATCATAGCTTTTTCCTTAGCTTTTTTAATTTCCATAAGTTTTTGGTCTTCTTCTCTAAATACATTAATAGGTTCAAGTTTTAATATTTTTGGGAGACCAAAATCAACACCAGAAAGGTCGGTCATAACATTATTTTGGAATTGGTTCAAAATTTTCATAGGAATATCAGGGCTTTGTTCGATAAGACGGTCAATATCACCTCTACATTGTTTAATATATTCCAAACCACCAGTATTTCTTTCAGGTGCAGGAAGAGAAAGTTCAACTTCAATATTTCTAGCAAGTTTACCATATTCAACACTGCTTGCTCTATGTCCTTCCATTTGTTCTGAAACGCGAAGGAATTGAGCTACCGTGGTGATAAGACCAGCGGTAAGATTTAAAAATCCAATAGCAGCAGGAGCCCAAGATTGAGCGGCAGTAGGTAGGGAACTTTGAGCGAAATTGGCGGTACCGGTGACGGTGCTAATAATAATAACAGGAAGGGCGAACCACATATTTTGACTTTTAAATTTGTTATATGAACGAGAATGAAGCCATTGATAAGAAGCAGCCATTTCAGACCAATCTTTTAAAATGTCTTCTTGTTGTTTATGCCAAACTTTTACTGGTTCTTTTGGCGGTTGTTCGTTTTCGTTTATTTTAACTAATTCCATATACTACTAAAGTAGAAAATAAAAATTAAAAATTCTGTATGAATATAAAAATTGATAAAAAAAATAGAACTTGTATATTATTAACAAGAATAAATATAACGATGACCGCGCCATTGACAAAATTAGAAGAATATATAATGAAATATTATCCTAGTGTAAAAGATTCACATTTTACGACAATGGTAGATATCATATATATGGCAGCAGTGAGAGGCAATCTTGTTATTTCAAAGTTGCTTGAAGATATGTATAATGGAATACTTGAAATAGAAAAATTTAATGGTGCGAATAACGGGAATATTTATGAATTTATAAAGCCAAAATACAAATTGTTTGCACAACGAATAAAAGATATTAAAGTTGGTTCAAATGGTGGTATGGCAAATGTTGGGAAAGGAGAATGGCTTATAAGTCTTTGTTCTGGTATAAATCCCCAAACAGACAAACCTTGTGTTAATATTATTAAAACAGGCCAAGGAGATATTAAGTATAGTGATGGTAAAAATGAAGAAATAAAATGGAATGGGGGAAAGGTGTCTGTTGAAAAAGCGGGTTACATGATACAAGACAAATTTAATAAATTAGTGCCCGACCATCCTGATAAATTATGGCTTCCTTTACGTTCAGTAGTAAATAAAAAATATTCTAAAGATAAAATATTAAATTGGACTGGTAAATATTGGCAAGCTATTTCAGGGGAAGAATGTAATTCAATGACAGACGATGAATATAAAAAAAATATAATTAATATGTCCTTCGCAAAAGTTTTTGAAAAAAGTGATTCATTTATTATGTTTAACGATGATGGAAAATTCCAACGCTTTTATAATTTGGAAGATGCAAATTCATATTATATTGATAAATTGCATTTACTTAAAAGTTCTCGTGGATTTGAACACCGTGCTAAGAAAGCAAATCCGCCAGCTCTATATTGTTATGTATTTTAAAATATAATAGAAGCATTGGATAATTGTCTATGACCTATTTTAAATCTATTGGAGTAAATATAATTAGATTTGAAAACGTCACTATTTAAATAATCACACACTTTTTTTAAATCAATATTTTCTTTTGGAATCAACATAATCAAAGAACCACCAAAATATTGAACTTTATCAACAAAAGCAATGACTTTTTGTCTAGTAAGATTATAAATATAAATACAGTCTTTACCAAGATTATTTTCGATATTTTTTTGATTTCTAGGTGCTCCCCATAACCACCAATTATCTTCGGTAAATTTTTTAATTTTACGATTGATTAATATATCTTTATTATCAAGCATATATTTATTTAATTCTTCATTAGATGTGGGAAATTCGCGAATAAATATGTATTTATCAAGAACAGTTTGTTTGTTTAAAAGTGTAATATTTCCAAAAGTATCATTCTTATATACACTTTCTTTGCCGGTGACCATACCAACATAAACGTTAAAATGGTCTTTAATTAAATAACCATTGATTAATGTATCGGAGAAAGTTATAGTGCCATTAGTATTAATCAAATACTTCTTAACATTATTATATAAAGTAGTTTGAGGGGTTTGAATTTTAAGGCAATATCTAAAAACAATAACATCAATACTAGCATTTTTAAATAAATTTTCTTTGTTAGGATGGAAAATGTGGGTAAAATTACCGACAGAAAGCATATTATTTAATAATTGTGCTGCAGATGTTAGTTTAAAGAAATCACTTGGTATGATAAAAATCAATTCACCATTATTATCTAAAAGATTGAAACATTTTTCAATAAATTCAATATATAAATTACCAGTAGATTTTTTAACATATGGAGGATTACCGACGATGGTAGTGTATTTACGGTTAATAGAAGCTTGAATAAAATCGCCATAATTAACAAGATTTCTATTAATGGGGTCGAGGAGTTTAATATTAGTATCGATTTCATACATATGAAATGGGAGGTTGAATTTACTTTGAATACAAGAAACTAGGTCGCCTTGACCGATGGAAGGTTCAAGAATAACATCGGGTTTATTTTTAATAAAACTAATAACAGTATTTTGTAATTCGGTATTGGTAGTAAAGTATTGTCCTTTGGAATGGTAATCGTTCATTTGAAATAATATTTGATTATATAATTTAAATCAATTTATTAATTAAAAATTTAATATGAGTAAAATATAAGTAATGTCAGGGATAGAATTTGTAATTGGAACAATAGCAGTAGCGACAACAGTAGGGAATGCGGTGACGACGGGTAATAATATAAAACGATTCTATAAGTGGATGAAAGGGAAAGAGAAAAAAGAGAAAGAAAAATATGAAAGTTGGCAATGGATAGAGAATGACGAGGGGAATAATAAAGATTATATAAAGATAGAAGTTGGTTGAATTTAAATATTTAGTTATTATATATGTTCCAAATAACTCAACAAATGCCGGAATTAACGGGTCGAAAGTATGATGCTTTCAAAAAAACAATGCATGCAGCGGAAGAAAAAGAATTGAAAGAATTGGCTGGTATTAGGCGGACAATTAGTACTTTGCCAAGTGAAGGAGAAAAACAATCTTTAAAATCAATGTGGAAAGAATACAAAAAAGGAGACTTAAAAATTCCTGGTGTAACCCCGTCAAAAAAAGGAGGTCGCAGTAGAAGAAGAAAGTCGCGTAAAAAAAGACGTAAGAGAAAAACAAAAAGAAATAAATCACGAAAAAAAAGAAGAAAATCAAGACGTAAAAGAAGACGGTAAAAATACAGAGTTTTTCTCTCCCCAATTAACCAAAATATGAAAATATATATTTTAAATTGAAATATATATTATCTTTTTCTTTTGGTCTTCTTGTGTTTTCTCTTGTGTTTTTTCTTTTTACCTCTAGTATGTTTAGAACCGCCTTTACGGCAATTAGGAGGCATACATTTAAAGAATTTATCAGTAAGAGTTTTAGGTTCAGGATTATCTTGGTCCCAAGGAACATCAACATCTTTTGCTAATAAACAAACTTTTTTATCATTTTTAAAAAAAACCATATTGTATGATTTCCATTCTTCTTTTGTATAACCATTAAATAAGAATTTGTCTGTTCGTCTTGCATCGCCATGGGGGATCCCGCGCGAAGGGTATTCAGTAACAATAGAGGTAGTAAATTTACCGTTATGTTTAAAACCACCGGAATTATGTATTTTAATACGTCCACCAGGAGCGTGTTTAATACAGTATTCACCGTGGTCTAAAGCCATTTGGAAAGCGGAATTACTATATTCTTTACCTTCACCAATTTCTCTTTTGCGACCACTTTCAGTGCAACCCATACATTTGAATTCATGTTTGAAAGGGCATTCGGCGTGAGTTCGGTGTTGATAAATCATAAGTCCGACCCAATGAGTGTCTTTTAAACCATCCCAATTACTAATTTTTTGAGCTTTTTTAAGAGATGCAGCAGCAGTAACTTCGCCAGTAGCAGTAGTGGGAATATAAAGACTGATATAACGTTTTTTTTTACATTGTTCTTTTAAGAATTCTTGAAGTCTTTTTTTAGGTTCTGAAGAAAAAAGAGATTTACTGAAAGACATTCCAGCGGAAACAAGATTAGAGAAACCGGACATTTGTTTGTCGACACTATGAATTTTATTAACAACCATTTGATAAATAGCAGACATTTCACGAGCAATACCGCCATCAATAGCAACATAAGCAGAGGGGAAGAAAGAACCGTTTCCTATTTTTATTAGTTCGAGAACTTTTTTAGCATTAAAAGTTTTACCAGCAGCACTAGGTCCATAACACATGATAAGTTTAGGGTCCCGGTATTCATGTTCAAGAGGTAATAATTCAAATTTATCTTTATCAGCTTTCCATAATCCAGTAATGTCAGTATCAATATTACCAATAAATTTAAATTTGATACGGGCTTTAGGGTTATTAGTAAGAAGACTATTGGTAATAAAACGTAGCATAAAAGCAGTAGAATGAATTTCACTTTTAATCAAATGATTAACAACGTCAAAACATTCACCAGAACATTTAATCCATTGGGGTTGATTTAAATCTTTTTCAGTAAAACACTTTTTTTCTTTAATTTCAAATATTTTTAATTTATCAATAGCTTTTCTAGCTTCATCAAGGAAAGGGAAACCCATATCTTTATTTTTATCATCAAATAATTTCCATTCACCTTTATGTCCATTAATAAAAAGTCCTCTCATAACACCGGGTTTTTTAAGTAAATTATATAATTTGTTAATAGGCTTGAAATGGTCAGCGGGGTCAATGAATTTACTAGGGACAATCCAAACTTTATCGCCAGGGTTTTCACCGCCATCAAATTGTCTTCCATATAAATAATTACGAGCCCACGTGGGAGGATTTTTAGAAAATATGTCGGCTTGAGTTTTTTTTTTGGTTATGAAAGGTGAAGCAACGGCATCGGCAATAGCAGCTTCATCTTCTTTGCTAAGTAGAGGTTGTTCTTCGGGTGTTTTATTCTTTTTAGCACCGCCATTAGTGACTTTAAAATCAGTTAAAGGAGATAATGTAGAAGCCCCCCAAGGAGTATTAGCACCACCACCTTGAATTTGACAAGGGAACTTATCACACATACCATCGTCGTCTTTTTTATCATCGTTATTAGATTTTTTTAATTTTTCAAGTAGCGAGTCTTTTGTAGGGACAAGACTTCTTTTTTTATCATCTTGTTCGGCGGCAACCTTTTCATCTTGTTCGGCTATTTCTTCAATAGCTTGTTGAACTTGTGTATCATTTTTCCATTCGTAATCATTAACATTTGTAGCCATTTCGTAATTATGTTCCAAATAACCTTTAATATCATCTACGGTTTTACCATAGAAACCAGTAGTGTCGGGTATATGTCCTGGAACATAAGTAGCAATAATAGCAGAAGCAAGGATGAGCATGTATACACCTCGTCCATAGTTTCCTTGACTAAAAGCAGATTGAGATTTCTTATACAATGATTTTGCTTTACCAATACTAACAGTATTAGCGCCATCATGTTTACGTTGAAAGTATTTGCCAAGTAATCTTTGAAGATCTTCTTGTTTTTGAGTTTTTTTGAATTGATAATCTGATCGGTTATTTTTAACTTTATAAGCGGCTCGTCGTTTGGTTTTTGAATTATTAAATTTTCCGTGTAGCTTAGAACCTCTATTGTGTGGGGATTTATTATGTGATTTTCTATGCATAATGTTATATATAAAAAAGACTATATAATATTATTATTTCGGCACAACAATATAAGCGGGAGTATTGGCTTCAATATATTTTGGAATATTACCAATGCGACTAACAGCATTATAATGGGAAAGAAGAGTAGGGAAATTATCTAAGCAATTGTCAAGTCCAGCTTTGAAAGCGATATTAAGAACATTAAAAACAGAAATATCACCGGCTTGAACTTTATCACCAGAGAAGAAAGTTTTATCGCCTAAAAGTTTAACAAGCCATTTAAGTTTTTCAGGGAGGTCTTTACCCTTAACTCTTTCCCAAGCGACCTTTTGAGCGAAATCATCGCCAGCATATTTTGCTTTGGCGAAGCAAGTAAAAATATCATTAGAATGTTCGTGTAGCATATCAGAGAGAACTTGTTCTTCAATTTTATCGGAAAGCAAACTAGAAAGAGCAGCACAATACCTAGCAATAGTGCCAGATTGTGCGATTTGCATACCATTATGTCGGAGGACAGGTAGTTGTCCAAAAGGCATATTTTCTTTTGGAGATTCGGTTTCGGATTTCCATTTATTGGCAGTATCTTTATCCCAAACATAATCAATTTTGGCAGCATCTAACATAAGCATGGCTTCTTGAGCTCTAGCAGCAAGACCCCAATAAACGAAAGTAGGAGTAGCATCATTTTCAGCGACGGCAGACATTATAATAGAAAGAATAGAGTTGTGTTTAAATAAGTTTAAAATAAAATAATAAATAATATAATGAAAAAGTCAATGAGGAGAGAATATAATAAAGAGTTTGCGGAAAAGAAATATACGATAGTGAAAAGTATGTTAGAAAAAGAAACAGTGAAAGAGTTGAGAGAAGGAGTAAATAAAATGTTAAAAAAACATGAATTTGTGGATGGTAATAATCCATATATAACAAATAAGAAAAGGAAAGCATATAATATGTATTCGATGTTAATAATGGAGCATACTTTGAATACAGATGCGCCAGAAAGTTATAAAAATAAAAAAGAAAGAATATCGGGAGAAGTGTATGGAGAAATAATAAAACCATTAGAAGAAGAGTTAAGTATGATATTTTATTTGATAAGAATAGAGTATTGGAGAGTAATAGGAATGACATATATGGAAATATATGAAGGAAGTCCAGCACAAGAAGTTCATCAAGATTCGCCGGAGGGAATGAATAGAATATTTATAACAATACCATTAGAAAATACGAGTAAAGAAATGGGTCCAACGGTATTTTATGATGAGAGAATAATAAATAAATATAGAACAAAAAGTGATGGAAATAAAAATAAAATGGGGAATATAGGATATTATAAGGATATGAAGGGAGAGAAAAAGGGTGTATTTGAAAAAGGGAGTGAACAATACGAATTAGTGGAGGGAGATATAACAATACATAGAGATATAACATATCATAATGGAGGGGAAAATAAGACGAATAAAACAAGGAAATTTATATTTTTAGTGTGTGATTATACGGATACATTAAGGAGATAAAATCTAAAGAAATATTATAATGAAGTTGGATGTTGATACGAAAGAGCGTATAAAAGTGTTATTAATATTTTTGTTGCAGAGTTATAAGGTTGCGATGGGTTCAATGTTGGTATTATTTGTGCCACAATTATGTGATGATGGTGTATGTAGTATAACAGATAATTTAAATAAAGAAGATGCTTTACATAGGTCAGCATTAGTAATGAATTTTATATCAACAGCAAGTTTTACAGCATGTTATTTAATAGAGTTAAAAAGGGAGAATTGGTGTGTAGAATACTTGGATATAGATGATAACTATGCGGATAATAATTTACCATTGGTATTATCAAAGGAACCAGGTATAGAGAAGTCATTGCATAATATAAATAATATGTATTACTATAGTTCGCAAGTGACGGTAGTGTTATATATGTTAAACTTGTTAATATCAACGGTGTCAATATATATGCACAGTGCAGGTTCGCCGACAGTGACAGCATACGCGAGTTTTGTAATCTTAATATTAATGAAATTGTACAATGCGGTATTTATATCAAGAGATTCGAGAGCAAACAATATGGCTTTGAGTGCATATATGACAGAATTACAATCATTTAATGTAATAGATAAAGATCATATAAAGAGGGAAGAATGGATTGCAGAAAATGGAGAACGAGAAAGAAGGGATGCGACATTGACGCCGGAATTAGTGGATGGCTTGAAACTAGAAGACATAGAATTAAGAAAAAGAAGTCCAAGAAATAGAATGGAGAAGCCATTAGTGGCGGATTTAAATTTGGTATAAATTGATATAAAAATAATTAATTTATATAATAATAATAACAAAATGGAAAATCTTGGAACAAATAAACTAGACGTAAAAAGGGAATTGGATGTAATATATGGTTATAGACTTCATAAGAAACTAGGTAAAGAATTGTATGGGTCAACATTAAAATTACTAGAAAAAAATATATTTGGAAAGTTGGAACAATATGTAATAAGAAAATGTGGATTTACATATAATTTTAAAGAATTTGGATACAAAGGAATAAAACATGATTGTATTTGGATAAATCCAAAATATGAGGATAATTGGGATGAAGAAAGAATAAAATTACAAGTAGAACAAGACGATAAATATAGTAGGACAGAAATATTAAAAATATGGGAAAATAAGATATGGTTTCGTTCAGTAAAAACAATAAAACATTATCATATAATTTACATACCAAATTTGTAGATAAATAAATAATTTTTTTGGTAAAAAAATATATATTAGGAGAAAGTACAAGAGCATGACATGCTTTTGGGATGGGATAATACAAGCCTTGGAACATAGCGATTACAATACAATAGGATGTAATACAATGTTAGACAAGCGACAGTTGATAGATATTTTAAAAACCAAGAATATAAAGGTAGAGAATGTGAAGTGGAATGGTAATAAAATAACGGAAAAAGAAAAGGGGGAACACTATGAAGCGATAAAAAATTACGATAAGACAAAGATAAGAGGGGGTCATTTATGTTCGAGTTGTGATTCATTTTTGTTATTAATATCGGAGGTATTTGAAGTAAATATAAAACATTTATATTTAAATGTGGAGATGGATTATAAAAATGATAAAGCAAAAAAAACTTTAAAATTTGCTTCAAATAGAGGTCATTTTTGGAAATTATAATGAAAAATGATTTAAATATAATAATAAAATAAGTTTATTATTATGTCGTTTACTAGGCGAATGCGTAATGAAGAATTGAAATGGAATAAAAAAACAAGTTTGAAAGGTCATGTCCATATAGTTCATGATAGTGAAAAGAGAGAAGTGATAGTAAGTATATATAGAAGAGTATTGAGAAATGTAATATTTTTTAAATTGACACTAACAAGTGAATATCCATTTTCACCACCAAAGGCGGAAATAAGTGTAGATTTAAATAAATGGAAATTATTACATGAGGATTTTTTTAGAATAACAGAAGGGTCAATAAAAAATTGGAGAAAAAAATGGGGTAAATATCATTGTGCTTGTTGTAAATCATTGTTATGTGCGGATAATTGGGGTCCAAGTCTTACGATATTAGATATATCGGATGAATTAGAAGGTCATATAGATGAAAAGATAGAGATGAGAGAGAAACTATATTTGGATATAGTAGTAAATAATAAAGTTGAAATACCGGAAGATATAATAGAATATATAAAAGAATTTATATAAAATGGAATTGATATTAATATATATAATTAATATTAATGGATAAATTTGTAACAAAAAAGAAATCGGGGGTAAAAATAAAAAGGCAGGTGATAAAAGAAGAAATAGTGGTATATACAGATGGAGCTTGTGTAAATAATGGAAAGTCAGATGCGAGGGCGGGATATGGAGTATATTTTGGAGCGGGGGATAAAAGAAATGTAAGTGAAAGCTATAAAGGTCCGCAGACAAATAATGTGGCTGAACTTTTGGCAATAATAAGAGCATTGACAATATTGAAAGAGGAGATAGTGGGGGGAGTGAAAGTAAAAATATATAGTGATTCAAAATATGCGATAAGGTGTTGTACTACATATGGAGAGAAGTGTTATAATAAGGGTTGGAGAAATCCAAATAAACTAAGAGCGCCATTACCGAATGCGGAATTAGTAAAAACAGCATATATGTTTTGTAAAAATTATACGAAAGAAAACTTGGAGTTTATACATATAAGAGCACATACGGGAGCACAAGATATACATAGCATAGGGAATGATAATGCGGATAGATTAGCGAATGAAGCGATAGGGGTAGATTGGAAAAAGAAAGAAGTGAGTGAGAAAGGGAAAAGAGTATATTTAAAAGTGCCTTATGGAGATAAAGAAGATGTAAAAAAATTAGGAGGAAGATGGGATGTAAATAGAAAAAGTTGGTATGTAATGAAAGGGAATAAACATATGACACAATTGATGGGTAGATGGGGATAATAATAATAATGTAAAATACATAAAAAGAATATGAAGTATACTTATATAAGTATAATGGATATTCCAGAATTATCAGTAAATGAAAAATGTATATCTTGTAAAAAAACGTTAAAAAAACAGTTAAAATGTGACTATTTAAATTATAAAAACAAAGAATGGTGTGAATCAAAGAATTATTATTGTCAGGAAGCGTGTAATTGGTGTTATTGGTATGCTTGGGATAATCATGTTAGATGTGAATCTATTTGTAATATTTTTTCAGCTGAGAAGAAGAAGGGCGTCCAAGTTGAATAGAATTATCAGGATTAACAACAATAATCTTATCATTATCACAAACGGGGATAGAATATATAGTATGAGTATCAGTAAATTTGTTGCGGAAAGAAAAATGATGGTAGTTGTTTTGTACGGTATAAGAACAATGATATAATGATAAAACAGCAAAAAGGAATAAAGTATAAATAAAAAATAAAAAAAAAGAAGTAGCGGCTAAAATAGTATTTTTGGTTCTAGAAATAAAAATAACGAATGGTTTGATAGGGTAAAATAAAATATGTTGATGATATTGCTGGATATGATTATAATTATTCATAATATAGTATATGAATAATTATTTATTATGGTTGAATAAAAGGTTTAATGTAATTAAATATGAGTGTAGTGATGAAGAAAAGGGTAGTTCCCCAAAGAATATCAATGGCAAAAGTTTTATAACTGTATTTTTTTATAAGAGCAGCATTGGTGCCATCAAAAACGCTGTAAACAAGGAAACCAAGTAAAGCAGCTTCGGCGGGCGATTTATTGTCTAAAATGATAAAATAATAAAGTGTTGAAACAGTAGCGAACCAAGCCCAAGCAGCAGGTAAATATTTAACAGTCATAGGAGAACCTTGAATATTTTTAATATTATCAGCAAAAATAGGTCCAAGAAAATATTTAATAAAGAAGAAATCTATACCGAAAAGAATAACAAATACTATAAAGAATTCTTTAAACATTTGTTGTTTGTGTTGTAAAGGAATATTAAAGGGATTGATTGATTGTAATCCAGGTAGCATTTATATAAATAGAGAAAAATTATCTCCATTTTTTGTCATGCGAAACATTTTGAGTGTCAAAAAAAGAAGTAGTATAATTATTGTTCCAATAAGGTGTTAGTTTATTTTTATCGCGATTGTTGGTAGTATTGATTTGAAGGTCGATGTTACATAAAGGGGAGTCGGGTCTAATATCAAGAGGGTCCATTTCTTGATTTTCGGAAGAATTTAAACCATCTTCTTCTTCAACTTCACGGGCGGGGGTGCTGCATTTGCTGTCATAATTTAATTTATTTTTAGGTGAAAAATTAAAATTGAAACCAACGGTGGGGGTATTGGTATGGACGATGGGTTTGAAGGATAAAGGGTTAAAATCGTTTGTGTTAGAAATAGGTTTTCTCCAATAAAAAAGGAAATTTCTTGGTTCAGCAGCATTAGAAGAAGTAATAAAACCGGCAATACTCCATTCGTCGTCTGTGAGAATTTTAAAGTGATGCGAAGAACGCGCTACAGTATGAATGCACCATTTATATTTCTGTTTAGTATCTTGTTCTGGTGTCATAGGATTATAAACTTGAGGGTCCATATAATTTATATTTAGATTTAACTAAATATAAATAAAACTTATTTTACTTTTTTCAAAGCGTCAACTAATTTATCAAAATTTCTAACTTCAACCCATCTAGTTGGTTTTTGAATGCTTACACCATAACTAATAAGTCCAAAAATAACAATAGATAAAGCAACAAATTTAATACTAGCTTCAACAAGTTTATCTAAATTAAATTTAATACCACCGGGCATTTCATAAACAAAACCATCGCCGCCAGAAAGTTTTTCTAAAAGTGGGTTGATAAATGGCATAATAAGGTCTGATATAATTGCATTCGCAATATCTTTAAGATTAGCACCAATAATAAAACCTATAGCTAGACCAATGATATTAAAATTTGTTAAAAAATCAACATAACTACCAATCATATAAAATATAGGAATAAAAAATAATAGTAAATATAAATGGGTATTTGTGGTTCTAAAGATGATTCAATAGATGAGAAAAAGGTGTTGTTGGAAGTAGAAGAATGTGCAGAGGATGAAGTAAGTGAATTAGGTCAATGTGATTGGTGTAGAACCAATAAAATGATAAAATATGATATAACACTTAGTAATGAAAGTTTATGTAATAATTGTAAATTTTTATATGCGGTTAGAAGGGGAAGGGGAGGAATGGAGGGACTATATGATATAAATCTTGATAGTTAAATCGCCAAATGAGGGAAATGTTCTACCATATAATCGTAGTAGGCGGGGTCGTCAGGGTCAGGACCACCATTGTCGTGAATTCCATGTTGTTGAAAATGTTGTATTTCAAGTGCTCCGCGAATACCCAAACTAACAGGTCGGTGTGTTCCATTCACGGGGGGCATCATAAGGTAAGGTTTGGCAGGATTTTTTCTCTCAAGAAAATCTCTTGCTAACATTCGGCCTTTATTACGGCAGCTGCACCTACATTGGTGCTGGTCGGTGTCGTATCTCCAACCCTTAAAGACGCATGGTTTGGTGACTATCATGAGGTCATCGTCACGAATAACGGCTTTATTATAACTATGTCGTTCACAGCAGTTGCATTGATAATGCCACATAACAGCGCTTTCAATGTCGGCAAGACAGACACCATTACTGCTAAATGCCTTGTCTATTATACCATCGAAGCATCGGGTAAGTTGGAATTGGTGTTCTTCGTGGTAGAACAAACGGATAATTTTATAAACGACTTCTTCGGGAAGGTTCTGTAGGGTTAAAAATTTTGTAACGGTACTAATGGAATGGAAATTCATATTTAATATGAAACTTGGAAACTTGGAAACTTGTATAAAACTATTCAATATGACTTTTTTTAAATCAATTAATGTAATTTACATTGAACATGAAAGATAAAGTTAAAAAATTGATTTTTTTTTTACAACTTGTATAGTTTTAACTCACAACTATGACATCTCTAGCAAAAAGCCAAGAAAATTTAAATCTGCTCGCCACAACAGCGACGCAGCAGCTAAAACAAACTAATCCACTACTAAGTAAGATGGATGCTGATTATTACAAGGCAAATAAGGCGAGATTTGAACCTAAAGAATTACCAGCGAAATTAGTAACCGTTACAAAACCGGAACACGCAAGGCAAATATTGAATTGCTACGGAGTAGCGGTAATACCATTACCAGTAAAAAGGGGGGAAATGTTGAAAGCCTTAAATGAGACGAAGTTTTATAATACGGCGAATTCAATATTCACAGAACAGCATCAAGTAGCAGAACCGAGTATGATAGAGAAATTGGATCCAGCTAAATACGCGAAAAGGAAAGCAGGCGACGACGCACAAGGAATGCTACACCAGTATAACACACCATTACATACCTTAATACAGACGAATGAAGTTTTAAGGAAGACAATGGAAGAGTTATATGGTAAGGACTTAAGGTATTTGCCAAATCGTTTAAGGATTTGTCGTAAATTCAAAAACGAAGCATCAACATTACACATAGAAGCTCACGAATTATTTCGCGAAGTTAATGGTAAGATAGAGCTAGTTCCAGGAGAAATAGCATCGTTGATAGGACTAACAGGGTATAGAAGATTTGTATTCTGGAATATGGATAAAGCAGATATGAGACCCTTAAAAGCATATCATGAAACTTATGGATCAGAATTTACGAAAATAGATCCGTTATTTATGAATCAACACTACGAAGGTCGTAGGTCAATGGTAAATATAGACTGCTCCAAACAGCCTCACCTAATACTATGGCAAGAATCAACGCCACATGAAATAGCACATTCGCCCTCCCTATCCCTATACGTAAGTCCCGTAGAAGCATTTAACTACACTAAGATTACGAAAGTGACTACTTATCAACCAGTAGAATTCCTAGGTCTAACCTATCACGAAAGTAATTTACTAGCAATGTGCTACAATATGGGCGGATTTGAATGGCCTAGCGGCAAGAAACTATACCAATATTGCCATCAGCGCGCCTATAATCATTTTATACCAAGAACCAAAGAAGACTACAAGGTAAATGGCAAGATGATGATGCGCCTAGTAAAAACGGGTAAAGTAGACCAACATACGCCAGCCTATCAAGCAAAATTGAAGACTATGGGAATAGTATTACCAGCAATAGCATTTAATAAAGATACACCAAATTTCGTAGTAGATTTAACAAAAATGCCAGAAGTAATACTAAGAGACTACGGCTACATCCCTAGGAAAGGCGATAAAAAAACGGGTCCAATTAAAAAATTTGGCTCATACCATTAAATACCTTAAAATAAAAATAAAAAAAATAAAAAAAAATAAAAAAGGAAGAGAGGAGACAGCTTTTTTTATTTGAATATACTATATGGGAAAAAGAGGAGGCAATAAAAAAGAAGAAGAATAAATTAAATTAAATTATATAAAAAGAATAATTTATATAATATAATATGATGAATAGTAAGGTCGCTCATAAAATAAAGCATAGAGATAAACCAAAGGATGTATTTATAACGCCGGAAAAATTAGCAAAAACACATATTGATATGATAGACGAAGCATATAGAAATTTAGTATGGTATGATCCATTTAAAAATAGTGGTTCATATTATAATCAATATCCTTGTGCTGATGAAAATAAAAAATGGAGTGAAATACTTGAAAATAAAGATTTTTTTGATTTTAATGAAGAAGTAGATGTAATAGTAAGTAATCCACCGTATAGTATGATAGATAAAGTATTAGAAAAGAGCGTATCTTTAAAGCCAATGATAATATCATATTTGTTGGGAATAAATAACTTGACCGCAAAAAGGATGGAATATATGGAGAATCAAGGATATTATATAACAAAACTTCATATGTGTAAAGTATTTAAATGGTTTGGGATGAGTTTAATAGTAGTATGGGAAAAAGGGGGCAAATCAATATTAAGTTATGATAGAAAAGTATGGCGATAATTATATTTTCTTATTATTTATTATGAGTGATAAGAAGAAAGCAAATGGGTCAGGAATAAAAGCAATAAGATATTTGAGAAAAATAAAAGATAAGATAATTAAACCATTAAAGTCGCCATTATCAAAAAGAATAAAAGATAAAAAAATAGAAAAAAGGTTAAGCGAAAGGCGGAATATAAATTTGAAAATAAACACAAATATACACTATAAGGGATGGGATGATAAATAATTATATTTAATTATATTAATGATAGTGTGTAATAGCTTAATATTTATTTTAGAAAATGTAGGAAACCTATGTGAAAAAGTAATAGAAAATAGTATAAAAAATATAAAAAGTGTAACAGATGATTGTTTATCAACAATGAATGATACAAACTTAGAAAAAATGAGACCAAAAAGATATAATAGAGTTCCGGTTGAAGAATTTAAAGATGAAGATATAGAAATAATATGGGAAGAAGAATGGCAAGAAGTAGTATAACTAGTTTATAAATAAATTATTAATATATTTATAAATATTATAATGTCAGGATTATCAAAGTATGAGAGAATGAAAAAAAATTTAAAAAAAACCAATGTAATAACAGAAGCCGATAGAAAACAAAGAGATAGGAAAATGAATGAAGATTCAGGTAAATTTGAAAGTGAAAAGATAAAAGCAGGAAGGAATAATATAAAAGATATAATAGAAGATTCAAAACAAGACAAAGAAAAAACTAATAAACGAATATCTGAGGAGAAGGAAATAACCGAAATATTAAAAGATTTAATATTGAAACAGGATTATAGTACTGATGCTGTAAGAGAAGCATTAAATGAAAAACCAGAGTTATTTCAAAATTTGGATATGGAATTTATAAAAGAAAAAATAGAAGAACTTTTGATAATAAAAGAAGAAAGAAGGAAATATGATGCTATAGTTATGAAGGCGAAACAAGAGTTAGAGAAAGTGAAGCAACGCTATAATTTTTTAATGTAATTCTTTAAAATGTTTTCTAAATTTAAAAATAAAAATATTTGCGAAAACAAAACCACTTTCTCTCCATAAATTAAGCTTATCTTTCAAAACAGAAATAAATCCTTTTCTCATAGCTTCGTTTTGAGTAGTTCTTCCCCAAGAATATTTACTTAAGAACCAAGAATTATGGTCTAAGCATTTTAATAATTTAATAATTAAAGTTTCGTGTTGATGTCTATAAAAGTTATAATCGCTTTGGTCTCTACTTAATTTATTAACTTTATGAATAAGGTCATTTACATGGGAGTAAATTTCATGAAATCTTTTACTATGAGTTCTATTTCTTGTATTAAGATAAACAGTAAAATTTTTAGGATTAGTATTATCAGTAACGGAAATAAAATCGCTAATATCAAAATGTTTTCTACAATTAGGACAAGAAGGAATTTGTCCGTAAGATTTTTTAAAATCAAGCCAAGTATGAATACAATCGCTACAAAATGAATGTTTGCATTTATGTAGCATAATTGTATTCTTAATTTCTGAATAACAAATAGTGCATATCATGATGATTAAATATATAACAGATATATTTAATTAATTTAAAAATAACATAATAAAGATATTTATAATGACAACAAGAGTATTAGCGTTAGAAATATCGGATGAAAAATTAAGAGATTATTATGTAGAAGCGGCAGATAAGCATAATCAAGAGATAAAAAATAAAGGTTCTTTGGCAGATTCGGGATTTGATTTAATAAGTCCAACAACAATAGAGACAACAAGGTCTGTTAATAGGAAAGGCTTTACAAAATTAATAAATTTAAAAGTAAAAGCAGCAGCATATGAAGTTACAAATTTTAATCAAAGTGATTTGGAATTGATATCACAGGATTTATGTAGAGCATATGATTTATGTGTGAGGTCAAGTATATGGAAAAAAAGATGGAGGTTGGCTAATAATGTAGGAATAATAGATTCGTCATATAGAGGAGACCTACACGCAGCGATGGATTATAATTCTGAATATGGAAAGACGTTCGCGGATACTGACGATAGACTAGTAGAAAATGAAAGATATTGGCAGATAGTAATGCCGGACAGGAAACCATTTAAAGTATACATAGTAGATAAATTGGATAAAACAGAAAGAGGAGAAGGAGGGTTGGGGTCAACAGGAATAAGTGGATTAAAAAAATAATATAAAAAGAAATTATTAATAAATATAAAATGTCATTTGAAGAAATAGAACATGATGAAGAATATGTATCAGCTTTGGCTCCATTTTTACCAAGAGCGTGTCCAACAAATTTCGATGGAGACATGGAAAGGAAAAAGGTAATGAAAAATTTACAAGAATGGGAGCTAGTAAAAGATGAAGTAACGGGTTATAAATATTATAAACACCCATATTCAAAAACAAAGTTTGGTGTAATAAGAATGTATTTTAAAGATAAGAGTTATTTGGAAGTTCCAAGATATGAAAGGGAATGTGATGAACCGGGTAATTCAGGCTTTAAAGTAGTAAAAGAAAACGGAAGAGATAAAAAGATTTATTTGTCTGAATTAACTTATGTATATGCTGGAGATGGACGAGTAGTTCAAAATAATATGGATGATTTTTATAAATCAAGAAAGGGAAAACGATATTTGAAATATCAACAATATAGAAGGAAACGATATGAAAAAAAGAGAGCTTACTTACAAGAAGCTGCTAATAAATCAAAATAATAATAATTTAAATATAATTATGTATTATATTTAAATGGTAACGAAATGCAGAATTGCTTGGTGTGATAAAAAAACAAATTCATATTGTCAAGGTCATTGGCGAGACATGTCGGATTTAGATGTAATATATGCTTGGGGTGTATGTCAAAATATACACAGACATAAAGAATATTATTGGGTAGAAATAAAAGATGGTGGTGTAATAAGAAATTATACATATATAGAACCAAAAAAAGAACCAGAATTAGAAAAAGAATATGTAGGTATAAATTTTAAAAGTTAATTTAGATATTTTATATAATATTTAAATTAATAATCGTCATTATCTTGCTTAAATAAATTCTCAATGTGTAAATTGTCTCTATCACTAGGAGATCTAATAGAAATAGAAGCATTACGACGTTTTTGTTGATGAGTAGATTGAATAAGAGATAGTAAATGAGGTTGAACTTTTAAGAATTCATCGGGTTTAACACCAATAGTTTTTAAGAATTTGTCTCTTTCTACAATGCCTCTTATAAGACCATCTTTATAATCAGTCGTTCTAAGATGAGTTTGGTTTTCCATTAAATCACCAGTCATAATGGCAGCATTATAACCTCTGATATAATCAGTATACTTTCTTCTACGAATAATAGCACTCATCATACCATTGTTTGTACTTTTAAGTTCATGATTTTCATTTCTTAATTTAGTATTTTTTTTTCTTAAATGAGACATAGTATGGCGCAAATCTTCACATCTATGCATCAAAGAATTATGAGCTTTAGAAACTCTATTAAATAATTTAGTGATTTCGTATATATCGTCTTTAATAGTATCAGTGGATACACGTTCCCAACTAGTAAAATTGTCTCTACACATAGGGCAGGTGGGACTGGTTCTTAACCATCTGAAAAAGCAACTTTGACAGATAATGTGTCTGCAAGTGGGTAAAACAATAGTATCAATGTCCGTTTTACTTTTATAGCAGACACAACATTCTTTTGTATCACTATCATCATCTGTATTTGAAGAATCACTTTCATCAGAAACCTTCTCTTCTTCATTAGGAGTAGAAGGTTGTGTATCAGGTAGAGGCATTGCTGCTACACCTTGTATTGTTAATTCTGGTAAAGGATGTTCTACATCTACCGCATTTGCTTCTTGATTTTCGTCCATTTCAATATCATCTTCAATAGTTTCGCCGAAAGTAAGTCGTCTAGGGTCAAATACATAAGATCTTCTGGAAAATCTGTCAGGTGTAGTAAAGAATGAACGGTTAGAAGGGACCGGAGTATGAATTGCTGTAATTAAATTTAAAATTTCATTGAAATCTTGGTCTGATGTATCAACCGTTATAGGAGTAGTAGGAGGCGGAGGATTATCTTGTTGAGAACTCATTATATTAATGTAATTAATATATTTATATTTTATTCAATTTATTTAAAAATAAATTTGTAATGTATTATAATGAATATACCAGAAAAAGTGTATTGGGAATTAGCAGATTATATAGAAAAGAATGGAAGTGTGACAACGAAAGAAATAGTAGAAAGTTTTAGTTGTGATGAATTTAAATTTAAATCAAAAGAAGAATATTTATCGTTGATGAAAATAATAAAGCAATCTAAAAATACATTTTGGGGAATAGGACCATTTATAAATGATGATGATAAATGGTATAATATAAGAAATAAAAAAGTGGAACAAATAGAAAAATTAACAGAAACAAATAGAGAATTAAGGGAAAAGGTATTAGTATTACAACAAGAATTATATGAGTTGAAGAATAGTCGGCATACGGTTAATTTCTTAAAGAGTTAAACCAGTTTGTATTAGGATTATTATGAGGGACTAGATGACTAGGGAGACCAGCAGGAGGGGTTTCTTTTTTAGTATTGTTATTTTTTAAATCTTGAATATCCTTTTCAAGTTCAGCGATTTGTTGTTTTATATTTTTACATAAAGAAATACTTTTATTGAAAAGAATATTTTGGTATTCTTTGGTAAAATTCATTTATTTTAATTAAATAAAATAAAATAAATGAATAAACTTATTGCCAGAAATTATCATTACCATCATCATTAAATCCGGAGTCAAAATCAATATTACTTGCTGTTAAATTATCATCCATAAGAAGAGGGTCAGTATCGCCATTAGACCAATCTGGTCCTTGATTAACAGTGCCATTACTATACTGGACGCTATTTTGGTCTGCCAATACTTGTCCTGTATTTGCATCAGTGAAAACGAATTGAGCTAATTTATCAGGATCAAAAATACCATTTTCTGGTGGTCCAAATTGTTTAATATAAAACCAATAACGAATATCTAAAGAAACATCAGAATTAACTTCAGCCATAAGAGGGGCTTGATAATTTTTTTGGACGTTATTGTTGGGGTCATTAAGTTGAGTTGTAAGGTTCTCAACAGTAAGTTGTAATTGTGCTATTTCATTATGTTGTTGAGTATTTGCTTGTTGTATAACGAAACCTTGTCTTGCAGTATTAACAAGATTAGAATAAGCAGAAGCATTATTTTGAAACCAAGTATTATCTCGTCTTTGTTCTGAATTTAAATTATATCCTTTAAATAAATTAAGTTTATCTTGAATAAATTGACCGTATTGTGTATCATATGCTTGAAGAGTAGTATCATTTATATTATAATTATCAACATATTGCGTTATGACATATTTTTCAATAAAATCTTGAAATTCTTGTTGTAGAGCTTCATTTTGCTGTAAATTTGTTCTATTAACTCTAGCATTAGTAATAGTCATATTATGAGTTGGTTTATGAACTCCCATAGAAGAATGTCGTCTAGGCATTTTAGATATATATTATATATTTAAAATTAATCTTTAATTGAATAAAGAATAGCATTAAAATTATCTACATTTGGCATATTTTTTTGATGAAGAGCATTTTTGTATTTTTCAATGATTGCATTTTTCATTCTAAGTTCTTTTTCAATTTTTAATTTTTCTTTAAGAAGTAAACCATAATGTTTGCTTTCGGATAAATTTTTAAGTTTTCTCTTAGCAGCTTCAATAATTTCTTCGTCGTATTGTTCTAAAAACATACAAGTGGCGATTTTTATATTAGAAAACGAAATAACACCTTTATTAATACAAGTTTTTTTAGGGTCGTTTCTCATAGACATAATCAAATCTCTATTAGAAATTTTTTCTTTAAAGTTCGCTAAATGTTTAATAAAGTGATAGGTAAAATTACTGAACCATTTTACATGTCTATTGCCATCAGGTAAAACAGAAGAGAAAGCTAAGTTAGAATCATTAGATGCTGAATAACAAATAATATTGCTGTTATCTTTTACATCTAATTTATTGGTTGAAATAAAAGGACAAAGAGTATAGGTATATTTTAAATCAATAGCAGTTCCAGAATGGCAACTATCAAAAAGAATAGTAGTATTAGCTTTACAATTTGCAAATATAGATTTAAATAAATCATCGCCAATAACAAATTTATCATAATCAGCGGGCATAAAAGCTTCGTCTTTGGAATCTAATTCATCATTATTTTTATCAACAAGTTGTGTTCCGTGTCCGGTAAAATAAAAGAAAAGAATATCTTTGGAAGTAGAATTATCAATTATTTTTTTCATATTGTCTATAATATTGAAATAATTAGCAAAATTAACAGTTGTGTTTTTATCAGTTAATTTGATAATATTATCTTTATTAAAATTTTCATTTATATGTAAATATTTTTCAACAAGTTCGAGGTCATTATAGGAAGAATTTAATCGTAATTTATCATTATCTGGATAATTCAGTCCAACAAGCAGTGCTTTTTTAACCATTATATAAAATAAAGAATATTATAATAGTTATAGTTAATTTGTAGTTAAATTAGACATAGAATGTCCGTATTTAAAGTTTCTAATATATTTAACTTTATTGAGAGAGTTATTATTATTAAAGTAAGTATACAATTCAGGGATCGTTTTAGAATTGATATTATTATTTTGAATTTCAGGAAAATGTGAATTTACTAAAATAGTTTTATCATTTAAAAAGTCATAATCAACAGTAGCATAGTGCCAATCTTCTAAATTAACTTTTTTCATACTATCAGCATTAGAATCTAGATAAATATTAAAACAATTTTCATTTGTATTGGTTGCTGATTTTTCAGCTTCTAATTTTTTACAATGAGCGAAACCTTTATACATATTATATCTTTCAGCATAATTAACAGAATGAGTTACTTTATTATTAGTAACAGTATTAAATCTAGAATTATCTCTGTTGTTGTAAATATTAAGATTTTTTTTGTTTTGAGTATTATCAGAAGAGGAATAAATGGATCTTTTCTTACCAAACATATTGTAGTTGCTATTCATATTAATATAGATATATATAATTATGAATAAAAAATAAATGATTTACAATTTAAGAACAACTTTCCAGATGTGTTGGTCCATGATATCAGGCTCTACTATGTTGGTAGTAAGTTGAGTAAGAGAGCGAGCAACACCACCTGCGTTTGCTGCGTTAGCAGAACCCATCCATCCGTATTTACCAGCTTCGAAACCATCGGCAGCAGTTTGATCTTCACCAACCGCAGCAGCTTCATAACCAGGGAAAACAGAAGCAACACCAGAAGCAGCACCAGAAGTAGTTGAAATATCAGTGGTATTAACATTAGCTAAAGTGCTTGTAATTTGACCTGCGCCATCCATTTCAACAAAACTGATATTGGTTGGTCCAGTTACGGTAGTTTCAAATTTCAATTTCAATTTAGGTCGCAAGAACATACCCAATGTGTCATTGGCTTTGATAGGCATATCGGCAGTAATGGTTTTAGTTGAAACGTTTGCTAGCGAAATGGCACCAGCAGCAGCATTCAAAGTTGGTTGTGTAGCATAATTATAAGTACCACCAACAGCAGAGGATACACTGTATCCAATACCACGTGCATCATTAACTTCTTGAGTTCTACCAGATACATTCAAAAGTTGTTCGAATAATGATTTAAGAGAAGCATTTGCTATACCATCAGCAACATCAACACCTTGTAAATTATAGTGGAAGAGTTGAGAAATTCCATTAGCACCAGGATTTAAAGGACTGACATTAGCTGAAACATTAGCGGCAGCATCGAAAGCGGTTTTAGCATCACCATCCATAATTACTAAGCCGCCGATAGCATTACCGGCTTTAAGTCTATTTGCTTCAACAGCTTGAGAACCACCAAGAGAGTGGGATAATAATCTAGCAAGATTTGTTTTGAAAATACCATTTGGATTAGTTGTAGCATGTGTATCAGGAACACCATTAAGACTTGTAGAAATACTATCTTCGTCAGAGAAAATAGCTTGAGCTAAAGGATGTCCTACAAGATGAACGGAAGCAACACGTGCCATAATACTACCAACATTAAGTCGTTCTGCTTCAGTAGGAGCAACAGATGAAGAAAAGTTAGTTGCTTGTGCTTTTCCTCCAACTGGAATAATTTTAGTTCCAGCAGGAACATGAACTAAACCTTTAGTTGCATGTAAATTTAAAACTGCATCAGCAAGTTTATTACAAAATTCATCAACTACTTTTGATGCTGAATCTGCTACAGCACCACCAGCTAATTTTTTTGCAGTTACTTCAGTATTTGTAATATTAAGCATATTTACATAAAATAATTTTTCTGCATCACTTGGGTCACCGACATAGAAAGTATCTTTGAACGCATCAAGAAGTGTACTTTGCGCGGTTGAAGCAACATCATCAAAACCAGCACAATGAAAAGCATCGCTTCTATCAAGTGTGAAAGGAAGGTGATTTTCAATCAAGTCTGCTGTGATATTTTCCCCAAATAGTGTAGCACCTGTACTATCTGAGATAGTAAACAATACGGGTAATTGAACATTAGCCATTTTATAAAGTATTATGAGAAAAAATTAATCTTTATTACCTATTAAAATAGTTATATTCCAATGCGTTTCTGGTATTGTATAATTATCAGTAAAAACGTTTATGTTACTAGTTGGAATAATAATTTTAAATTGAATAGGTGTGCTAATTATATTAATGGTTCCATTTTTAACAGTAAAAAAATTATTAATAAATTTATCTAAATATTCTTTATTATAAAACGAATTTACAAGACTATCAATGAAAGAAAATATAGATTTTTTAATGGTTTTGTTTTCTGTAAAGGGTTCAATGGTGAAAGGGTTATTAAAAACACATTGAGAAAGGTATTGACAATAATATAAAAAAATACTTCCTAAAATTAAAGGTTTATTTGTAAATGATTTATTAACGAGCAATACCTTTTGAGTTAGACATGCTTTTAAATCTAAAATTAATTTTGAAAATTCTCTATGCTGAATGGTAATATTATTACTTGAATCGATTAAAATAGAATTTTTCCATAATTTTAAATTAGAAAGCGTTAAGCTTTCCAAATAAAAAGTATTTTTTTTGTCTTCATAATTTATTTTAAAGAAAGATGGATAAATAATATTATCTGAAATATCTGACATATAATATTATTTCTCATATAAAATATGGAATTCTAATGCTAATGAATAATCAGTACCAATTAAATCAACATTATCACCAAATTCATCAACAATTCTAACTCTAAGTTTATTAATATCAACCGGACCAAAGTAATGTCTTTTCTTAGTAATTTTATCAGTACAATCATCAAAAAGAACAACGCCTTTACCTTCTCGCATTGGTATACGAGCTAAAATATTATTTTGCATGAAAGAATTTTCATAAACAACAGTAACAACATCGTGAACTGAAGAATTAAAATCTTCTACACAAAGGAAAAAATATTTGGAACCAGCTAAGTCAATAGCTGCTTCACTTGTATAAGTAGAAGCGCCTTCATACATTTTATTTCTAAAACCAAGAAGCCATCCCAAAGATTTCATAGGAGGTGCTCTAGGATTAATAGGATTTGAGAAATCTAAACTAAAATTAGTATTATCTTTAGTTTTAATAGTAGTTCTTAGACTTTTCTCATCTATGTAACATTGAAAACCAAGATTATCTAGTTTTCCACCATCAATATCATTTAAATCGGATGATAATTTCCACGAATCATAATTACCAGATGCTACAGCAATGTTAGTAGTAGTATTATTTTTAGTAATTTTAAAAGAATTCATGCCATGTGTAGCGGAAACAACGTGAGAAACATTGGGTAATTCTAAAGAAGCCAATCTCATAGAAATAACATTTTGTAAAGGAGTAGAAAGATGTATAGTGTAATCAGAAGGAGAGGTTTCAAAATAATTTTGTCTAAATTTGGAATCAATACTTAATTGTGAAACAATAACTCTACTTTTAAGTTCATTAACTTGTGGGGTATTATTAGTTCTTTCTTTTGTAAGATTAACAAGAGCGTTTTGTGTTCTAGAGTCATAAGGGTCATCGGTTCTAACAGGATTTTGATATTGAATAACATTTCTATTTTCAGTATGAACTCTACCGTTATTACTTGCAATAGCGGAGGTTTCTATTGGATTTTTAAATTGTGTAATGTTTTTAAAACCATTAGAAGCTGGAATATTACTCCAAGAAGTATTACCTGATGGAAGTTGTAAAGCAATTTTGGCTGCTTCATCATCATTAATAGTAAAATACGTACGTTGCAGTTGGCTAAGTTGTTGATCGCTGCGACTCATATATATTATTAATTATTTAATAATATATAATATTTAAGCTAATTAATTAAGCATATTTTTCATTGAATTCTTCTATTTGTTGTGTGTATCTTTTTTTATCTACTTCAGCTTGTACTTGATATTTTTTCTTATCTTTATCCTTTAAATCTTTCCATTTTTTACCAAGGTCTTTTGCAATATTAGCAATAGAAATTTTATCGTTAGGATTTTTCTTTTTGAATTTTTCAATAAATTTTGGTCTAAAATCATCACAGAAATAAAAGTAAGAAGACTTAGGTTTTTTTGGTTGGAATGGATTTTTTTGAGCTTTCATTTTTTGTTTTTTACCAACATACTTTTCTAAAAGCTCATCTATTTGCTCTGAAGATGCTTTTAGGTCAAAAGCAACCATTCTTACTAATTGTGCGTGGGAATCATACCACATATCATTCAAAGAAACTGTATTATTATGAAAAACTATATTCGCCATTATAATATAGTTAATAGTTATGTATCTAAATCAATTTATAAATATATATATTATTATTTACAAAGAGGAGCATAAACCATCATAAAGAAACAAAAAACAGGGAATAATAGTAAAGAAGCAAGTAAAATTTTAAAAGGAATAAACGTAAGACAATGTAAACAATAAAAGCTACAGTGATTTTCTTTTTTTTCAAGTAATTTATAATTATCAGTATATGAAATAAAAACATTATCATAAATATCATCTGCAGCTTCAGGTAAGTATTCAAAATAAAGAGTTTCAAATTCATTATCTAGGTTCATTAAAAATTCCATAGCAAGACAGTCCATAACCATTTCGGAAACACTATCACCGTTAAAAATAATCCAAATATTAGCAGCATAAACAAAAAGATTAAAACCAAATTCTTGAAAAGTATCAATCATAGTCCAAGTATCAGTTGCCGGAACCATTTTATTTAATCTTGTTCTGTCAGTAAGATTATCCCATAAAAAGAAAGATTTTACAAAATATAAAGCACAAGCACCAAACATAATTAACTTTTGCCTCCAATTGGCTTGATTAGGACAAAATTCTAACTCGCCTGTTTTAATTGCTTCATCAGTAACAAGAGCAATATAAATAGCCCATTGAGCGCAAAATATAAGAATAGGCAGGAAAGTTAATAAAGAAAAGATATGACTACAATAAACAGCATTTTTTTTAATTAACATTTCATTTTTATAACCCCGTGTTACGTGATATTTAAATAAAGAAAACATGCCGAACTTAGGGTCAGCCAATACAATAGTTTTCTTTTCATCGGAAGACATTTCTTGTTGTCCTGCTTCCAATAACTTATTACTTTCTCTAATAAAAACTTGTTGCGGAGTATTACATTTTGGTATAACTTTATAAGAATGTTCTGTTCCAATAAGTAAATCATCTCTTAACTTAGCAGCAATATGACTACATAATAGTTCGCAATTATTAGAAAAAACAGTACAACAACTTTTTATTTTATAACATGATTTTTTCGACGCTTCATTATCCATTTAAATAGTAATAGAATTACTGTTTAAATAATTTAATTAATTAATTAAACCAATAAACCTTGATAGTAGTGAATATATGAATAATATTCATTTCTAATGATATTATCATTCATAGAACGATTTACACCATGAAAATAATTTAAAGGGCATTTTACAATAATACACTTTATACTATTTTTCTTACCATACTTAGAATTGGAAAAGGGAGCAAGATAATAAAGATAAGTAACCATACGAAACTCTTTTTTAACACTACTATAAACAATTCTAGGACCATTTCTAGGAGGATATGGTCTTGGTATTAAATTCATACAAGAATTAAAAGCAATAATATTATTGTCATTTTTTAAATGTTTGCCATGTTTTTTTATATCGTGTATCAAGAAATCTTTTATAATAATCCAAAGTTCTTCAGGAAACCACATAATTATATATATAAATATATTTTTAAGTTTTACTGTATCGGGGAGAGAAAAATGCTGTATTTTTATATTTATCAAAATATAATAAAGACATAAAAATTATATATTTAATGTTAGATACTTGGCTATTGACAACACATGCGGTTGCTTTATTTCCAATGGGTGTATTTATATGGAGTTGGAAAAGACGCAAAGACGCCTCTAGTATTTTTATGTTAGTTAAATTCCTTTATGCTGTAACTTTTTCTCTTTTATATCATTCTCATCATAGCTTGCCTGAAGATGAAGTATTTACTAGTGATTATGATTATGACAATTGGGCTTTATTAGATGGTTATGCTTGTTCAAGTTTAATATTTACAACTGTTTTGTATGGTTCAAGAGTTAGAGAGCCGCAATTTTATATAACAAGTTTTGGTGTTGAAAATATTGTTTTAATAGTTTATTTATGGGAAAATTTAAATCGCGATTTAATTATTACTTGGTATTTATCAATTTGTAGTTTTTTTATACTAATAATAAAATGGAGAACTATTTGGAGATATATATTGCGGTTTAGATGTCTATCCTTTTTATTTTGTTCTTGTGGTATCACATCTATAATTATGTATTCTATTGCTAGTAAACAATTTTATAATGAAACATATGTAAAATATCATTCTTTATGGCATTGTTTTGTCTTTTCAACAGCAGGATTTGCTTCTTTATTAAGATATAAACTTGATGAACAACTATATCCTATGATAAATAGAAGAGAGCAGTTAGATTCAATTTAACAAAAACAAAAAAATCTTAATCGTCTAGGAGATTTTGGATATTTCAAAGTTTTTCTTTGGCAATAAGGACATTTTTTTTTTGGAGCGGCACTTTTACTTTTCCAATTCTTCATACAATGAACGTGATATATATTTGGACATTTTAAACAATAAACTTGTAATTTCATTACATCTTCAAATGGTTCATAACATATACCACAAAAATCTTCCGAAATTTTTTCATAATATTTTTCATTATTTTCAGTCATGTAAATAGATTAGATTAAAAAACCATTTAAATAAAAAATACCTTATATTCTTGTAGTAGCAACTCATTTAGCTCAGTTGGTAGAGCATGGGTCTTATGAGCCCAGGGTCGTGGGTTCGAGCCCCACATTGAGTAAAAGGAAACTTACAGCAAAAAAAAAGATCTCTATTTTTTTATGTTTCTAGCATTAGCCGGTATAGCTCAGTTGGTAGAGCGTATGACTTGTAATCATAAGGTCAGGAGTTCAATTCTCCTTGCTGGCTTGAAATTAATTATATTGGCAAGGAATTTTATTATGTTTCATATCATATAATTGACTTTCAATTGAATTAACTTTTCTTAGTAATCTTCTTTTTCTTTTTTTCAATTTTTGTTTTGAATCACATTTAGTATAATATACGCAATCGGAAAATGCGTTTTTAACCACCATAGGTTCTTTGGCGGCATAAAGACATTCTTTGTTTCTTGTTGAAGCACAGATATTTCCCATTATATTTAGTTGCGTTAAAACAAGATAAAAATAATAAATCAATTTATTAACAGGGGACTTAGCATTTGGTAATGCGCGCGATTATGCTTTTCGCGAGATGTGTGGTTCAATTCCTTCAGTCTCCACCTTGCCCCTATAGTGAAACGGCTATCACCCGACCCTTCTAAGGTTGTATTCTGGGTTCGAATCCCAGTGGGGGCTTTTAATAATATTTAACGACTTAAATATTATTTTTTATTAAGATATAATGGATAATTCTGTATTTGACCGTGGTAAATATAAAGGAAAAACTTTTAAAGATGTTAGGATAAATCACACTGAATATATAATTTTTTTATTTAGTCAACCAGCTGGAAATGTAGTGCATTATTTTCCTTTTGTAAAATATTGTATGGATTTTTTGAGATTAGATGTAGTAGAAGAAGAACAATGAATTTAACTAGATTTACGGTCTAAATAGTATCCTAATCCTTTTGAATCCATTTTAAAAACATAATCTTTTTTTGCGCCATTGAATTTTTTAGAAGGTACAAAATTGACTTTATTTGGCGACACTTCGTCTTCCGTATTACCTGTCATATGCTCTTGTTCTGATTTTGGCATATGATACATATAAAAATATATACAAAAAAATAAAACAATACTAACAAAAATAGTACGTGGAGACAAAAGAGATCCAAAAGAAAGACCGGATAAATATTTTATCATATACAAAGTTATATCATAAAATATTTAATACATAACTTATATATAATGGAAAAACAAGATGTCAAGATGACTAAAAAGAATAAAGCGCTTTTATCTTGGATATTATGCGAAGTAGGAGTAGAAAATTATACCTTTGATAAAAATCAATGTGTAAAGTTATATAATGATTATGCGAAATTAAAGAGAGAATGTAATAATTTAAAAGAAAAACCGAAATAATATAAAAAATATACTTAAAGCATTGTTAGTATATTTATATCACCATGAGTGAAACAATAGTACAAGTCGAACTTTCTCAAAAAATTATCGAAAAAGCGTCCCCAAATTCGATTAACGTTGCAAATAATGGATTTGCTTACGATGAATATTTCAAAATGGGAGGAACCGTTGCAAAAATGACTTTTCAATCCACAAAAAAATTTAAAGATTTTGTAAAAAACAGATCTGCTGAAAAATATAAATAGAATTAATATAAACAATAAGTGTTAATATTAATAATAACAATGGATATTTCAAGAGCGAAAGATATTTTAGATTATTGGTTTCCAAATAACGGAGGTGCTGATAATGATAAATGGTTTATGAAAAGTAAAGATTATGATGCTGAAATTAAAGAAAAGTTTGGAGCTTTATTGAAACTAGCAGAAGAAGGAAAAGGAATGGGTTGGCTTGTAAGTAAAGAAAGCTTTGTTGCTTATATAATATTACTAGATCAATTTTCAAGACATATATATCGTGGAACTAAAGATTCATTTAAAAATGATAATGCTTCTTTATTGTTTGTAAAACAAGGATTTCAAATATATGGACCAGTATTAGAAGGATATGAGTTTATGTTTGCTTTTATGCCATATATGCATACGGAAAATGAAGTATTGCAATTAGAAGGCGCAACAATTTTTGATAAATATTATAAAGCTACACAAGAACTTATATACGACGATACAACAAGACTTTCATCAGAAGATACTATAAAATTACAAGAAGAATGGAAAATGTTTCAATCAATGAAACCACACCTAGAGGGACATTTAAAATGTATTCAAACATTTGGAAGATTTCCAAAAAGAAACGAAGCATTAGGTAGAAAATCAACACAAGAAGAAATCGAATATATGGAACAACCAGAGGTTAAAAAAAGACCTTATTAATATATATATATATGGTAATTATAATTTTTGTTGGAGCTTGTATATTATATGTATCATTAGTATCGTATTGTGCTTATAAATGTAGAGGTCAACAATATAGAAATATTCAAGCGGATAATTATTATACAGAAACAGTATAAACATAAATAATCAAAATAATATAGTGATGTACGCTAGTTCAGAGAAAGCATTGATTAAGAAAGATTATAAAGAGAATATTTATCATAGTAATATATGGAATTATTTTAAGAAAAATGACCACACAACACAATCATACTTGAGTTGGGATCATGATTATAAACAATGGAAGTTTGTCTTTCCTTTAAATGATTGTAAAAAAAGTTATTCAATACATTTCAGTAACTTTCATGACGCTCAGTCCTATATAAACTATATAGTCAACAACTACTTATCATAATTTAATAATCAAAAAAAAGATTATTAAATTTCAACATGAAAGCTTTTTTTAAAAAATTGAAAAGAAAAAAACATCTTGGATATTATTAACTCAAATGTCAAGCAAGAACTCTCAAGAACTCTCAAGAACTCAAAACTCAAATATGTCTGGAACTGGAAACTGGCAACGCGTTCAAAGACGTCCACAGCAACAAGGACAACGCAACACATTCCATCGCAATGGTGTTGAAGAACAAGATGGCAATCGTCGTCCATACCGACCATACAACCTTAATAACAACGGGGAACGTCGTCCATACCGACCACGCAATAATGGCGGTCAGCGACAAGGTGGAAATGGAAGACCATACCGACAATACAATCACACTGGTAATCGTCGTCCATACCGACAATACAATCGCAATGGTAATCGTCGTCCTCAACCAAAACGCGAAGTTATGGCACCAAATAGCATCGCGGCCTGGGGTTTATCAAAAGATAAATCATTCAAGGTGAAGGTTCAACGGGCAAGTCGTTCCGGCGAGATTGTTTCTCGTGAAACTTCAAATCAATTCTCCGCCTTAAATCGGGATGAAAAAAGGCGCGAAGAAATTGAAGGTCCAAAATTTGGCGCAAGGAACAACGACATAGGTGCGTGGGGCACAAAGTTGGCAGTTGAATCAAGTGATGAACCAGTTAAGTTTAAATCTCTTAAGGAAATTGAAGATGAAAAAGAAGAGCAAGAATACGTAGAACAACTGGAGAAAGAAACAAATCAAATGACGCCGTTAGATCCTAGATCCCTATTCACACCAACTGCTATTGGCAATTGGGGTGATATGGCGATGGAAGAAGACGAGGACGATGAGGAAGATTATATTTCAACTGAATATCACGCCGCGGCAGAACGTCAACAACTGGATGGATGGTATGATTAGATGATGTGTTCTTAAACACGTTATTGGAGGGAAGAATGGTGAGCGTTGGCTCACATTTTTTATTTCATACTTCCTTTCATGTTCATTAATTGATTCCAAAATATCAACTTTTATATTATTAACACCGGATATTTAATGATTAATCATGACAAGCAAAAATTTATCAGAAAAAGCAAAACAGTGGATTGAAAAACATCCAATATTAACATCAAAACAGCATCAATTATCTGGTGTTGAATGGTGTTTGGAAAGAGAGACAATTGATGGCGGAGTTGATTGTGGTGGTATACTAGCGGATGAGATGGGACTAGGTAAAACTATACTTATGATCTCCGCAATGGTTGCTAATCCCAAACCACATACATTAATTGTGGTGCCACCTGCTCTGGCATCACAATGGAAAAGTGCGATTGAAAGATTTGCGCCTATTCTTTGTAATAATGGAGAGGTTTCCATATTCAAGAATACTAACTATTCAAAAATTCCAGATCCAGATTTATCGGGTAAATCTTGGTATATGGATATTTATGATTTGGAAGGTAGTAAAGTATGGATTACCACTTATGGTATGATTTCATCGCGCAAAGATAAGAAATGGAGTTCGCCGTTATGGCAATCTTCCATTCAAAACTCTTGTAAGCGTGAAAACATACCAGAATGGAAATGGGACCGTGTTATTTATGATGAAGCCCATCATTTGAGAAATAGAAGGTCTAAAAAGTATTATGGAGCAAAACAATTAGGCGGAGATATTAAATGGTTTGTTACTGGAACCCCCGTTCAAAATTCAGATAGTGATTTCGTATCATTATTATTATTGTTGGGCGTTGGAGTAATAAGTATGGGTAATGGTGATTGGATTAAAGATTACGTATTGGGAAGAACAAAAAAGAGTGTTGGTATAGAAATGCCTAGTAAAACAGAACACGATATTCCAGTGCTATTAACCCCTTCCAATGGAAAAGAGTATAATATGGCTATACAAATACACGACGGTTTCAAATTTCAGGACGTCACTATTGAAAATGTTGATAGAATTATAGCCGAATTGTTTGAAGAGAAAGGGTTCTTTGCCTTGCTTACAGCAGCAAGACAATGTTGTATATTACCGGAAATGGTTTCGCGGAAAGCATTTGATTTTGCGATGACAAATGGTTTAGACTTTGGAGGTTCGGTAAATACACATACAAAATTGACAGCTATTTCCAACCATATCACAGATAATAAGAAGAAAGGATTAAAATTGGTTTTCACGCATTATCGTGATGAAATAGACCGATTGAAATTATTATTGGCAAGAAATGGTATTACATCATCCGTGCTAGACGGTAGGACTAAACCAAAAGTTAGG
>Ga0206131_10000701_pt1 | contig 45165 bp, 46 predicted proteins | sample Helgoland_Spring_FD_148636 | JGI IMG/M metagenome (GOLD analysis project Ga0206131, IMG submission 148636) | Pelagic subsurface seawater microbial communities from Kabeltonne, Helgoland, North Sea - Helgoland_Spring_Bloom_20160517_1 | ecosystem: Environmental > Aquatic > Marine > Epipelagic ... | reverse complement strand
GTTGGAAAATAAAATCGTGGACTATATTGAGAAGAATTATAGTGCGATCGAGAAGGATATGAATTCGCGGAATAGCACATCAAAGCGTAAAATGTCTTTAGACGGTTCGGATAATGGAAAAACACGTAAAAAACGCGAGGAATTATCCGTTTCTGCTTGTAAATGTATTAAGAAAGAGGAAGTTGAAATTGTGGTTAAGTTTAATTGAGTTTTTTTAGTTATTCTCTTACAAAATATATGAGAAAAAATATATGAGATTATATTATAGTATATATAATATAATGGCTACTTCAAAATCACCCAAAAATAGAAAGAAAATTAATCAGATTAAAGAGCACCAAGCAAAGAAGAAAGGCGGTGGTAAGAAATCAAAAGACCCGAAAAAAGAAGCGTTTGAATCTGTGAAAGATAAATTAGAAGAGGCTATAAAAAAATATAAATATCTTTTAGACCCTGAACAAATTAAAAAAAAAAATGACGATGAACTAAAAGAAGCACAAGAAGCATTAACTAAAGTCCGGGAGGATATTAATAAAAATATAAAAATACTCAATGCTGGTCCCGAGGAATTATTTGATAAATGGATGAACTTAGACAAACACAAAAATATAAAGAATCACGATGATTTTACAAAAGTACGAGAAATAATCCAATCAGAACAGCTTCGGCGTTCAAAGGAATATACGGCGAAGCTGGCGGCGGCGAAGGCGAAGGAGGCGGCGAAGGCGGCGGAGGAGGCGAAGAAGCAGAGAATGGCTGAGGAGCAGAGATTGGCGAAGGAGAAGGAGGCAGCGGAGAAGGAGGCTGCGAGAGTGGAAGCGGAGAAGTTGGCTGAGGAGGAGAAGGCGGCGAAGGAGGCGGAGGAGCAGAGATTGGCGAAGGAGGCAGCGGAGAAGGCGGAGGAGGCGGAGGAGGAGAAGAGACTGGCGGAGGAGGCAGCGGAGGCAGAGGCGGAGGCGAAGGAGGCGGAGGAGAAGGAGGATCTTAATTATTATCTAGATCAGGCGAATGTTGTGATAGAAGAAGAGAATAAGCTGGCGAAGGCGGCGGAAGAGGAAAAGAAGAGGGTGGCGGCGGAGGAGGCGGCGAAGAAGGAGGCGGAGGAGAAGGAGGAGGCGGCGGAGAGATTGGCGAAGAAGCAGGCGGAGGAGAAGGAGGAGGCGGCGGCGAAGGAGGCGGAGGAGCAGAGATTGGCGAAGGAGGCGGAGGAGGCGGAGGAGGAGAAGAGACTGGTGGAGGAGGCGGCGGCAGAGGAGGCGGCGGCAGAGGAGGAGGCGGAGGAACTTAATACTATGGTATCAGGAGAGTTAAATGCCGTCGCAGACAAAAATATCATACAAGAAATAAAAGAGCAAATAAAAGAGCAAATAAAAGAGCAAGTGGGTCAAGAATCCAAATACACACAAGAAATGGCCAAAAACGTAGCAAAAAGTGATAAATTCATAAATTTATTAAACGCAGTGATGGACAATGCTAATGCTCACGAAACCCAATGGGAAAAAATAACACCACAAGGCATTGATACATCACGCATTAAAACACTTGCGATTCAAGACATTATTAATAATGATTATAAAGAAGCTGTGACGGATCAAATAAGAAAAGAGAGAATATCAAAAATATTAAAAGTCAAGTCTGATGACGTTGCCAAAGCTAACATTAATTTATTTAATTTTTTATTGAATAATGTTTTTTCGGTCGAAACGCAAGACAATGGTGAACATCTTAAGTTTATTGCGGTGTATGTGGCACTACATGTTAGAACACTACATGCTAATAAAGGTTTGCAAGCGAAAAGTGCTGTGCGAGACATATTCGAAAACCCAAAATGTAATAATGTGTTTTTTAAAATGACAGAGTTATTGAAACTGAATTATTCAGTTACTAACCCTAAAGATGGCGATGAATGTAAAAACGAATTTAACAACGCATTAAAATCAAAATACGGAGATAATTATGAAGAAGGTTTTGAAAATATTATTAATAAAGTTGATGTTTCTGTTGATGTGGCAACAAAATTAGAAAATCTGGCAACACAAGCATCAAGGATCAAGAAAATCAAAATTCAAGAAATTATAAAAGAAAAAACTGATGGTAAAATAAATTCAACAGACATTGTTGATAAAATAAAAAGTATACTTTATATAACAAATAGTGTTAATGGAGACAAAGCAGAAAACTTATGTGATTATTTATTAAATTATGTTTTTTCAAAAGAACAAAAAGGCGAAGAATTCACACTTCTTGCTATGTATGTTGCTGCGAATATTGATAATACGGATTTTGATGATACTGGTTTTAATAAATATATTTTGGATAAGAATAATGAGAAGGAGAATAAGTGCAACAAAGCATTTAATAATATATCAAGAATATTAGGCGCCCCCGATTTTAAGGGCATAAATGTAGAAATAGAAACTTGTAAAGATGAATTCAAACAATCTATAATGAATGTATATGGGAGAGAATGGAGGGATGGTTTTAATAACGTCATTCTAAATGCGGTGGCGACCGATAACAACATAAACGAAAAATTAGAAGAGTTGACCCTAACAAAAATTACAGAAAAGGAAGCAAAAGAAAAAGCAGAAAAAGAAAAAGCAGAAAAAGACGCAGAAGAAAAACTAAAGTCAGTTCAATACGAATTCAATCTTATTACAAACGATTATGGGGAAATGCCTGGCGCTGACTATAATAATGTAGTAAAATTAAAAAGATATATAGATGTCATAACAATATTGAAATCAAAAAATGACTATGAAGTGAATGAAAAGTATATTGGAGATGCAATAGAAGCGTATATTAATGAAGGAAAAGAAACTGCTCTTGCTTTTATAAAAACTCGAGACCCAACAAATGGTTTTATAAAAGGAATAATTGCTCAAAAAAAACTAGAAGAAGGATATAAAAATTCAAATGTGACGTAATAAATCATCATACTAAATAAATAACTTAGTATGATTAAAAGATTAATTCAAATACATAGGGCGGTTCTTATCGCTCACTTCTAGTTGTTTGGGCATAATCAAAGGCGTCTTATCCATTATGGAAAGACTCTTCAATGTTTTCAATTGTGGTTCGGCAGGTTTCAATGGTGTAACCAAGTTATTGGCACCAATACCAAAGAGAGTGGATTCAATATCACACGCATTATGTGCCAAGACATTACGACAGGTGGAAGCACCAAGAAGACCATCACCCGGGTGATAATTCTGTTTCGGTTGCCCAAAGGTATCATAGGATAAATAGGCACCAACCTTTTCGTCCGCTCTCTTTACTAAATTATAATCTCCTTGTGTATTACGATTACGTGTGGAAGACATTGCTTATACATTATACACGGATAATAAAAACGCGAAATTATCTTACAATCATATTTTTTATTTTCTGGAATTCTGGCGTTGATTCAGAGAACCCTGATGGATTTTCAAAGAAAACACGTAAACAATTATGAAAGTCAGTGAAATAATCATAAGCAAACAAAATAGATAATCCAATATCGGGACTTTGTGATAGCATTAATGTCGCTGCATCCAAATAAAGTTGATATAATTCTTTATTATCCTTGGTTGCGTCATAAATATAATCCATCCCCTGTGAAATGGCACCACCCTCATAGACAAGTTCGTCCTTTGTTTCTTCATCTAAATCGCCGTCCATTTGGTCCCATTTTGGTGGGTTTTTACTGACATCCATAGAAAAGATATCCCGTAGACACTGACGATACTGGAAGTTGTTTTCATATTGCGGGTTATAGGATAATTGATAAGTCATAGAGAACCTTGTTATAAATGAACTAATACTATAAGTTTTATATGATTAGTTGTATTATTATTATTATTATTATTATTATTTGTGGTAAATTGCTGTTGATGTTCTATTCTATAAAATGTGTTTCAAACTTACCTTGGGTTCTGTAGCAGAGGCGTGTACAAGTATAAGTAATCCTCCGAATACAAACAATAACCCGATCACATGGTTTATTTTCAATTCCCTTTTAAAATAAACTAAATATATTAAGAAAAGAATTGCGGTTGAACTATTGACTATACCTTGAACATAACCAGCGTGTGGACTTAACCGAATACCTTGAATTACAGCATAAACAAAAACGAAATAAACGAATATTAATAACGCGTATATCTTCTTTGTTTTTGGTTCAAATGTGATGGTTTTTTCTCTCATCATATAAATTATAGAATAAATCAAACCCAGTGCAATAAATAATATACAACTAATCTCTAATGAATCATTATATTTTTGTGTAAGCACGTCAAAACAAAAGTAGGATGTCGCGCAAGAAATTGCTGCTAGAGTCGCATAAAACACCCAGTTCATTAATCTATAATAGTGTTATAGATTAATTAAAAAAAAATTAGTTTTTCTTCTGTTGTCTGCGACTCTTCTTGTTGCGTTGTTGCTGTTGGCGTCTGGACTGCTGCTTTCTAGACTTTCCACCACGCTGTTTCTTAGAAGACTTATTCTTCTGTTTACGTTTGCTTTGTTTTTGAGACTTTCCTCCGCGTTTGTTCTTGTTCTTGTTCTTTTGTTTGTTTTGCTTAAGAAGTTGTTTCTTGAAAAACTGTTGGAGTTGCTGAGCAGCGTTTTGCTGTCTTCCACCTCCTTCAGTGAATGTTCCATTATCATCGGATTCAAGAGATGCTTCGGATTCAAGAGATGCTCCAGTATCAACGTGTGTTTCAGTATCATCGGATTGGTTAGTATCAACGGATGCTTCAGTATTAGTGAGATCAGGCATAATTATAATATATACGCACATATTATAATTGTCTAAATGATTACTTTTTAGAATCGTTGGATATTTCACGACTTGGGAGTCCTCCGCGCACCCATCCGTCTAAAGCAGCCTCCTCAATAGAGTAAGCTGGATTATTAACGCGGTCGCTGACCTTCTTGGTTAAAGGATAGTTCTTATAGTCAATGAACTGAGACTCCATAACGGTGGATGTGCTCTTGCGTTCGGTAACCTGCTCTCCCTGTTGGAGTTGAGACTCAACAACAGCATTATTCGGTCCACGTCCTAAATAAGGAACCGTGACATAAGGGCGCTGGTTCAATTGAAGTTTCTCAAAAGCCCTCTGTTGGTCGCTCTTAATAATGAGTTCGGAGTCTTTATCAACAATATCGCCTGGTAATCCGGAGCCAATTGCTCCACGAAAGTTCAAAGTGGGAGCAGAAGTAGCAAATTTAACGTGACTCGTGCTGGTCTTGCTGGAAAAATGGTTTTCGGTAGCATAGTCAGCGAACCTGGAGTTTGAAAGATTACGCTGAGAGTTATCGGTATCGTCTAAACCAATACGACCGGCATTATTAAAGGGGTGTGTGTTTAATGAAAACATGGTGTAATATAATATAATCATAGATAAATTATATTATAGAAAGCATTAATTGATTACCATTTGAAGCGAGGTAGGTTACGAGCACAAGCAAACATATTACCTTCTTTACAAGAAGTCATAGAACCATAACAGAAGTCAGCGAAACCTTTTTGGTCGTTAACAATAGTGGTAGATGGGTTTGAAGAAAAAGGTCTCATAGACTGCTCGAAAACATACTGTTCTCCTAAATCCTTGAATAATTTATCGGCAATATCGGGTTGGTCTGGGTTCAATTCAGCAACCATCTTCTTGGCGTTTTCCAGGATTGTATCATTTACCTGGTCATTAAATGCGGGAGGTGCAGGTTTTTTATCGGTATTATATTCATAATCACTGACCAAGACATTACTAAAAGGATTTTTTGTATTGGGTTCGTCAAAAGTTGCAGAGTCCCGAACGATACCATTATCTTCTAATACAGCATCTGTAATATTTTCATACCCTTCTTTTGCGAGTCGTTTTTCACGTTCTAATTCCTGAGTCCTATAATGATGAACCCCGTATATTCCGGCAATCGTTAGGCAAATAACGAGCAGCGTCCTTATATTGGGACTAATGGCAAATATGATGATAGAGAAAATAATAGTTGAACGCGTAACGGCGTTGATTTTTTGATTATATGTCATATCACCAATTGGAAAAAATTCCGTAATATATTCAGGACTAAACAATACATTTGGGTTCTCGCTCCAAAACGGGACATCATCTATAATATCATCTACGAATTCAGAACCTTTAATATCTGTGTTATAATCGGACATTATATATATATTTATGGTTTATTTTATAAGAGATAAAAATGCTAAAATTGCTACTATATGGGTATAGATTGCTTAATGCATTTTTCATCAATTTCAAGGGATTCGCATTTTGTTTCATCGGGTATAATCTTGAGCACACATTTTGATTTTGCTCCATATAAGGGTTTTACACAACCACTTTCAATATGTTTCTTTATTTCCTCCCCGGTTTCAGTACAACGCGAGCGAAAATGTTCATAACGTTCCCTAACATCAGAATACGTGAGTCCGGACGTCTTACCAAGCATCTTATTTATTACTTCGTGTAAGTCATAAACATATTTAGAAAAAGTATCGCGCGATTTCATATGTGACGTTTTAATGGGTAATTTCTTAAAATTACATAAAAGGTTCTCGCGACATTTACCGCAAGGTAAGGTCCAACGCAGATTGAGAATGAAATCTCGGTAATGTATTTTATCTGTTTTACTTGGTTTAATGGGATAATTAAAACTCATAGAGTGTAATACGTGCCATAAAGGGGGTCCCCAAATACTGGTCATCATACCATCATTACTATTATAGTCGTTATTCTTAAAGGTTCTCGCTTTATTCATTTTATTCATTTTATTTAGATTTTTACGTGTAGACATACTTAATATATAAATATATATGTTTAGACTACAAAATATTTATCATGTAATTATATATAATGTCTGGTATCGTCAATAAACTATATTCCGTTTTCGCTCCACACAAGAGAAATCTGTTTATCTTTCTACTTGTTACTATATTCGCAATTATAGGATACTTTGTATATAAAAAAAATGAATTATTTGGCGATAAGAAGGCGATTCAATTTAAAGACGTAGCAAACGCTAATAAAAACGCTGATAGAATTGATATATATTTCTTCCACGCTGACTGGTGTCCACACTGCATAAACGCCCGACCAGAATGGGATAAATTTAAAAACGAATACAGTGGTAAAAAGATGGGTAAATTGAATATTCTTTGCACGGAGAAAGATTGCTCTGAAACATCTGCTGCAGCATTAAATAAATCGGAATATGGTGTTGAATCGTATCCAACGATTAAGGTATATATAGATAAGGATATGAAGAATCCCATTGAATATGATGCCAAGATATCACACGATAGGTTAAAGATGTTTATTGACGAGCTTGAGAAATCCTTATAATTTATCTTGATTAAATATCCGTCGGTGTAAAATTATAAAATAGTTCACAACCGTCATCAATCATTTTTATTCGTTCTTCTTTTGATGTTGAAAAACGAATAATGCCTTCCAATGATATAGCGCCACCTTGTATATTTATCTCATTACGAATAGTATTAAACGGAATACCATTGAAAGACTTCATAGCATTCCGCATAGTATTTTTAATAATATCAAAAAGTGACGAATTCTGGTCGATAGGTTCTCTATTGTTCAAGGATGTTTTACGGATACCAAAAATTTCATTTGTATTACAACCGTCCTTTATACATAAATCAAGGGGATAACTAGAAAATAATCCACCATCTATATAACAACAATTATTTCTAATGATAGGAGCGAATATGACTGGTAAACTACAAGACGCGTATATCGCATCTAATACGCGCCAATCTGGATGTGTTTTATGAGATAATACATTTAGTTCAAATTGCACTATTTCGCTTGTTGTTATATAGATATCCACACCGGTTCTCTCATAGAGTTCCTTTAGAGTTACATCAACCGATATATCTTTACCGAGCAATAACGGTGAAATTAGTTCGTCTGTTATTGTTTGGTCAAATAATCCGCGATTTTCGTAAGCATACAGTATTGTATTTAAATCCAAATTGAATACTGCTTCCCAAGGACGTTCTATAAAATAACGATCCAGTATATCCCAATCGTATTTCAATGCGATCAATAAACAGACAAAAGAGCCAATAGAAGTTCCATACAGCGATTGAATGTTTTCATATTTCCAAAATCCGTTCTTATGTGCCTCTTTTAGAATACCATACATTGTTAGTCCATATTGTCCACCACCACCAATAACCATATGTTTTATAATGTCCGGTTCAATAATGTCCGGTTCAATAATGTCCGGTTCAATAATGTCCGGTTCAATAATGTCCGATTCAATAATGTCCGGTTCAATAATGTCCGGTTCAATAATGTCCGATTCAATAGTATTTGAACTTATATCATTCATTATACACAAATAATAGGTTTTTTCTATATTTTTTTAGTATTGTTTTATATTATACATATGTCTTCTATATTCATCTTTGACCACGAAGAAGAAGGAGGGAGTAAAATAAACATTGATGATTTATACGATAAACGCCAGAAACGAGATTTAAAACAATTATCTATATTCAATAAAATATTAAAGCGGATTCATAAACGCATTAACCATACAGCCAAGAGTAAAAATATACAGGAAAACAGTATATGGTTTGCTGTTCCCGAATACTTGGTGGGAGAACCAATCTATGATAAAGGCGATTGTATTGGATATGTCGTTTCACAATTAGAAAAGAACGGGTTTTTTGTAAAATACGTACATCCAAATACATTATTCGTGTCTTGGCATAACTGGGTGCCGTCTTATGTCCGCACCGAAATTAAAAAGCGGTTGGGCGTCGTTTTAGACGAGAAGGGTAATGTAATTGATAATGTAGAAGAAGACGCCAATAATCCAAATAATAGTATTTTGAATCAACAAGAAACAGGTGATAATAAAATTATTAAAAATGGTAAGGAGTATTCGTCTATTAAGGATTATAAACCTACAGGTAATTTGGTATATGGTGAAGATATGATGAATAAATTGGAAAAGAAGATTAATTTTAGACTTTGATTTATTCCAATTAATTAATAATCAATTCGTTTTACAACTGATTATTAAGTGTGATTTTGATTACTTCTTACGCTTTGTTTTGTTTTGATTCTTTCGTCTTGTTTTGTTTTGCTTTTTGCGCTTTGTTTTGTTTTGCTTTGTTTTGCGTCCACCTGTTGACCCCCCCTTCCCCTGCTCCTCCTCCACCGCCTGCTCCTCCTCCGCCTCCGCCACCTTCTTCCTCTTCTCCGCCTCCTCCGCCTCCGCCGTCGCCTCCGCCACCTTCGCCGTCTTCGCCGTCTCCACCTTCTTCCTCTTCTCCGCCTCCTCCGCCTCCGCCGTCGCCTCCGCCACCTTCGCCGTCGCCGCCTTCTCCGCCTCAACAACTTTAGCATAAACCGGAGCATTTCCTATATCTCGTTTACTGGCTAATGCCTCATTAAACTGTAATCCCAATTCGTAAATAATTTCTTGCATCAGATTTTCGCTTTTTGGATTATCTACAATTTGTTTTTTGAATTCATCCAGTTTGTCGTTGAACGCCCCTAAAAACACTAATTCCATTTCTTTCATTAAATTATCTTGTGCTTTCTTTAACACGTCATTGGAAATCTCGCTGAGATCCGTTTTAAATCCCGCCAATTTAGAATTTAACGAATCTGCAATCATTTCACATATTTTTCCAGTAATCTCTTCACGAACCGCTGGGGTAATATTATTACCCATTAGTGTAAATGTATATGGTTCTGCACCACCACGCGAAGGAACATCACTAGCTGAAGTTGCGCCTGTTGAAGTTGGGACTGATGAAGTTGGGTCTGATGAAGTTGGGTCTGATGAAGTTGGGACTGATGAAGTTGGGTCTGATGAAGTTGGGACTGATGAAGGACTGTCAGATTCTATTCGTCTAGTAGCATCTTTAACGAGACTGGTTAACTGCGAAAATCCTCCTCCTCCTCTCGTTCGTCTATGTATTGTATTTTTGTATTTCTTCTTTGTCTTGCGCTTACCTCCCACATTTGCAGTCATAGCAGTTATCTCTTTTTTATCAATTACAATGTCTGTATCAGGAAATTTAGTGAACGCTACTTTTAAGTCAGATAAAATTTTTGTACGATCTTCGTCTTCAATCTTATTAGCAATAGAATCTATAATGCCAATTATTTTTGGTTTAACTTTCACGGTTTTAATCACAACTTGCATATTGAAAGGTTTAAACTGGTAATATATGCCACCTTTATTAGCTAAAATTTCATTGAAACCACCTTTTAGTATGTCTCTGATACCATCAAGATCGGTTACGTTTGGAATGTCGATTTTATCAATCTCAGCTCCGACAGTATTTTCTACCTTTTTTTTCATTGTGTCTTCAATAAAACTACCCATATTTATATCTTTATACTAACATATGAAGATATAAAATTGAATGCGTTTAAATATAAATTAATATATATTAAATACTATATCTATGGACTATCAAATCCAACAATCCCATCAATTAAATAAAAAACGAGAAAAATCTACTAAAACACAGAAACGCAAGACCAATTTATCAAGTTCTCATAAATCGCGTTTATGGGATATCTACGACGTAGACCAAAAACTGAATAATATATCGGAAGATGATAAAATGGAATGTTTATACGATAATGAGTCAAAAATGACGGAACAAGGATTATGTGCGTTATGTAATACAGTTCTAAAAATATCAGAAGAAGGATTTCCAACGTGTTCAAGCGAGACGTGTGGAATAGTATATACACATGAACTGGATTTTTCACCAGAATGGCGATTTTATGGTGCAGACGACCGTAATGCGAAGGACCCAGCACGTTGCGGTAATCCAATAAACCCACTATTAAAAGAATCATCCTTTGGATGTAAGGTATTATGTTCAAATAATTCAAGTTATGAGATGCGTCGTATAAGGAAATGGACAGAATGGCAGTCAATGCCTCATAGAGAAAAATCCTTATATGCCGAGTTTCAATTTATTACGGTTATGGCCCAAAACGCAGGAATCCCTAAAATATTCATTGATAAAGCAATGGCGATACATAAAGACATATCGGAACAAAAGATGTTTAGGGGATTGAATCGCGACGGTATCAAGTCGGCGTCGATATATATAAGTTGTCGCTTAAATGGTTGTCCTCGCACAGCACACGAAATCGCGGAGATTTTCAAGTTGGATAAAACAAGTGCTACAACGGGTTGTTCAATGGCGGTAAATATACTTGCGAACATAGAACGAGGTTATGAAACATCACAACAAACTGAATTACTAACGACAACACCCTCAGATTTCATGGAACGTTTCTGTAGTCACTTGAATATCAACACAGAATTAACCCTATTATCCAAGTTTGTAGCAAGAAAGGTGGAGACAAATAATATTATAAGTGATAAGTCACCCCACTCAATAGCAGCAGGTATAATATATTTCATCGCACAGAATTGTAATTTAGACGTGAGTAAGACGGATATCAAAGTGGTGTGCGGTGTAAGTGAAGTGACGACAAATAAATGTTTCAAGAAATTGGAAGAATTAAAGAGTGAATTACTCCCGAGTGTTATAATAAATAAATACAATAGATAAACCGACCAATAATATAATAAATAATATAAGTAAATAATATACTTATATTATGTCACCCCGAATTATTTTTTTGGTTCCTTACAGAGATAGAAAAGAACATCAAGAAATATTCGCAAATCATATGAAAAACGTGCTAACCGATTTAGATAATTATAAAATAATATATATACATCAAATGGATACACGTAGTTTTAATCGCGGTGCAATGAAAAACATAGGATTCTTATACGTAAAGGAACAATATCCCGAAACATATAAGGAAATAACTCTGGTATTCAATGATGTGGATACAATGCCAAAAAAAAACACACTTGACTATGATACTACAAAAGGAACAATAAAACACCACTATGGATTTTCGTTTACACTGGGTGGAATTGTATCAATAAAAGCAGGTGATTTTGAATTGATAAATGGATTTCCCAATTTCTGGGCTTGGGGATACGAAGATAATGCTCTACAAAGTCGTGCAAAAAAACATAACATCAAGATAGATCGTAGTAAAATGCTTGAAGTAGGAAGTAATGATATAATACATCTTAAAGATGAAATATTAAAAACCGTAAATAAAGAAGAATACCAAATGTATATGAAAAAATCCAACGAAGGGTATAAAAACATAGTAGACCTGGACTATTATTATAATGATACCAATGGTTTTTTAAACGTCAAACAATTTAACACGGGTCGCGAAGAGAACATCCGGTATTCAAAATCACATAATATAACGAAGGGAAATAAACCGTTTCAAAAAAGAAACCCCCAGATGAATATGGTATTTAGTTGATTTAGGTCAATGGAAATGTTTCCATTATCTTATATGTTAAACCTATACTGTTATTATCCTCCCAAACGCCCGAAATTTTCAATACGATTTGACCGTTTATATTGAGACCATTTGTATAAGGATTGTTATCGCGATATACTTTAATAGTCTTAGTTTCCAGTTGTTCTTTTAATAAATATTTGGTTTGTTTAGTATTTCCGTTAATATGCTTGAAATATTTCAACAGGTAATATTCAATTTCCGAAATCTTTTTAATGATATTGATATTATTTTTTGTATCCTTCATAATGATCCTACTGTGTGATTTATCATATGTATATTCGTTAAGATAAATATTCGTATATAAGCCATTCGTAACAATATTTTCATCAGAGTATATAATTTTAGTGAATTTACCGTCCATTATAATATTCTTTCTCGTCTCTAAAAAAAATACATTACCAATTACTATATCATTCAAGTTGAATACCAATAACATTATCTAACAAGATTAGTGACTATATATTTATTACCTTTATTTGAAAAGTTAATAACCACGGACGATTTAGTATGAATAATAGGTGAAATATTATCCATATATGATATTATTCTGTCTAATATTAATTTAGTTATTTTATATATATCTATAAAATATAGTATGAGTGTCCTAATAAATGAAACACCAATAGTAAATTGGAAACACAGTGATAATACATTTACACAAATAAGTAGTGGAATAAAATATAATAACCCAAATGTTAGTACAGACAAATCCGCATATTTCCGTGCACAACCTTTAAAAATTTATCGTAAAGAAATCGTAACTGATACTGCTGTCGCAAATCCACGTACATCCGGTCGCATATTTGACTTTGATCGCCCAGGGGGGACTATAACTACAGATACGAATGAGTGTGTAGGTATTAAAAATACACAGATTATCAATACTTCAGTAGATAAGGGGTGTGACGATAATTGTAGCGTATTTCTTTCAGCCGAGGCGAATGCTCGTGCGCGAGTTAGAAGTAGTGGTATGATAAGAAAAAAATATAATGCCAATACTACGGCACCGACATACTTTACAGATACAAAGCAATACCTAGAAAGTCGTAGTCTTTCGTATAAATCCAATAGTAATTTCCATGTTTATAGTGGTGATGTAACATCTTCTGCTGGTTCTTCTGGTGCTTCCCAAAACATTTATACGTCTAGTTCTGGTCAAAATTGTAAAAAAGAAAATCTATCAACACAAGGGTCATTTAGATATATTTGGTTTGACGATACGAGTTATAATGTAGTTATACCCGCTGGAGAATATGATGTGAATGACTTAAATAATATTCTACACACAACTATGGAGAATAACTACCATTATTTTAGAGAAGCACCGACTATGCGAAAAATATTCCCAATATCACTCAAATATACTCAGGAAGATGGTTTTATGGTTGTAGAAGCAATTGGGTATAATAAAACAAGTATAGTAGATTATACAGTACCGATTGACCCAAATAAACTAGAAAATTCGACATTATGGCTTGACGGGATACCCGATGCCCCTTCTACGAAAAACGTTCAATTATGGTTTGATGGCGATGATGATGACGAGTTATATACAAAGATGGGTTCTGCCATTTTAACGCAAAAACTACCTGCGACTGATACCGCGGGTCTAGGAATAACCACGGAAGTCTTTAATACAAAGACCGCTTTTTATCCCAGGAGAAAAATAGTATATTATAAACCCAGTAATCACGGTTTCGCAACTCAGGGTGCCGTGTCGTCTAGTGATTTAATCGCTCGTCGTAAGTACAATACGATTAATACAGTTGCGGGTTCAATGAGAAGTGCGTATGGTGAACACACAGCGAGTGCCGTTGCTTACGGTGTTCCGTCCTATGGATATACAAAGAAGGATAAGATTGGTTATCCTATGAAAAAAACCCCCACCTTTTCAAAATATTCAGATATCATGAAAAAATGTTCTGTTAGAAAATTCGCAAACACCATTTAATCCGGCGAAGAATATAAATCATCAAGGGTGTAAATATACGATTCTAAATAGTTATATCACTTGGTGGTGTTGAAGAATATTTTAAGAACGAATTTGTAGATGGAGATGTAAATGTATTTACTTCTACATTATGCTTTTCGCACCATTTAATAGAATGTAACATATTCGTTTTAATGATACTATCGAGTTTATCTTGCTTTGTATTGTTTGTAATCATAGATAATGTAGTTTGTATAGTTTCCATTTGCTGTTGACCAGCAATGGCATTGTATTCCGCTAATTTATTTTTGAAATGATTAGAAATATTAGTTTTTAAGAAACGATGAATATTATGCTTTGCATTAATAACTTTATCAAGAGTGTCTTTCAATATAGGAAAAAAATCACCACAATCAGTAAATAAGAAATTCTTACATACCACATACTTTTCAGAATTCGCATAACGACTGGTATGTGGTTTGGTGATATAGACGTTTTTATAAAAAGCAGATAATATATATAATAAGTCTACTGTGTGTTCCATATAACAGTCAAAAACTTTGAGTATAAAACTCCCTCCCTCTTTCTGTGTACACAGAGCATAACATATCTGTCCGTATAATAATTTTGTAATATTCAGTTCTTGATTATTAAAATTACTGGAGAAATCAAACCCACCGTCTGCTGTAATTATATCAAATGATGATTTATATTTATCATAACAATACTGGAAATTTTCAACCGATAATATATTTCCGGTTTTATCTGCACCATTCTCAATGAACACATTTTTATTTTCATCCAAAAATTTCTGGCTCTTTTTCCACGCAGGTATATTAAAATCTTCTTTATCGTCAAGAATGGTCATACCTATATAAGTATCATTACTGTTGTCTCTCATATGCACAAGTGCCTCAATAAATCCACCTGGACCCTCGGCCAAATGAAAACATTTTATAGGTACATTCGTTAAAATCTTACTACTCTTACTTTCGAATGTATTGCACGTAGAATAATGACATAGATTAAAAAATGAAACTAACTCAATCATCTTATAGTAGGAACGAGACAATGGTTTAATACTAGATATAGGTTTATGTTTACCCGGCACATTGGTATTTATAAATTCATAAGGGTTCGTATATTTCTTATAATTATCCCACGCATCACCACGGTCATCTATTCTATTTTTAATTTGATATAAGTAATTACATAACGATGGTGACAGTTTTGGTTTAGTTGGTTCAACACTATCAATACAGGTGATAGATCTATATACAATTATATGCGTATTAGGTAACAATGTATATAACATTTCCAATAATGGTCGTTATATATATTGTGATGATGGTTTTATATTCATTTTTATTGTCTTCATTATGTCTGTCATAAACTTACATATGAATCATTATTTTTTGGTGACTTCGTCTTTGGTGACTTCGTCTTTGGTGACTTCGTCGGTTATTTTCACTTTTTTCGGTCGTTTAATCTTTATAATAACACTTCCTGGTTTGCTTTTTATATCGATTTCCTCCGCGGTTTTATGTGTTACGTTTTTATAGATACTAGAAACATCTGCGTTCCTCACCTTACTGAATACAAAATAACGATTCATGAATGAAATTTGTTTTTCATCTTCGGTCATTAAATGTGCGCTTCTATAATTTGACCGTTTATAAGAAGAATTGCCGGTTTCTTGATTCATACCATTAAATAATTCACTGAACAACCCGGAACTATCGGGCAATCCCTTCTGGTTTGCTTCTTCCTTTGACAATAGGACAAACCCATAATCCTCCATAATTCGCGTGAAATAATTGAAATTTACCAAATATTCGCGAAATGTTTTTCCTATTGTATCTTGATACACATTTATCTTATATCCCAAACTGGTATCATCATCCTGAAATCCCGTTTGATTATACATCTTTGTGAGTTCAAACCTTTTTTCTTGCCCATTCATAATTATAATAGAATCGCCTTCGTTTTTACCTTTCAATTTATTAAATACAGTTTCGCCATCATAGCAAGTACCTATAAAGTATCCATTGAGGCGAGTGCACTCCGCAAGATTACGAACAAATCTATGAATCGTTGCTCTATTTTCGAAGAAATAGTGTAAGGCAAATTGACACGAACTGATATGAAACCCGTCACTAACGACACCATAGTGTTTATATACACCCGCTCCCAATAACGTGGCATCCTTGGGACCCTTGCCGAATATCGCTTTTGTAATTTCCTTATCTTTATCGGAAAGTAATGCGTCACCCGAACGAATTAACTCCCCGCTATTTCCATTTACAAATAGTGCGTCTGGCATTACCTTATGTGTCTTACGATATTTCAAATACCGAGCACACGCACCATCCATTCTATTCTGGATATTATCCTTTGAAATATCTATTCCAAATACAAACCCGAGTTTCGCATAAATCCATTTGGGTAAATCACCGCCCTTTCCAACAGCATAATCAATTAGTGTATCATTCCTGTTTGACACAGCACGAATCAACTTATTTTTCACATATAAATTATGAAAATCTCTCATAGATTTCGTCCTTTTATCATTGACATCGCGGCGATTATAATAAACCCCTTCATTTGCTTCACCATTTTCTTCTTCGCCGAATTCTTCTATATAATCAGGTATATTATCACCCGAAGAAATCATCTCCGGACCTATCGGTTGGTGAATTGATTGCCAGTTACTATTCGCTACATGGTATGCATTTCCATAATTACGCTGCCCACTCCTCAATTCTGTTGTTTTATCATATCTAACCCTTAGTGGTGTCCATTTCCATCCATCACTCTTTGTAATATCATAACTAAATTCTACAATCGTATCTTCTTCAAAATACTCACCTTCCTCTGTGAACATCAATAAATCGTCTGAACCATCACTTTTCAGGATGATATTACTATAACACGCATTGGCGTCGTATGGATTGGTTGGTTGAAATGGAACGGCTTTATATCCATCATCTTTATCCACATCATTTGCGTTTGGAATTCGGTTTTGTATCATATCCTCACAAGGGTTTATAAAACCGTGTATCTTCTCATCATAACCGCACCGTAATACAAGTGTTTTATATTGTGTTAGCATACCATTCGTTTCGGCACTAATTCCATCTTGAAATATATTATGTATATCATCCTTACCCGTTTTATCCTTTTTGACAGTTACTAGGAAATCAATTGTATTATATTGGGATGGTTTCCATTTAAATGAATGGGACCAAGTTGATTTTGTAATGGGTCCCGGATTTCCTATTTCAGAACCTCCTACGGCAAATCTGGCAGGTGTAAATATAAGTCCATCTGTATTATACTCATATAATCCATCACCGACATCACCCAAGATTTTTGAACAACAATTGAAAATGGTCATTGTATCAGATGTAGCGTAGAATTTTTTACAGGTGATTGAGATGTCACACGATCTATTTTTTACAACCGATGTTGGATTTAATTCAGATAGTAACTTCTTCAGTAATTGAATCCTATAGACCTTGGGTTTTTTTTCACCTTCACCTTCATCTTCGTCTGTAGTAGGAACGGGGTAAAATTCCAAGGCACGTGTGCTCTTTTTATTGATACAGTATATATCAAAACCAGCATATAGATTTACGTTATTATCGTGCTTGTCTTGTGTGATATGTTCCCCATCAATTATACTATTAAATAATTCCTTGACTTTCGTAGTAGAACCAGTAAATATTATAGCCAAATTTGTATTGATTAGATATATTTTTCCTTCACCATTCACAAACATCAAACATCTATCGCCGTCTGCTTTATCAGTTACAGTATAGTCCTTTCTTATATTGGGTGTATTTATATCTTCACTTGGTTCCATTATATTTGGAATCTGTAGTGTATATGATGACGGACCAGTAAAGTCACGAGGCCGCATCTTCCTGGGTTGATAATCATCACCGTGTAATAGTTTCATATATTCTTGCTGAACGTTAAACTGTTCTGGATATGAAATTGGATAATTTGTCCCTTGTAATCCGCTCATTATAATTCTTGTAAATTTACGAATGGCATCGGTAATGCTTTTAACATCATTATATTCAGTTCCAATCCCTATGCGACTATTATCTAATTCCATTTCAATCTCATATGCTTCTGGGTTGTTGAATAGATTCGCATCCTGAACCGTATAATTTTTGATGGGTATACCATTTGCCGACGACGATTTTTGAACAATACTGATATCGGCAAATACAGGTAAATCGTCGTGTGACATTCGGACACGGTTCATATAACGAAATGTTTTTTTTGTATCATTCCATTTACTTACTATACTACGCACCAATGGCGAACGCGCGGTATAAACCTGTTCTAATTGATACGCAACACGCATATTGAAATCTTCGAAATCAGCATATTTCAAATATGACCCATCCTCCAACTTCACGCCGGATTTCTGGTTAAATATAATTTTATCATATGTGGTTGATGGTAAGTCAAGAAGACTCTGCATACTATTCGTCTTACAATACTCTTGTATCAGGTCTATACCATTTATCTCGGCACGGATATTAGACATCCGTCTCGTACCGCTATTTTTATCAATATATTCGTGGAATATGCGTAAACTATGTGAACCATCAATATTACGACATTTAAACCCAGAAGCGTATAGTTTCTTAACAACATTATCGTAATCGATTTTGGTGAATGGTTTATGCTTGCGACTATTAGTACCAAAACGAACCTCTACCTCGTTTTCTTTACCATCTGTTCGTGCAACCGGATTACTCGCTAAATAGTTTTTGATTATTAAGTCCATCTGCTCTTTGGGTGATGAGTTTTTTGATTTATCCATTATAAGTAATATATAGTATATATATTATTTATATTTATTATTCAATTTTGCCAAATACACTTTCTAGAAATAAGTCCGTATAATTCGGTCTTTGAAGTTTTTGGTTCTATCTCAATATTTACCTTGTCTGCTAACTCATTCAGTTCGTCCGTTTTAAAGTTTGAAATCGCTTTTAATGGTTTTTCATGACTGAATAATAATATACAGTCTTTTTCAATCTGCGCAATCTTCGCATCGTTCGCATTCAAATCAATTCCGTGTGTTTTATCATTAATCTTCCTTATTAAAATCGTTTTATCATAGTTTTTGTCGCTACTTGATATATCAAGGTATAAACGGTCTTCCTTTATGATAATAATACGCATCTTATAATATAGAGCAAAAGCAGGTAATGCGTTTAAACTTACCTTATCATTCACCATAATTTCGGATATAATTTCTTGACTACGGTCTTTCGTCATTTTCTGGTTAATATTTTTTAACATATTGGGTGTAGTTTTGAAATATTCAGATATTCTTTGCTTTTCTTCCATCCCCGCATTACCTGCCCTGTGTTTTAAACTATTATACTGTTCAAGACCATAATGACCAATATAACAACACCAAAATAAATGGTCTCTGCTGTCGGGAACGATTGACTCATCTGCTATATTGGTTTGTTCTATTTTTTTATCTTCTAAGGTTACTACCGGTTCTGCGTTATATCCTGACCTATATGCATTAAACTTATCCACTGTATACATAATACCGTTTAATGTGTGTATAGTGTCTGGTGTAATTGAATCATTCACGAATATTTCGTGTATGATTGTCATCTCTTATTATAATAAATAAAACGCTTTAAATCTTTTCCATTTTATATTTTTTCATATATATTTGTTACGACATCATTACTTAGGTTTTTTCGTTCAATATGTTTATACTCTTCTTTATGAATCGCTGGAAAAAATGTATCACACTCGGAATTATCATTCAGTTCATTCAAATAGAGATACTTGAAATCTTTATGTTCCAAACACGCTTTATATAACATTGACCCACCTATTACAAATATATTTTCCACTTCGTCGTCACGAGACATTAAATCTGTTATTGCATCATCAAATGACTTATATAACAATAATGATTCCTCTATATGTGATGTAATTGTTGTAGAAACACACGCGTTTATCCTACCGCCGAGTGGGAACCTTGGAATACTATTCATTGTATTGCGTCCCATTACGACGGCATTTTTTTTCAGGGGGTCTATTGTGGTTTTTGTTATTTGTTGGAAATATTTGAGGTCTTCGGGAAAATACCAAGGCATAGCACCTTTATATCCAATACCGTCACGTTTATTGGTTCCTACGATTAAACACAGTTTCATAATATCAAAACAATATATATATTGATATTATTATAGTTGATATTATTATTATTATTATTTTTATATAGTTGATAAATTATTGAAATATTCGGTTTTAACATTATCCTTTTCTTGTTCTATTGTTTTCAGAACTTTCTCTTGTTCATTTGTGTAATCTAAATATTGAATAATTTCATCTATTGTGTTTTGGGGGCAATAAGTGAGATTCACATATACACCACTTTTGTTTTCATTTAAAATTACTTTATTGCTATCCCTCAGTATTTTTAAGATGTCGGTTTGGTTAGACTTGTCCATTTTCTCTATTTGTTCCTTCAACTGTTTCAGTTCCTTTATATTTACCATTCAATACATACATTAAAAAGGTTTTATATACATTTTTATTATAATTGTCTATCTTTTATCTATCTTGAAATCTTAATCTTTGTCTTCTTTTCGTCACGTTGGATGGTCTTTGAAGGCAGAGATGCGATAGCACATATATATTCATCGTCCAACTCGTATCTCACGCCGATAATTTTTACAGTTATATTAGTGTCTTCTTTGATACTATTGAAGTAGGCATTTGTATTATGATGATCTCTGGCAATAAATACAGTAAGTGGTGATACCCCATCTTTGTCTGTATGAACTGCGTGTATGCCTGCTTTAGTGATGGTTTTCGCATTACACTCAACTAACATGCCTTCAACTGGGTTACATATCATACAATCGAATATAACTTGAAATTCAACATACTCACCATTGACAACACCAGATGAATACGTCATCAATGATATAGTTCCTGGTTTAATAAAACCTTCATCTATGCATTTACCTTGATACACGTCAGAAATCCTTTCTTCTAAAATTTTTTTTATATTCTTTCCAATTTCTCTAATGGACAGATGTATCTTTTTCGTTAATAATCCCTGGTTATAAACTCCGTAAATTTTCTGTTCTCGTTTGTCTGTCATTGTATCTATATAAGATGTATATTTTATATAGATATGTTAAATTAAATCTTTCAATTTTACCAATTTTTTATAGCGGTCTGTTCTGTATATTTTCTAAAAAAGTCGAAGGTTTCAATGTTTAAAAACGACACTGTATTTTTATATGTATCATTTTTATACCTTATTAACATTTCTACAAGTGTTGGTAAAGCACCAGTAATAGAAGCCTGATCGTTTTCTTCTGTTAATGTAAATGTTTTATTTTCATTTTCATTTTCATTTTCATTTTTATCTACATTAAGTGTCGTCGTCGTTTCCTTCTTGTTTTTCGCATTACTTACGTATTTGATATTTAATTCCTTTGTAATCTCATTTATCAGTTGGTCATTTTTCTCAAATGTTCCGCGTATAATAGATCCAACCTTGTTTTTTGATACGTCCTTTTCACGCACTTTAAATTCTCGTGTCTCTATTCCGCGCTTGAATTTTGAATTAATCAAACCAAATATATTATCTACTGGACGTTTGAGTACACCCTCTGCGACATTGCCGAATACTGCTAGCATTTTTTCAGCTAATTTCTCTAACATTTTGTTTAATGTTTCAATATCTTTATCATAAGTAATCCATTTATCATCTTTTATTAAATATATCGGTTTATTTACCGATTCGGTACCATCTTTTGTCTTAGAATTTAATAAATATATAAAATCTGTAGCACCAACGGATAGTGTCCTCTCACCGAAATAGTTATTTATATATACAACAAATTTATTATCTGATATGTTTGTTTTTTTGTTTGTATATAATTCCGAATTCAATAGTTGTATAATATCCGTAGAATTCAACGTATCTAACATATGATATACTGTATATTCTTTCAGTTTTTCTTCTGATATTTTAACATCATTTATCAAGTGGGTTTTTATATATTTTAAAGCATCAAACCAATCGCGTTTATCTGGTTTTTGTGGTACTGTATCGTTTACAAATACATCTTCGCATGTAGCAATTATATTTGTATATATTGTATCACCATTATCGTTACTAACACGGGATTTGCTCTCAACTGTATGAAGTGATATTTTAGATGGTCTATCTGTAACCTTTACAGAACGTTCAAATACAGAAGCATTTATATCGGTTATACCAAACGGTTGGAAATAATAATAATCGCCTTTACTTATTAATCGTCCCTTGCGGTTATATCTATCCGTTAGTATTTCAGTCTTATCTTCTATTAGGTTTAATATTGCCATATCAAATTGCTCGCGCGTGTATGTACCACGAACATTGATTATATTATATAAATCGTCATTTTTAAAATAGAAAAGTCCAGCAGGTGCCTCTTTAAATTCAATCCGAATATGCCTTAATATATTTTGCATATTACTCTTTGCGTGTTCTGTATTATATGTAACCGAGTGACTTTTATCTTCTGTTGGTTTTTTACCACTACATTTTAATTCTTCACAATTACCATAATCACATATTGATGTAAAGTCAAAATATTTATTGGTTTTTATTTCGGTTGTATTAATTATAACAGGTTCTTCTTCCTCTGGATCTGTTGAACGTATCATTTGAATTTTATCATCTTCGTCTATTTTCAATCGAGCATTTAAATCACTATAATTTCCAAATTCAAGGGCACAATCAATCGCTTCACTCTTTATTATTTTAGTTATTTCACCGATAGATTTAGCTTTCTTTGACGAATGACGATACAAATATAGGTCCGCACTTTCTGTATCATTATCGGTAACAGTTGCGTGTAAAAATATTTCCACGTTTCGCCTATTAAATGGTAAATCGTAGTGACTTTTGTTTCGGATCGCACGACCAATAATCTGTTCGGTGCGACTTAAATTAAACCACGGTTCCAGTATATGCACCTGTCTCAAGTTACGAAAATCTACTCCCTCACCCGCTGCTCGTGAAATTATAACAACCTTGATTTTATCGCCGTTTTTATTATCTGTGCTATTTAGATTTTTTAAATCAGTAACATTATCTGGTGAATATCTATCATCTCCTGTAAGCATTATATAGTGAGGAGTATATGATTTAGATTCCCCATTTTCTTCTTTTATAGTAAATTTTTGTTCGTTGTCTTTTACTATTTCATCTTTATGGAACAGATTTTTAACCGTCTTTCCAACACGGCGTTTGAATCCCATTGATTCCAATGCCAGAGCAACCGGAATAACACCTCCATCTATATATTGTGAGTATACCATAATAATACCTTCCGACTTTTTTATAGTTTCGCATATATTACTTATTTTCGCACTATGATTCTTTAGGTTCTCCGCATCGAATATTCTATTAGAACTATCCATATATTTATAATTTGCCTTTGTTTTTTCACCGTCTATTGTTTTTTCCTCATATTTCATTATATTAGATAAACCCCGCTCACCCAACATTGAGTTTATTATTACTTTCTGTTCGTCATTCGTCATTCCTATAACCATATCATCTATGCGTTCGGGTTTACCATATACTATGTTTAATGCTTCAATTGGTCGTTGCAATGCAGTATAACCAAACGAGGTTTGTCCAGACAATTCTGGGCGGACTATTTCCATTAATTTGTCATATGCTTTCTTTTGGGCAGAGCCGTCGCTCAATTTTGTGTAACACATTGACATATTTTTCACCAATTCATACGAATTTGCGAGCATTTTAGTGCCATTCATTTGTTTTGAAGGTTCTATAAACGATTCGTTCTCATTGCACTTTAATCTCAATGGAAATGTATAAGGGTTCTCTCCTTTTACATAAGAAATATATCCTCTTAGTTTCTTAACGAGCAATTCTTTATCTTTCAATTTACCATTGGAGTCAAATACATCGCTTGTTTTTATTATTCCTCTACCGTCGTTTAAATTTAGAATATTAGCTATCCAAACTATCTCCTTATTACTATTATACATTGGTGTTCCTGATAATAATAATAATTTCATGTTCTCTGAATATCTCGCTATATCTTTCAATTGGTTGTATATATCACGGTCACCTGTGTCATCTGTATCAGTGATGTCTCTTATATTATGAGCCTCGTCTATAATTATAAGACGGTCGTTGAATTCCTCCTTAATTCTTCGTATTTTGTATTGTTTCTTAAGTGTCTCCAATTTATCACCAGTACCTGTGCGTTTGTATTCAGTTATTTCTTTTACCAAATTTCCGAATTTTGTATACCCATAAAACGCATAATAAGATGATATAATTGTATTTATGTTTGTAATTACATCTTCTCGCTTCATATTCTTTATCTCGGTTGGATTTATCTCGTTCAACATTGAATTTCCCAAACAACCATCTATATTCCAATCACCGTTATTCTGCTTCGTTAACTTAGATTCATCAAATAATTGTTTTTTGAAATTATCTTGAACGTTTGGTGATGCGATTATTATAATTTTTTTCTTTTTTGTATTTCCAGTTTGTTTAATATAATTTCGCATTTCTTCTGATATTCCTATTGCAGAGCAAGTTTTACCTGTTCCCAGTCCATGAAATAAGAATAATCCATTATAAGGAGTATATTGTGAAAGAAAGTTTTTAACGAATATTTGATGCGGACTTAGAATAAAATCAGATGACTTCATATCTTCTTGTATTTCATCTAGTGTCTTTTTACTCTCTTCATTATTTTTTGTTTCTGGATTAAATTCTTTATGTTCTAGTAACTTGGTGTTAAACTCATCATCGTCTAATTCCGGATATAAAAAATTAGCTGTATCTTTAATTTCTACATAACCATTCTCGTCATCATTATCGTCACCATTATCGTCATCGTCATCATTATCGTCACCATTATCGTCATCGTCATCATTATCGTCATCATTCTCATCATTTACTGTTCCTTTTACACGTTGAAATTTAGTTTTTACCATCAGAATTTCATCTCCATTATTGTCTTTATTGTCATTATTTTTACATTCTTTTATCAATGGTTCCCAGTCGTCATTTGTAAAGTTTAAACTTTCAATGAACTCATCTGTAATTTCTTTTTTTTCCCCTGAAATATCCGTGTACTTTTTGTTTTGTACACTCTTCAATTTATCCTTTAAAAAAGCGATTGCTGGGTTCTCTTCTTTTTGAAAGCCTTCTAATTTTTTGATAGTGCTATTTGTAAAAAAATCATTATTGTATTTATTAACCTTTTGTAGGAACCAAAATGATTTTATAAAATACTCATCGTTATATTTATATAAATGTTCATCATTCTTTCCTATACTTCTTTCTTTGGTTGCTGTGGATATAGAAGATTTAGTTCCGCTTTTAATGTAAAAATTATTAACGTTCATAAAAATTCTGTTGTCATTTAATAATGGACACTTATTGACAGGTTTAATGCGCACCTTATTCTTTTTGGTCACAATTGATAAAGGGACAGCAAGAGGGTTCTCTGGTTTGTCTTCGGATGGTTTTAATATCTCAATAACTTTATCTTGGATAACTGTTTTTTTCGGATTACTCGTTGGTTTCAATAGTTCGTATTTCGTAATGTTAATGTTATTTATTTTTTTCTTAACCGTTTTTCTTATAGAATTCTCTTTTTTAATCATCTTTGGTTCAACTTTTCCGTGTTCATTTTCATATGTTTTATGCTTTTGTGTATTGAAATGATTTAACTCGCCCCTTCCTTTTAATTCGTATGTGCTACCACAAGGACATTCTATACATTCTGGTTGTTTATCGTAATCGCATTTTTTTCTAGTTTTGGGTGGCATTGTCTACCTTATTGTATATTATAATACGATATAATATACAAGATTACAACCTATATAGCATTAATTTTTTCAAACAAGTATCAACCTTATGTATGATGTCTTTTTTTTCTAAATTATACTCTCTAATATTAGACAAGCAATTATCCAACGAACCCCATTCCATTTTACTCACCTCGGATTTCTGGTAACTATCTGTGTCTTTTGTATCAGAATGTTTCATATACATCAAAAAATACTTATGTTTATATGATTTATAATTAGACCCGGTAAATATCTCCTCATATGGCATTACATTTATCATAGGTTCAATCATAGTTGTATCATATCCCGTTTCTTCGCAGAATTCACGCACAGCGCATTCATAATCCTTCTCTTGGTAATTCCTTCGCCCTTTCGGGAACCCCCATTCTGGTTCTAACCATTTATCTTCGGTTTCACGAATCAAATCTTTCAATGAATAATCAAATCCCAGACCACCTTGTTTTAACACATTAAACTTACCTTTGGATGTAGTTTCTTCCATCTTATACTTATTATTATAACCTTCGTCGCCCCATATATCTTTCCATAGTTTATCAAAATCTTCCTCCATAATGCTCTTCTTCTCGGCGGTCGTCATCTGTTTAAGCATATTTACGATATATTCCCTGTCAGTCAATTGATACTTCCCTCGCATAAAATCTATATAACCTAGTGTTTCCTTACGACGTATCATCAAATACTCAATTATACCTTTGTTACTACGAAATGCTATAACACCTAAACTGGTGATTGGTATTTTACAATTATGAAACAGGTGCCCTGTTTTCCCGCAATTATTGCAATAATTTCCACTGTTTTTTTTACTCATAATTCAGTATACCTCCATTAATATTATAAGATAGTTTTATATACTTTTCATATGAAATTTGATCCAGCAATCTGGGGACCTCATTATTGGTTCTTCCTTCATACTATAGCACAGATATACCCAGAATCACCCGATAAAGCAACCAAGCGGAAATATTATGATTTAATACAAAATATGCCCCTTTTTTTACCTATTGGTTCAATGAGTAATAGATTTAGTGAATTGATTAATAAGTATCCAGTAACACCGTATCTAGATAGTCGCGAATCTCTCGTTAGATGGATACATTTTATACATAATAAAATAAATGTCACAATTGGAAAGGAGGAAATAACTCTTCTAGAATCAATAGACCGTTATTTTGAACACTATAAAGCAGCACCCATTATAATGATGGAGAAACTACGTATTAAAAAACACCATATTTATATTTCACTCTCATTAATCTCGGTGTTATTGATTTATATTTACTCACACGATTCATAAAATGTATCAACTATATATAAACCTATATGCGTTTTGAAATTGTTATATTTTTAATAGTTGGGTTCATAATAGCAAATATGTACACCGATGGTAAGTATATTCAACTATTAATATCGTGGAAAAAATACTTTCAAATGTTCGGTGTTGCGTTTGTTGGTTATATGTTATGTTGGTTATTTCGTAAAAATCCCGAACGCGCAAAAACTATGATTGTCGCATCCAACGAATATCTCAGATACTTACCAGTTGATAAAGATACCTCCAGTTTTATTTCTCCTATTTTAGACTTTACTAGTAAATATGATTTTAGTCGCGGTGGTAATAATAATACGATGAATAATAATATTAATATGGTGCATGGAGGAACCAGTGAAAAACGTATTATGAATTCGGGTAAGCAATCTACAAAGCGTTCCGTTAGTGAAACAAAAAAGAAGTTTGTCGCAGCAAAACAAAATTGGCATTGTGGTAACTGTCGTAAGCAGTTACCCGCTTGGTTTGAAGTAGACCATACCGTCAGGTTGGAACACGGTGGAAGTAATCACGTCGATAATTTAGTGGCGTTATGCCGAGACTGTCACGGAGAAAAAACGGCGATGGAGAACCTTTAAACACTTGGTATATTTATTCTATGGTTTACTGATATATTTATAGGAATTATATAGTTCCTATATATATATAACACAATGGAGTCGGTTAAAAATAATAGTAATAATGATAGTAAAAAAACTGGTTCTATACGTAATGTAAAATTATTTGGCTATTACCTACAAAAAACATTTGCCAGTAATCCTTTAAAATACAGTATTTTAATTTTATTGGTTATATTTTTTTCCCTAACAATACATTTTATGCCAGGGAGTGATGAATTTACATGGACTGATGCTGATGGTGATAAACATACAGAACCATCCGCAAAAATATCGGCAAAAACATTAAAAAATAAGGGTTTATATTATGCATCAATCGCTTTATTTATAATTTTATCTTGTTTATATATTTTCAAATTTGTATCAAGTGAATATAAACGTTTGGTTTTTATTGGGTCAAGTATAATTGCATCTCTTGTCATATTCTATTTTATAATTACAAAAAGTGGTGCATATGACACCAAATATGCCGGAACAACTGTATATATTTTACTGTCAGTGATTCCTGTTTTATTATTATATCGGTCAATAAAGAGACATATTACAAACATGGACGGTTTGACCGGTTTCATTTTAAATTTTATTCTCTATATACCCTGTTTGGTAGATGATTTTATGGAGTATATGAAAGGTCAATTCGCACGAACCTCTAATATTACATATATATTACTAGGAATTGAAGCACTGTTGATAACCGGGTATATGGTATTACCCTCTCTGTTATCATCACCACTCAAGGGTAGCGCCTTCCCTATAATGAACGAAGCCAATTTTTTGGATAAGCGTAATGGTTTCGGTAATAAACAAATTGATTTTACAATTCTTAAAGATGTTTACGGTCACGATATACATAACGCTGATGGTAATAATGACATCATTAATAAAAAAAAATTTGATAGTGGTAAAAATACATTTACCCTATCTATGTGGGTTTATTTGAATCAGCAAGACACTGGTATATCGTGTGATATAGAGTTCTTTTCTTATGGTGCAACCAAATCAAGTGACGGCAGCAACGACGACGCAGTAAAATCGCATCCAAGTATAAGTTATGCAGGTGTGGAAAATGGTAAAAATAAGTTGAAACTTAAACTAAATGGTGATAATAATTCATTTGAAGTAAATATTGAATCTCAAAAGTGGAATAATATTGTATTTAATTATAATGGAAATGCCGCGGATGTATTTATAAATGGAGATTTAGTTAAAACTGCTACTATTGTTGATGGTATAGATATAAAAGATGATGACCTTCTCTCATATGGAAGCAACACAGATTTGGATGGCGCAATCTGTAATATTAAGTATTATAAAAAACCCTTAACTAAATATCAAATCGTGAATATTTATAATGTTTTAAACGGACAAAATCCACCAATTAATAATATAATGTAAAAATATAGAATGAGTAACACGATAATAATTTTAGGAACTGTTCTTGTTGTATTAATTGTTTATATGTTATTTCAAAGTTACTTTGATGGAGAGCAGAAATTATTAAGTCAAGCATACTTGAAGGATGCTGACAATATAACCACAGATAAAATATCCAAACCAAACGCATCTAACTTTTCATATGGTATTTGGATTTATGTTCAGGAATGGAAAGCGGGTGGAACGACTGAGGCTGAAACCAGAATTTTCGCGCGAAAAGATGAACTCGGACTTTACTTGGATAATAATGCTACTTTGAAAGTTCGTGTTGCTGACACAGCTGATCAGGATGTAACTGCTGCAACTGCTACTACTGCTGCTGATGCTACTGCCACACCTCCGTTAGCTGCTACCGACAACTACTCAGAAATAATATTAACTAATAATTTCCCAATACAAAAATGGGTTCATGTTGGATTAGTTGTTGATGGTAATAAGTTTGATGGTTATATTGATGGTAAAATGGTCAAATCTGTTGGGTTAGAATCAACTGGCATTGTGCCCGCTCTCGATGCTGATGGAAACGCAGTAAACCCGATTGAATTTGGTAAAAGTAACACAATGAAAGATACATTAATGATAGCCGAACACAAACGTCGTACGTATCCTATGGACCCCAAAGGTATGTGGGACTTATATATGAAGGGTAATGGCGCAAATGGACTTACACAAGCAGCAAGTAATATGAATGTAAATCTTTCCATTTTGAAAGATGGTGTTGAGAGTTCAAAAGTATCATTATGGTAATTTATAATGGATCTATTTATTTATCGTATATAAATATATAGAATGGATTACAATAAACCAATTGGAGAACAATTATCTAATAATGAAGCATTATCAAATGTTCAGGAAAAGGTGAGCAGTATGGTGGCGGATATGGGCGATAGTGTTTCAAATGCGAAGGAAGGTTTGAATGGTATCGTCAGTGAATTCTCGTCAAGTAGTGTAGCCGATGTTGGGTCTGCTTTTTTAGACACCAATAGTTTAGTAGCAAAATTTGTATTTTTAATAGTTGTCCTCATTGCCTTCTTCCTATTGATGAATTTAGGGATATATCTCATAAGTTGGTTTGCCACCACAGATAAGTCACCATATATTTTCAAGGGTAAATATGCTACAACTGTGAAAAAACCAATTCGTCAAAACCCAATGTTGGCGGACGGTAAACCCATACATCGGTCAAATAATGAGGATAAAGGTATTGAATTCACTTGGTCGAGTTGGTTGAAACTTGATGGACTTCCTGAAGATCCAGACAACGTATATCATATATATAATAAGGGTTCTGAACCTCAGACACATAAGGTGACAAGTTCACGCAATGATGATACCGACGCTAATTATGCATTGAAAAATTGTCCGGGTCTTTATGTAACTGACGTTTCTGGTGAAACGCTACAGTTAAACATTAAAATAGATACAATTGGTAGTAACGACGAAAGCATTATCCCGATTGTGGATTTACCAATTAAACGTTGGTTTCATTTAGCAATCCGTCTCCAAAATAAGATTATTGATGTTTATGTGAATGGAACCATTACTACACGTGTGCCATTTACAAAAATTCCCGAGCAAAATTATGGTGATATTTTTATAGGTTATCACGGTTATAATGGTGCTATATCGAATTTGAGATATTTCGATAGTGCATTAAGTGTGTTCCAAATAAGTAATATTGTTATGTCCGGTCCAGATTTAAGGAACCCTGATGAAAATCAAGAAGTTGGTAGCGCCGACTATCTTTCAAGTTCTTGGTATACGAATCCTTCGTATTAATAAAAATCATAATAATATACGTTTTGTATATATATTATTATGTCTGAAACATTCTGTGATTTATTAGCACGAAGACGTGCAATACTTAATAATCGTAAGGCACCTATACGTTTAGAAATTGAGAACCCGTATATAGAAGCGGACGGATTTACTACCAAAAAAGATGCTTCTGGTATTGATATTACAAATGACAGAATATATGAACGTAGAAAGGCGGAAATACTCCAATATAATAAAACATCAACCGTTCAGGGAAAATTAACACGGGCACAGCGATATAAACAGACGATGGAAAATATAGGACGGACGAGTAACAGAATTGTGGAAAACGCCGATGGGTCATCAACTACTTTCGGCGTAGCGACGTGTCCAGAAGACCTTTATTTACCAACATCCAGTAGTTCCGCGGGTATTCCTGGACCGTCATTTAATATACAGTATCGTCCAGAAGTGCCTTTATACGGATACGCAATGAACGCACAACAACTAGGAATTCCAAATATTGGTTCTCTAGATGCATGGGATTTTAATACAGGAACTAATATTCAATCACCGGATGGTGATTGGACGACGTTGGTGCGTATATTTCATAATATTGATAATATTGATAGCGAACAAGTCGATAAAGATTATCTATTCAATATGGATATTCCAATTGGTCTATATGTTGCTGGTGATATTTCAGGAGAACTCGGTTTGGATACATCATCAAATCATACATTTATAAGTAATATAGAAGTTCAAATATTAGACCACCAAGGAAATGTCCTTCCTACGCCCGCCATTTCTAACACATTTAATGATATTTCTATGAATTATATTTTGGATAATTCTGGAAACTTCAGGGCAATTAAGTATTTGGGCAATTTATCTTTTTCACCCACGTTAAGGATAGAACCACTTTCTTATTATGAAATACAACTTAAATTTGGTATTGAAAATGATGACAATAATGATTATGAACCCGAATCATACGTATCCTCTGTCTATATGAACCTGACGTCTAATAATATTGGTTTCAAAACGAATATGACTACCGTTCAACTCGTTGGTATAACAGGAGATAATGCACCCACGCACACAGATTTTACAATTATAGGAACAGCACAAACTTAGATACAAATACTGGGCATTCGCTTTTCATCAAATAATATAAACACTTTCAATATATCAACTTCAGCAATCATATCCATAAAAGATTCATATAAAAGAGAGAACCAACCAACGTGTAAATTGGTCGTATTCACTTTTAAAATTGTATTTATTTGGTTTGATCTTATCTTAGGAGTATCTATTTTCGCGATTTTATCACTCGGACTTAATGAATTCATATATTTATATTCACCATTACTCGTAATACGAGTTGGTGTTTGATTGTTCATATCACATAATGTCCATTCTTCGTCTAAACAAACATTCATCTTTTTTAATTTAAACATGCTTCCCATCGTTTTTCGCAGAGCATTCATTTGATAACTATGATTATAATTATCAAACATTTTATTTTTTTGATTAATTTACTAAAGTTACGCGTTGTTTGTCTGGTAACACATTTGTAATAAGATTGGGATTCAAACAACTTTCCTGTGTGGGAAAAATATCACCCGACATACACTTTTCCGCATCTTGGACAGATGCGCAAGACCGTCTTTGGTTTTGGTCCCCTACTAAACACCAATTGGTTTTCTTGGCAGTTATTGGATTTTGAATACTGGTTTCACCCGAATCGGGTTCTGGTTCGTTTTTGGGTTCATCACCACTTGACCTTTCTATTTTTTCGGATACCTCTGTTACAACGTCTCTTTTACTTGCGTCTATTAATATATTACCCACACTTTGGAGTGTGTCTTCTGCTATGTCTATACCGGTTTTTGCTGTGTCTCCTATCACATCAGTTGTTGTATTTAATGTTACGCCTGTTATATAAGCAAATGCGGATAAAAAACTTCCAATTAAAGGACGAAGTATGTCTCCTATATAATCTACAATGCCACTCATAGATTGAATTAAATTTATACCTATTATTGAGAACGCAAGTAATATTACTAAAATTATAATAATAAGGTTTTTAAAGTCAAAACTGGGTATAAAACTGGGTATAGAACCGGGTATAGGAATATCTGGTTTATTGAATTGAGGTATACCCTGATTATTCACTTCATCTTCCGTTAAAGTTGTTATTGTGCTCATTATATATTATAATCATATACTTTTATTAGAATCTTTTCGTTTGAAGTGGTTAAATTTATTATACAAATATTTAAATGCAATCGTTTAAATTTGTAGAGACTTTCTTCATTTTAAGTTTAGGTGTTACTTTCGCTTTGATTATAACATTGGTATATCATTTCAAAAAACGGATGGAAAACATGGAAACTAAATGTGACACTATGTTCGACATCGTTCAAAATTTAGCAAAAGAAGTATTGGAATTTAAACAAAATGCTCACGTAGAACAACATATGGTTCCTATGCAAATGGAACAAGTCGCATATGACACTTTAGATGATGTTGTTCATAATAACATAAACGAAAATCATTATGATTCTGTCAAAGAGGAATCTGACGAGGAATCTGACGAGGAATCTGACGAGGAATCTGGCGAGGAATCTGGCGAGGAATCTGACGAGGAATCTGGCGAGGAATCTGGCGAGGATGATGTACTACAAGAGAAGATAACTATACCAGACGATGGTGATGACACAAGAGTTATAGACTTGAGTGATCCTGTTATACAATTGTCCCCACCATCCGATGAACCTTTAGCCATTTCCGAGTTTATAGATGAAGATGAGACCGTTCCTACCGAATTAAATATAGATGAATTATTGAATGTTAATAAGTTGGACGACGATACCAATATTGATGCAGATGATAGTATTGAGGGTAACTTAAGTAAAAGCGCACTAAGAAAACTTAAACTCGCTGATCTAAAGCAGATGGCAACGGATAAACAACACGTCATTGATGATTCTATGACGAAAAACGCGATTATTGATATTTTATTAGCAAATTAAATCTTAATTATATATATAAATGTCTTTTATACAAAGCAATAATTACACAAAATTTGACTCTAATATTAAACCATACAGTTTCTTTTCATCGCTGATAAAACCAGTTCACGAACCAATTGTTCCACCGATGAAGAATAATAATGGTAACGAATTAAAGGCGTTCTGGCAACCAGAAGCATTGGATAATAATAAATTAATACTAAATTCATCTATAAAAACTAATTCGGATTATCGTAAATATATGACACATAAGGCAAATGTAATCCGGGATCATAATATGCGTTGGATCATAATATGCGATATATAAATAAATAATCAATTGCAATATAAATTCATATCATCTGAATCGGCACTATCTGATAATAGCACAACATTTGAACAAGGTTTAATTCTCGGTTTATTGCCCGATTTTATATCACGTATCAACGCCTCAAATTGTTCATTATTTGCTGATGTAAATGATGAATTTATCAACATATTAATCCTTTTATTTATTTCTACATCATAATAAGAAATATCTATTCCCAATTTAAGGTTGTCTAAATCAATAAATTTATCATACAGTTTATTCTCTATTATTTCAATAACTATATATACACTGGTTCCTTCGTATAATTCACGAATAGATGCCTTATTGTCCTTATAAATTATAACATCTTTATTTACCGTAAATATTCTTTTTATCTCTACTCCGTAAGTTGGTATAAATGTTAAATTTATATCTACTGATTTTAATTTCGTGCTTTCTTTTTCTGTATTTTCAGGAACTTGTATATAGAAGAGGATTGTATTTTTTATATTAGAATCATAAACACCACAGTTCATGCTATTATATATAAAACGATTATATTAAGATTATAAGTATTTTCGGTTATAAGTATTTTCTTGAAATTTATATATATAAACTTTGGGTATTATCTTATAGGAAATGAAGTTAGTTAGTTTTGATGTCGGTATAAAAAATATGGCTTATTGTTTTTTCGATATATCTGGTGAAAATATTGGGGTTAAAGATTGGAATGTTATTAATCTTATGCCCGACGCCAATAAAACTACGGTTTTATGTAACTGCAATATTATAATTAAGGGTAATAAAAAAAAAGATATCAAACCGACAGTCAAACCGTGTGGGAATAAAGCTAAATATACCAAGAATGAACTTTGTTTTTGCGAAAGACACGCCAAGACTACTGACTTATTAATACCATCAAAGAGTCATAAAAGCAGCACATTGAATAAAATGAAAACTGATGAATTAAAACAATTGGCATTGTCATTTAATATTATACCAGAAAACACGAAGAAATTGGTCGTTGAACAAATGTTGGAATACTTTGATAAACATTCGTTGGAACCAATCTTAAAACCAAAAAGTAATGCTTCTAATATAGACCTTATAACCATTGGTAAAAATATCAAAATTGAGTTTGATAAGGTTGATTTTTCACAGGTTGAACGTGTTATTATAGAGAACCAGATATCGCCAATCGCAAATCGTATGAAATCCATACAAGGTATGCTTGCACAGTATTTTATTATGAGACACGATTCAATACAAATTGAATTTTTATCATCTTCCAATAAACTGAAAGGTTTTGAGAAAGAACACGATGCAGTAGACTCAAATTATAAACAACATAAGATGGATGCGGTATTTCATACCAAACGAATTATAGAGAACCCATTTTTCAGTTCGTGGAAATCGCACGTGCTAGAACATAAAAAAATTGACGACCTGGCAGATGCTTTTTTACAAGGCCTATGGTATTTAAAAAAACATAATATTATTAATATTGCGTAGAACTTAAACATAAAATTTATATAATAATAATAGACTATGGAAGCCATCGATTTAACCGATTTAGAACCCATCAATATTTCACTTGGAGGTATGGAAACCTCAAAATCAACGAGTAGTCTCGGTGAGGGAATGGAGTTGTTAATGAATGATAAAAAATCAAACGATACATCAAAAACAAAGATTGATTTAGGCGAATTGGATAAATTAGAAGAAGAGTTGAACGACCTTTCATCTATTAATATTCAAACTGATTATTCAAGTGGTAATCCTGACTTGAAAAAGGTAGATACCAATAATTCATTTGGTGGTTTTGCTAAATCTATGTTTGGTATGAATGAAAATAAAAATGTGGAACCCGTTACTGGTAATGATTCTAAACTTGGTTCTTCTACGGCAGAATCTATGGGTACGCAAAGTAAGACTTGGGATGGATTTACAAAATTGAGTGGCATGGGAGGTGATAGTAAACCTTCGTCATCAAATAATATGACTGACAGAGAGAAGCGTAAGAAAAAGCGCATGATGCTGAAACATTTAGATGATTGGCACGAAAAGGGTATCATTAAAAATATGTCAAAACTTACTCTAGAGTCTAATTATGATGAAATTGAGGATGAATATGAGGGAGCATTGGATGATAAGCGTAAGCGCGATTCTGTAAAGATTCAACAAAATTGGCTCATTACGATGGTTAATACTATAGAATACGGTAATTCTATGTTTGACCCCTTTGGTGTCTCTCTCGACGGTTGGGGTGAATCTATTAGTGAGGACGTAGATAGTTATAATGAAATTTTCGAGGAACTACACGAGAAATACAAGGGCGGTAAAATGAGTCCAGAACTAAGTCTTTTACTTCGTCTCGGTTTCAGTGCAAGTGTTGTTCATTTTAGTAATAAAGCTCTATCTACAGCAGCGCCCGGATTCAACGATGTTATTAAACAGTCTCCCGAATTGATGCGAATGTTTACTGACGCAACTATGAATTCTATGAAAGAAACGGCACCTGGCATGTCTTTTGCCAGTGAACTCTTACAGCAAAATAAACCCGGCACGAATAACCCACCACCTGCAGCTGTTAGAACTCGCGACCAAGCACCTCCACAAAGACCCGGGATGAATTTTACCTCCAATGATAATTCGGTTGGTTCTACTATGTTCAGGGAATCTGGTGTAAATGTTGACGCGCGTTCATCTGTTAATGAACCATCAGTGAGACCGGAAATGTCTGGCCCACGAAACACCGACATCAATGATATATTATCTGGTCTTAAAACGAAAAATGTTGATATTAGAAGTGATGCAAAAGATAATGATTCTGTAGTTAGTATTTCAAGTATCAAAGATATGAGTGAGACTATTCTGCCCAAGAAATCCAGTCGTAGGAAATCTGATAAGAATGTTGTTTCACTTGATATTTAAACCCCACATTGGTTGATATTATGATGTATTTATTATAATACTTCATAATACTTGTTTACTTTTTCTGTTGCTTTGAACTCTTATTCTTTTTACCTCCCTGTTGCTTGCGAGACTTGTTCTTTTACCTCCTTGTTGCTTACTAGTCTTGTTCTTTTTACCTCCTTGTTGCTTCTGTTTCTTCTTATTCTTTTTCCCTCCGAAAAAATCAAAAAAACCGTTATCCTGCTGCTGTTGCTGCTGTTTACCACCTTGCAGCTCCTGCGGCTCCTGCGGCTCCTCCTCCTCCTCCTCCTGCGGCTCCTCATGCTCCTGCTGTTGCTGCTGATTACCACCTTGCTGTTGCTGCTGATTACCACCTTGCTGCTTTTTGTAATCTTTTTTGGCGTCCTTCATCGCCTGGGAGTATTTGTATTCGGCATTTTGTTGCTTACCGTTCTTATACGTCTGTTGCAAATGTTGCATCCAAGCGGTTTGTTGTCTCATAATATATAATAGTACAATATAATATTTTATTCATTTCATTCGTTCGTTATTCCACTAAAACACATCTCTCTATAAAAATTTTTTGTATAATTCAATTGATTTAATTCTTTGTTCACTAAAATCCACTATAGGTCGTTCGTATTTTACAGACGCGTATTTTTTACTACTATATTCTATATTCCAATTATGTATATCTTTTGCATCTACATCTTTTAATTCTGGTATCCATCTTTTTATAAATAACGCATCTGGGTCATATTTTGCGGATTGTGTCCATGGATTGAATGTTCTAAAATAAGGCATAGTGTCAACGCCCGTTCCCGATAACCATTGCCAATTTCCATTATTATTCGCTACATCATAATCTATTAAGTTTTTCGCGAAGTATTTTTCCCCGTCGCGCCAATCAAGTAGTAATGTTTTGACGAGAAAACAAGATGTAACCAATCTTCCACGGTTGTGCATCCATCCGGTTTCATTTAATTGTCTCATGCATGCATCTATTACAGGAAAACCAGTTTTCCCTAAATGCCAACGTTCTAAATATGTCTTATTCTTGTTCCATGTTATCTTATTATTTTTTGGGTCCAATACATATGGATATGCGAATAATACTTGCGCGTAGAAATCTCTCCATACCAACTGACGCACTAATTCACTGTTAATCCCGAAATTATTGCGAAAAAAATGGTACACTTCTCTAATTGATATACAACCAAATTTGATATATGCTGATAATAAACTTGTATTATGCGATAATATATTACGCATTTGGTCGTAATTCTGCTGTGTTTTAATTGTTTCTTTCAATTGTTTTAATCCACTTGTTCTTCCACCTCTTACTAATGTGTTTTCATTAATTTTATAATGGATAGACATCGCATTGAACGATGTTGAATGACCGAGAGTGACAAATTTAACGGATAATTTTTTTTTGAGTATTGTAGTGGGTTTATCTACGCTTATTTTCAATGCCTTATTATAAAATGGTGTAAATTTCTTATAACAAGTATTACTACCAGTTAGAATAGAGCCTGGTTCGTATAGATAATAATCTTGAAATTCATTGCAAATTATATTAGCGTCATTGCATAATTCCTTTATTTTATGATCTCTTACGAGCGCATAAGGAGTATAGTCGCGATTATAATATAAGGATTGTATATTCAACTTATCTATTAATTCCGATATAACTTTATTATTATCACCATACAGTAAGTATAATTTACTATTCAGTTTGTTAAATTCATATGATAGTTCTTTTAGACTTTCAATCATAAATTGGATTGCGTTACTAGATTTGAAATCATTTTTATTTGTAATTTGCTCTGGTGTAAATATAAAGCAGCAAAATACTTTATCACATTCCTTACAAGCATTATAAAGGGCATTATTATCATAGATTCTTAAATCTCTTCTGAAAATGAATAATCCACTTTTCATTTATAATAAGCGTATAAAAAACTATAATAAAAAGAACTCGTTATAAATAATCATACACATATGAATGCGGACGACGAATTAATTGTTAATTTAATAGTAATAAGTAAGGTACAGGTAAATACCAAATTATACACATCTGGCATTTACTTGAATTTAGAACAACCCAGTTATGTGCCCGAGAGTGTTCGGCGATGGATGCGTCAAGATAGTAGAGATGAAACCATTAAAAAGATAAATCGCATTGTTATGCGTGCGTTGGAAGAATTACGACGAGATGATATTAATAATAATTCATATAAGTATCACCTATTGGAGGCAAAGAAAGGGCTTTTAAATTTAAGAGAGACTTATTCTAATTGTATTCAAACGGTTGCTCGTATAGATACGTTGATTAGTAAAATTTCAACAATTGAACCGACGGATAATACAATAACTGAAGATAATCGGGTCACTTTCAAAACTATGGACCATGACGATGATGGTGATTAACCCAATTTTATTCATAATAATTATGAATAAACTTAAAGATTATCACATAATACCTATATAATGGACGAAACTGGTTACATTGAACAGATGAATGATTTTAACGAACAGGTTATGTATTATTTATCATATATTGGTATCCAAATATTATTTTTGATTAATATTATACAGACTCATTTAGAAATAAACTATAATAATTTGTATAATAATAATGTTTCATTTCATAAATGCATAGATACAATTGATGACAATTTATATTCTTTAAAAAAACTCACAGTGCCACACTATATAGAACCACCTTTTTCGTATTTTAAGGTGTGTTATAAGGACCATAATTATAAAGAAGAGTATATGAATATGGATTCTATTTTATATGATACCAAAACTACGAACACTTTGTCTGGATTGATTTCGGCATATAAGAATATTTTTTCAACTATTAAACCTATAATAAAAAAGAATGAACTTGAATATCTGGTATTACTTCATTACCGAAATATGACGGACGATTATATCATAACAAGGTTGATATGGAATGATGACACTGACGATGAATATAATATTGTATGTGATACTGTCCCTACACGAAATTATTTCTTGTCTATTGAATATCAACACCCGAAAATGAAAAACACTATATCGTTGAAATTAGATAAGAGATATTTGATTGCAGGGAACGAATTGTTTTCGCCCTGTTTTGTGTTGAAATGTTTGAATTACCAAAATAAACCTTATGAATTTGATAAGGATTATAAGTTAGAGATTTTAGACTCGGATATAAATACTACGACATTGAACAGTAATCAGTATATCAGATTATCTAATGTAAAATATGAAGTAATTGAAGTTAAATCTAATATTAAAACTGATTAATGAAATCAATTTAAAAAAAAAACACTTTATATATTAGAGACGATGGAAATCAACGTCAAAACTTCACCAAAACAATCCCATCCATTGCTTGGTATATGGAATTTGTATTTCCATTTACCACAGGATAAAAGTTGGGATATTAAAAGTTATAATATAATAGCGAGTGATATAAATACAGCAGAGCGTTCCATTGTAATAAATGAATCTATACCCGAAAAAATAGTCAAATATTGTATGTTGTTTATAATGCGAAAAGGCATCACACCTATGTGGGAAGACCCCGCGAACCGTGATGGTGGATGTTTTTCATTTAAGGTATTAAATAAGGTTGTAGGCACTGTCTGGAAAGACTTGTCTTATGCTGTATGTGGTGAGACGCTATTCACCAATAAATCTCATAATAAAAAGGTTACTGGTATTACTATCTCACCGAAACGTAATTTTTGTGTTATAAAAGTATGGTTAAGTGATTGTTCTATTCAAGACCCAAATACTATGATTGATATTTCTAATTTATCAAAGGAAGGTTGCTTGTTCAAAAAGCATTCTTCTGCTACTAGTTTCAAGAAACGTTAGACATTTGTTTTTATTATTTAATAATAATAAAAACTTTTATACTATGTATTATAATCTTGGAAGATCCGCAAGACACATTCTAATCTCACCCAGACTTGCAACATCATATTTTGCGATTAATGGTAGATCATTTCCTAGGTATAATTCCAGATTTGTACATAATGGCGTACATTTAATAAAATGACCCAGACTTTTCAACGAGAATTCACCTTGGACTACTACTGACATATCTGGTTTTTTAGAGAATTCCATGCTGCCATTTGACTCTGAACGAAATATATTTGAACTCGCGAATGTTCCTTTACAAGCAAATGTTAAATCATTTCCCGATGACTTTATCTCAATTCTATCTGATATTCCGTTCATATCACGAACGATTTTCTGGAAATCTGTGGTTGGTAGATTTATAGTAATTGGGTATGTTACATCGGGCACAATGAGCTCCTCCGGATCCGGTTCAATCAATCTTAATTTCTGGGTGTATCGTTGTTTAATGTCTCCATTGTCGTATTGTAATCCCAAGTGTGATACTACACCATCGTGGTAGTCTTCTTCATCTATATAGATCGTTAATGTATCGTCATTTGACATTGTTGAGATTAATTTAAATAAATGTAAAGTGTTAGCACATACTATAATTTTATCGGGATCACATCTATACTGTTCAAATCTATCAGCATATAATATTACATTCACTAATATAGTATGGGTCTTATCAAAATTTATAATTTTCAATCCTTGCTTTGTAAATGTTATTGATGCGTCTGTTAAAACATCTTTCAACGCAGTTATCGTATTTCGTATTGGAGAAACTTGAACACTTTTAATTTCAAGAACACGCTTTTTGGATTCGTTCATAATACTATTTTATTGTATATGTGTTTATAATATTTTACTGTTTATATATTTTAACTTTTATATATAAACATCTGCTATAATACTGGAATTAACTCCTTCTTTTTTTTGTTATATTACATTTGTTGTTCTTTTTGCATAGTGATTTTGCAAGTTTTAATGATTTGCTATTCTTCTCACAACCTTTTTCTAATAAATGATAGTCTATAATTGCTGCGTTTCCACCAGTCAAAGCAGATGCTAAACGCGCATACCCCCAACTTTGGGGCGTTTGATTCGGACGAGAACCCGAACTCAAATACGCACCTTCACCTTTATTTATTATTTTTTTCAGTGTAGTTATACTACATTTACTTTTTTTTGCTAATTCCTTATTTGGTGTCGCGTTTTTGACTTTATATAATTCTTGTAACCGTCTTGTATGATTGGACTTGCGATTCATAAAACTCTTTATTTTTGGTCTTATAAAATACTTTCCTTTCTTATAATTTTTTCGGGATTTTTTTAAATAACGCACTTGCTTCGCCTTGTCTTTTATTGTTAAATTTTTTGGAATATATCGCAAAGGGACTTTCTCGTTTTTTCCTATTTTAACATGAGGCATCTATAATATTATATTAGAAAAAACCCCGATTTGGATTCTTCTATGATTTTTTGAAAAGTGGACAAAAATAATTGTCCAATTTTCATTTTTCTGAGAATACTTTTCCAACGACTTTTCTGAAAAACTGGTTCAAAGCATAATGCAGTAAATCGTATTTTTCTATGTTTTTTTTGTTACCATAACTTTTTTTTGATTTTCATTCGTTTTATTTAGGCGTTTTTTATCCTTTCCATTATTAGGAAGGATATGGAAATTATTAAAACGCCAAAAAACGCCACAAAATTTATTTGTGAAAAATGCAACTTTAAATGCTCTAAAAAAAGTGATTATAAAAGGCATTTAACAACAGCAAAACATAATATGGAAATGTTGGAAAGAAAAAAAACGCCAAAAAACGCCACAAAATATTCTTGTGAATGTGGTAAAATATATAAGGTTCATTCTGGGTTATGGAAACATAAAAAGATATGTCCTCAAATTAATGTCTCAATCATGCGAAAAGATACTGAGGAAAAACCTTCTATGATTGAAATTATAACACAAAATAAAGAACTTATGAATTTACTAATTTCTAAAAACAACCAAACCGATGAATTGATTCAACAAAATAGAGAAATGCAAAAAACTATGTTAGAAATGGTTCCAAAGATAGGGAATAATAATAATAATAATACAACCAATAATAATCAATTCAACCTACAAGTTTTTTTAAATGAGGATTGTAAAGACGCTATAAACTTTTCTGATTTCATAAAACAAATTCAAGTTTCTTTTGAAGATATAGAGAACCAGGCAGAATGTGGATATGTTAAAGGGATTTCTAAGCTTTTTATTGAGAATTTAAAGGAATTGGGTACCCATAAAAGACCGATTCATTGTACCGATAAAAAACGAAAGACCCTCTATATTAAAGAAAATAATGAATGGGATAAAGAAGGTTCTCAAGATATACTCTTAAAAGGAATTCAAGAAGTAACAAGGAGTACCATGAAAACTCTAATAAACGAAAAGGTGATTCAAGCAGAAGAATTTGCTGATATGGAATCGGATTTTTCTAAGAAATGTCTCGTAATACAGCGTAATTTGATACCAACCCCTCCGCGAGAGACTGCGTTTAGTAAGGTAATGGAAAATATAACAAAGAATTCGGGAATAATAGAATAATCTCAGAAACCTCGATTTGGATTCTTCTATGATTTTTCGAAAAGTGGACAATTATAATTGTCCAATTTTCATTTTTCTTAGAATACTTTTTCAGCAACTTTTCTGAAAAATGGGTTCTTACCATAATGCAGTAAATCGTATTTTTATTGTTTAATTTTGTTAGCATAGTTTTTTTATTAAATTATTCGTTCAATCTTAATATTTTTTAATATAAGCAGTATTTAGTAAAATGATGCTAACTCAAAACTACAAACCTATGTCTGTTATATACAATTGTAAAATATGTGATTATAGTTGCAGCGATAAGAGTAATTTTAATAAACATTTGAATACTAAAAAACATAAAACTACTGCTAATACTACTGCTAATAATACTACTAAAACTACTACAGAAAATACATGTAAATGTGGAAAAAAATATAGACATAGTGCAAGTTTATCAAGACATAAATCAACGTGTAAAAAAAATGAATCAGAATGTTATAATTCAAAGGAGTCAATTATACTAGAGTTAATTGCACAAAATAAAGAATTAATGACTTTATTGTCGTGCCAACAGCAACAACATAAAGAAGAAACTAAGTGTTTATTCGAAACAATTCAAGAACAATCTGCTAATATGCAACAAACAATCAAGGAGATAATTCCAAGTATAGGAAATAATAATACTACAAACAATAATAATAATCAATTCAACCTACAAGTTTTTTTAAACGAGGATTGTAAAGACGCTATTAACTTTTCTGATTTCATAAAACAAATTCAAGTTTCTTTTGAAGATATAGAGAACCAAGCGGAATGTGGCTACGTTAAAGGTATTTCTAAGCTTTTTATTGAGAATTTAAAAGAATTGGGTACCCATAAAAGACCCATTCATTGCACTGATAAAAAACGAAAGACCCTCTATATTAAAGAAAATAATGAATGGGATAAAGAAGGTTCTCAAGATATACTCTTAAAAGGAATTCAAGAAGTAACAAGGAGTACCATGAAAACTCTAATAAACGAAA